>Ga0302227_10003535_pt1 | contig 10225 bp, 11 predicted proteins | sample II_Palsa_N1_1_FD_193525 | JGI IMG/M metagenome (GOLD analysis project Ga0302227, IMG submission 193525) | Peat permafrost microbial communities from Stordalen Mire near Abisko, Sweden - II_Palsa_N1_1 | ecosystem: Environmental > Terrestrial > Soil > Palsa > Peat permafrost | place: Sweden...
CACGGCAGGTTTATGCCATGGCGCGCAGCGGTTATCTGCCGCGTTTCCTGTCTAAACTTAACCGCCGGTTTAAAACACCATACTGGGCGCTGATCGCGGGTGGCGTTATCAGCATTATTGCACTTTATGCAGATAATACGGCGGAGTATATCGTGATCCTGTCGGCAATGGGCGCGGTATTTATGTATATGATCAGTATGATCAGCCTGTTTATCCTCCGCAAAAAAGAACCAAATTTGGAACGGCCTTTTGTATCGCCGTTCTACCCGGTATTCCCGGCAATTGCGCTTATTATATCAGCAATAGCTTTATTTGCCATTATCTGGTTTCATTTTATGCTGAGCCTGATATTTTTCGGCGGGTTGGCGGCGGCGATACTTATTTTTGTATTGATGGGAAAGCACAAAGTGGCAATAATGGATGAGATGATGATTGTTAATCCATGAATGATAGGTATCGGCCGTGTCCAAAACTTACGAAGTTTTTAAAACTTCGTAAGTTTCTTACTAGCGGCCTAAGTTATCCACATCAAAATGCAGCTACCCTCTATCAGCGAAGCGTTGAAAGAGGGTCGACCAGCGAAGCGTCGTCGGGGTGAGTAAACTGAGCGCGACAGGTAATAAAGCGATAAATTATTAAGCGACTATCAATCGCATTTTACAGTTATAAATGAACTACTCCACCACAATACGCAATAAGTTCTACCGGTTTGATGACCTGCGGGTATTACTTGCAAAAGCCACCCCATTGCGTACAGGTGATATATTGGCTGGCTTAAACGCTGACAGTTACGAGGAGCGCGTTGCCGCTCAAATAGTTCTTGCCGATGTGCCCCTGAAAACTTTTTTGAACGAAGTAGTTATCCCTTACGAGCAGGATGAGATCACACAGCTTATTATCGATAGCCATGATGCCGGAGCATTTGCACCCATAAGCCATTTTACCATAGGCGAATTGCGCGATTGGCTGCTGAGCGATGAAGTGGATATAGCCGTTTTACAGCAGATCTCCGCCGGGTTAACGCCGGAAATGGTGGCGGCGGTATCCAAGATCATGAGCAACCAGGATTTGATCGCAGTAGCAAAAAAATGCGAGGTGGTTACTAAATTTAGGAATACCATCGGGCAAAAAGGGCATTTCTCCACCCGCTTACAGCCCAATCACCCAACCGATGATGCCAAAGGCATTGCCGCCAGCATGATAGATGGTTTGCTGTTAGGCAGTGGCGATGCGGTAATCGGCATAAACCCGGCAACGGACAGCCCGGCAACAGTTCTGCAATTGTTGAGCATGATAGATACATTGCGCCAGCAGTTTGATATGCCGGTGCAGTCGTGCGTGTTGAGCCACATTACAACCACGCTAGAACTGATCAATAAAAATTCAGATGCGCCTGTCGACCTGTGCTTTCAGTCTATCGGAGGTACGGAGAAAACCAATACCAGCTTTGGCGTGAGCCTGGCATTGATTGCCGAAGCGTATGAGGCTACGCTATCGCTTAACAGGGGGACCGTTGGTAATAATGTGATGTATTTTGAAACAGGGCAGGGGAGTGCGTTATCAGCCGGGGCAAATCATGGCGTCGATCAGCAAACCTGCGAGGCGCGCGCTTACGCAATAGCGCGGAAATTTAACCCGTTGCTGGTAAATACCGTAGTTGGTTTTATCGGGCCGGAGTATTTGTACGATGGCAAGCAAATTATCCGCGCGGCGCTTGAGGACCATTTCTGCGGAAAGCTGCTTGGCCTGCCGATGGGTGTCGACGTTTGCTACACCAACCACGCCGAAGCCGACCAGGATGACATGGATAACCTGCTTACATTACTGGGCGTGGCCGGCTGTAATTTTATTATGGGGGTGCCCGGTTCAGATGATATTATGTTGAATTACCAGTCGACCTCTTTTCACGATGCTTTGTACCTGCGCCGGGTTTTGGGCTTACGGCCTGCGCCGGAATTTGAGGAATGGCTGATGAGGCAGGGGATAACGGACGAAAACGGTAACATCGCGGCAAACCGCAACAAACTACTTAAACATTTCGGTTCATCATGGATAAAGTGATCAAAGGCCAGCCCGACCATGAACCGCATTTGGATGCGCTGAAGGGGTTTACCGCCGCCCGTATCGGCATTGGTCGTACCGGGGCAAGCATCCCAACCAAACAGGTGCTGGCGCTTAAACTGGCCCACGCGTATGCCCGCGATGCGGTTTATTCATCGCTGGATGTGGAGAAATTGAATACAGAACTAAAAGTATTCGACCTGCCGATCCTTCAACTGCATAGCAAAGCTGAATACCGCGAAGAATACCTGCAACGACCAGATAAAGGCCGAAAACTTAAAAAATCATCCGCCAACCACCTAAGAGGCTTTGCCGGTAACTATGATATAGCCATTATTATCGCCGATGGCCTTTCGGCAACGGCAGTTAATGAGAATATACCCGGATTACTGCAAATACTCATCCCGATTTTAACAGCGGCAAAGCTTGCGATCGCGCCTATATGCCTGGTGCAGCAAGGCAGAGTGGCGGTGGGCGATAAAATAGCGCATTTGCTAAACGCAAAGCTCTCCGTTATGCTCATCGGCGAACGGCCAGGCTTAAGTTCGGCGGATAGCGTAGGCGCATATCTTACTTACAGCCCAAAGCCCGGCTTAACTGATGAATCGCGCAATTGTATATCCAACATCCGCCCCAAAGGACTGGAATATAAACCTGCTGCTGAAAAGATATTTTATTTGGTACAGGAAGCCTTCAGGTTGAAATTATCCGGCGTGGAATTGAAGGATAACCAGGGGTTATTAGGTGAATAGGCTCATAACAAACTTACGAAGTTTTTAAAACTTCGTAAGTTTCTGGATGGTGTCAACTACTCACTATTTCTTATCCTCCTTTATATACCCCAAATAAGCCACTTGGTCGCGCGTGTTGCTGGTTACCTGCAGGTATGCGCTGCCGCTGCTGCTAACATCCAGGGTGAGCTTGCTGCTGCGCTTTACATCATTTAAGTTTATGGTGACAGTCCATCCACCTTTTTTTGTTGGCTTAAGCAGGTAATTGAATTGAGTTGAGCTGAATTTTACGCCGTCATCGTCCGGATAAAGCGGCACATCCATATAAACCCGGCCAATATATGGCAGGTAAGCAATAACCGAATCCTTTTTTACCCTTAGGTCGTAATCATCGGTAAGGTAACGCTGTTCGCCGCGCAATGGCTGGATGTATTGCGCCACAAATGTAAAATGCTGCGATTCGATTTGGTTTTTAAGAGCAGCGGCAGCGGCATCTTTGGCCGCTTGTTTTGCAGATGTTTGAGCCGACACTGCCCCTGAAACACCCAAAACAATCATGAAAACGAAAAAAAATCTGACCGATCTTTTCATAACAATTTTTTGGATTAAGTAAATATTGGGGGCTGCTGTAAAAGTAATAAAAACGGAATTATTATTAATATATTTTATATGAAATGCAGCGTTTTGGTAATGAATACGGGGATATAGGCTGTACTTGTTAGTCGTGAAGTAATTTATTGCCAAAAAAGCATTAAAATACTATGTCATTCTGAATGAAGTGAAGAACCTTTAAACTTTACTTAAACGCCATGCATAGTCCGCGATGCATGAGCAAAGATGCTTCATTTCATTCAGCATGACAGCGTTTATTTATTACTAAACAAAAAAGCCGCCCAAAAGGCGGCTTCCATAATTCGTGCAATTCGCACTAATTCGAAAAATTCGTGTAACTTATATCAGGTTCACACTCCTATTCACAAATTCGGTCAATTCTGCACCGGTAAGCAGGCCTTGCGAAAGAAGCGCCAGGTCAAATGCCTGTTTAGCTAACTGTGCCTGTTCATCAGTATTCTCATCCTGCAATATGCGGCTAATCAGTTTGTGGTTTCCGTTTACGATCACCTTATAGTTATCAGGCATGCTGCCATAAAATCCCATGCCGCCGCCCATTGCAGCCATGTCTTTCATGCGGCGCATAAATTCGTCCATGGTTACGGTTACAGGCAATTCGCCAGGATTAAGGCTTTCCAACTCAACCTTGTAGCCAGGTTTGTTGATGGCTTTATCAAATATTTCCTTCACTTTGGCAACCTGTTCTTCTGTCAAAACCGATTCAGGTGCATCATCCTTTTTAATCAATTTATCGGCAACATCGGCATCCACACGTTTAAGCGAGGTTTTTTCCAGCTTCTGCTCCAACTGACTGATAAAATGGTTATCTATAGGTGAATCCATCAACAATACATCATAGCCTTTTTTATTGGCTGATTGGATGAACGAATCCTGTTTTTTTGGATCGTTAGTGTACAGGTATATCAGCTGGCCGTCCTTATCGGTTTGTACAGGCGCAACTTTTTCCTTGTATTTATCCAGCGTAAATATTGCTTTTTCGGTATCGGTTAGTAGTACAAAATCTTTAGCCTTATCGTAAAACTTGTCGTCGGTTAGCATACCATATTTTACAAACACGCCAATATCGCTCCATTTTTCCTCGAATGCTTTGCGGTCGTTTTTGAAAAGTTCTGCCAATTTATCAGCCACTTTTTTGGTAATGTAGCTATTGATCTTCTTTACATTGCTGTCGGCCTGTAAAAAGCTGCGCGATACGTTCAGCGGGATGTCCGGCGAGTCGATCACACCATGTAATAGCATCAAAAACTCGGGCACAATATCTTTTACCTCATCGGTGATGAACACCTGGCGCGAGAATAATTTTATCTTGTTTTTTTGTACCTCGAAATCATTTTTCAGTTTCGGGAAGTACAAAACACCTGTTAAATTAAAAGGATAATCCACATTCAGGTGTATCCAGAATAAAGGTTCTTCAGTAAATGGATATAATTCACGATAGAAAGCGAGATAGTCTTCATCCTTCAGATCGGAAGGTGATTTTGTCCATATCGGGTTGGTATCATTAATGATGTTATCAACTTCAACCGATTTGTATTTTTTCTGGCCTTCTCCATCTTCACCATCTTCTTCCTGCTCGGTACGTGTACCGAATTTGATTGGAACAGGCAAAAATTTGCAGTATTTATCCAGTATTTCCTGTAAACGGTATTTACTCAGGAATTCTTCGCCTTCCTGGTTAACATACAGGGTGATTTCGGTACCGCGTTCTTCCAATATGCCCGTGCCTATTTCAAACTCGGTACTACCGTCGCAAACCCAGTAAGCAGGCTCTGCGCCTTCCTGGTAGCTGAGCGTTTGTATCTCCACCTTGTCGGCCACCATGAATGCAGAATAGAAGCCTAAGCCAAAACGGCCGATGATCTCATTGGCATCCTTCGCTTCCTTGAATTTCTCCACGAACTCGGTGGCGCCCGAGAAAGCGATCTGGTTGATGTATTTTTTTATTTCCTCGGCTGTCATGCCTAAACCACGGTCGCTGATAGTGATGGTCTTTTTGTCTTCATCAAATGACACATCAATCTTCAGGTCGCCCAGTTCACCATTGTATTGGCCTAATGATGCCAGGCGCTTGATCTTTTGCGTAGCATCAACCGCGTTCGATACCAGCTCGCGCAAAAATATCTCGTGATCGGAGTATAAAAACTTTTTAATGATTGGGAAAATGTTCTCGGTATGTATCGAGATCGTTCCTTTTTCTTGCATAATATTTAAAGTATGTTGTTTATTAATGATTGTTGATCATACCACATCAATGCCTGTTCCAAAAGGGCTAAGGTTGTCAAATTGGCAGATGGATCTTAATCAATTTAAAAAACTAAATACCTGCACATGACTATAGGTTTGAACCAGGAATGTTCGAAAATATAAAAGAATAGTGAGCGAGTGGTTCCCGATGACGGCATATTTAACTATGGAAACGGGAAAAATGAAAGATTTGAGCTTGTAAGGTAAGAATAGCCCTGACCTGCGTTGGGTAATTAAAACTGCATTTTGCTCTCTGCAAAATTGCATAATCCCCCTAATATTTCGCTTAATTCTTCACCCTTTGTTGTTAAGGTATATTCCGTTCGGGGTGGGTTTCCCGGTATACAGCTTTTATGCACCAACTCATGCTGCTCGAGGTTCTTCAACCGGTCGGCAAGGATATGATCGCTGATATGCTCCAAATCTTCTTTCAAACTGTTAAAGCGTGAATTGCCTTCTTCAATACTGAAAAGAACTTCGGTCATCCATCGTTTACTCAATAAATAGAGCAACTCGTTAAGTGCGCACTTTTCTTCCAGGAATGATTGATTATAAAAATTAGTGGAACTTAGCTTTCTTTCTGACATACTAACTTGTTAATGAGTTACTAATTAAGGGTTAAGTTGTTGACCTTTCCGATCAATAACTGTTCCTTTGTGATGGTAAATACTTTATTAAAGGGGGCAGAAGTTGACAAAGTTGCTAATTGATGTACAATAAACAAAGAATGTAACTAAAATTAAACAATTCAATGAAGTACCGAAAATTAACAAAAGCAAATCTTTTCCTTTCGGAAGTAACTCCAGCCCGCGACGCCGGAAACTGGATATGGTTGTCACTGAGCGGATTATGTGAGGAATTTGTGAAGTAAGATATTCAATTATTAATTACTATATCAATTCAATACTATGACGAACAAAAAATTATTTTTTGCCTTTTGCCTGTCGGTAATTGCGACAGTGGGGCTTTTATCATTCAAATTAATAAAGAATGATAATACAGTTAGAGGTCATGAAGCCGTTAACGCGGGACTTACGCTTCCGGAAGGATTCCAGGCCGCTGTTATTGCCGATAATTTGGGAAGTTCAAGGCACCTTGTTGTAACCCCGCAGGGTGATCTTTATGTGCATCTTGCCGGAACTAAAAATGGCAAGGGAATACTGGAGTTTCACGTTGATGGCGATAACGCTACTTTAAAATCGAGTTTTGCAAATTTTGACGGGACGGGTATTGCCATTAAAGATGGTTACCTGTATGCATCCAACAGCAGGGAAGTTTACCGGTATAAACTGGATAGCCAGGATCAGGTTATCGACCCTAATAATCCCGAAAGAATTGTTACAGGTTTGTTAGACAGGAGGACACATGCGCCAAAAGCTATTGCGTTGGATAACGACGGGAACCTTTATGTGAATATTGGGGCTTATTCAAATATTTGCAGTGAATTTGATCCCAATAAAACAGGATGCCCCATCTTGGACTCGGCGGGCGGTATCTGGCAGTTTAAAGCTGATAAACCCGACCAAACCTATGCTGACGGCATCCGGTATGCAACCGGGTTAAGGAATGTGGTTGGACTGGCCTGGAACCAACAGGATAACCAGCTTTTTGTAATGCAGCATGGCCGCGACAATTTGCATGTGCTTTTCCCCAATATATATACCGTGCACCAATCAACCGAACTACCTGCAGAATGCTTGTTCGCCCTGAATAAAGGTGATAACGCCGGATGGCCTTACGTTTATTATGACTGGATACAACATAAAAACATGCTTGGCCCTGAATACGGCGGTGATGGCAAAAAGCTTGCGGACCCTAAATATATTAACCCTGTGGCGGCTTTCCCGGGCCATTATGCCCCGGATGGCTTATTGTTTTATACCGGCAACCAATTCCCCGAGAAATATAAAAATGGTGCGTTCATAGCTTTCCATGGCTCATGGAACCGGGCGCCTGAACCACAGGCCGGTTATTGTGTAATATTTCAACCCTTTAAAAATGGCATGCCCGATGGTAACTGGGAGGTTTTTGCCGATGGTTTTGCCGGAACAGAAGAACAAAAAGCGTCCGGGCATGCTGTTCATCGCCCATGTGGTTTAGCCCAGGGGCCTGACGGTTCTTTATATGTAACCGATGACGTTAAAGGGACAATTTATAAGATCACTTATCAAAAATAATGAAGCAGCTTAGAATAACAATATTGATCGCGGGATTACTACTGATGTGTATTTGCGTTTCACAGGCCCAGCAAAAGAAACAAGTGCACCACACGGGTCAAAGCCTGGCAGCAGCAATGGCACGGGGGCAGGCCGTTTACACGCAGGTTTGCCTTCCCTGCCATATGGCCGATGGCGGTGGTGTGCAGAACATGAACCCGCCTTTAGTTGGCACAACCTACGTATTGGGGAATAAAGCTGCTTTGATTAAGATAGTATTACATGGCTTTAATGAAGATGTTGAAATAAATGGGAATACTTATTCCAATATCATGGGTGCCCATGATGATTTGACCGACCGGCAAATAGCCGATGTGCTAACTTACGTTCGACATAGTTTTGGCAACAAGGCAAGCATCGTCAATGCTACCGAGGTATCAAAAGTAAGAGCTGCATCAAAAAAATAATCCAATCGTTGATAAATTGTTCCGCCCGTATCCTGTGCAAAACCTGGTGGATATAATATCAATTATGCTATTATCTTAATTTATCACTTTGAATACCCCTATGCTGATTTAATCACTACCACATTCCTATAGAACGCCTGATATTAATGGTGTTATGTAACAATTTTGCAGGAAAATTATTTTTAAATCACAAACATATGATGTTTTAATTAAAACATCATATGTTTGTGATGGCAAATGACGAATATGAGGGCCTCAGAAAAATTAAGTGACCAGGTAACGAATAAAATAAGGCGTGATATTAGCCAGGGTGTATATAAAGTAGGTGAAAAAATACCGGCTGAACCCGAATTAATGAAACTATATAGTGTAGGCAGGTCGACAATCAGGGAAGCGATCAAAACCCTGGCTATGACGGGCATATTGAGGGTACAGCAAGGTTCCGGTACTTTTATAAATGCGGGTGTACAACATGAAACAATTGATCAGCGGTTAAGGCGCGCCGATTTTGACCAGGTCAATGCAGTAAGAAAATTACTTGAAGCGGAAATAATAAGATTGGCCACAAAAAATCATACGGAGAAAGATTTGGAAGAAATGAAAGAGTGCCTTGAAAAAAGAAGATTGGCAATATTGACTGATGGGCTTCAGGCGTGTGTGGATGCGGATATCGTCTTTCATGTGGCCATTGCCAGGGCTTCTTCAAACGATGTGCTCGCGGACCTTTATCAAAGCTTTACTTCAGTAATACGGGAATACTTCGCCAAAAGAGAGACGCTGGGAGTAAGCCATTTTGCAATGAGCCATCACCTGCATGTGCAGTTGTTGCAAGCTATTAAGAGCAAAAAGGAAAAGCAGGCTCAACTGGCGATCGATAAAATAATAGAGAATAACTACTAAGTGTAGTTTGCTTATTTGAAATAGTAAACAAGAATGAAAAAGATATTGCATAGCACATTAAAGCTGTTACTTGTATCCCTGATATTTTTAGGGTTACAGGGCAGGGTATTACAACGTTATGCGGAAATCTTTAAGAAGAGCCTCGAAAGTGAAACAACACATCCGGAAAAAGCACATGTTAACGATAGTGCTGTTTATTGTAAGTTGCAGTGCTATACCCAGCACTTCCAAAGGCTTCACGTTCCGGTTGCCGCACTTTTATTCACTTTAATAATAGCACCGGTAATTACGCGGTTGTTATATGTGCCCTTTAAAGAAAAATTTTCTACAACAGGTACTGTCCGCCTCTTACCGCTCAGGGCGCCACCTGTTTTTGATCTGCAGCATAACTTATGTGCTTTTAATTTCCATAGCCTGTACCGGCTGGATTTCTAAAAATTTTACAGATGTGACCTTTAAGGCCATCAAGTTAAGAATTGATTTTTTTATTATGAAATCGATGGCGAAGCTGATCGTTATTAGCTTCATTTCGACAGTCATATATTCAAAACAAGCCTTCATTTGGCATCAATTAAAGAATGAAAATAGATTAATTTAATTTGTATGTTACTTAAATTTATTCCCGACCAAAGTCGGGGAAAGCAAGGCCTTAAAAAGGCCTATATTCAGGCCTGCATTTGCCTTATAGCAATTACGTTTATCGACCTGATAGTGCCAGCCAGGATAAGGCTTGATGCTTTATATGTATGTTGCGTGTTGCTGATTGTTGGGCAGCCTTTGAAAAGAATTATTATTTTTTCCATTGTCGCTTGTAGCCTGATTCTGATTGCACATTTGAAAATGAATGCAAGGCCCGAGCTTTCCTGGATTGGCTTTACAAATGCAGCTATTTCGATGATTGCTGCAATTATAACATCTTATGTTGCTGATAAAATACTGAAGAAAAACAGGCTTTTGGAACATAGTGTAGCGGAAGGTAGCCGGAACCTGGCTGAGGTAAATAGCACGCTGGTAAAATCGCAATCACACCTGC
>Ga0302227_10003536_pt1 | contig 10222 bp, 10 predicted proteins | sample II_Palsa_N1_1_FD_193525 | JGI IMG/M metagenome (GOLD analysis project Ga0302227, IMG submission 193525) | Peat permafrost microbial communities from Stordalen Mire near Abisko, Sweden - II_Palsa_N1_1 | ecosystem: Environmental > Terrestrial > Soil > Palsa > Peat permafrost | place: Sweden...
CTGCCGTCCACCAGCCGATGGCACGCGCCCTCAACGATGGCGAGTGCGCGGAAGCATGGCTTAACAAGGCAAGCGAACTAGGGAGCATGGCCGCCGCTCCGATACCCTGGATGGCGCGCCCAGCGATCAGCAGTGTTGCGTTCGGTGACAAACCGCAACCCAGCGAGGCCAGCGCAAACAATGCCAGCCCACACAGGTAGACCTTGCGCGCGCCGAAGCGGTCACCGAGATAACCCATCGTCAGCAGCAGCACGGCGAAAGTCAGCGCGTACGCATCGACGACCCATTGCAGCATGGCGATGTTGGCGTGCAGTTCACTGGCGATGCGTGGAAGCGCGACATTGACGATCGTCACGTCCAGCTGCACCAGCGCGAAGCCGAAACTCGCCGCCGTCGTCACCCATCCGATGTTGTTGTCACGCTGGGTTTGCACAACCGTCGCCCATCAAAGTCGCGTGCGCAGCGGATGATCCAGGCCAGCGACAGTTTTCAGCAGGCGATGACGCAAAGGTGCAATCTTGACCAGCTCGGGTATCAGGTTATTGCGCAGCCAGCGCAGCGGCGCCGGGCGCCCACGCATCACGCGAGTCAGTGCGGCAATGTTGCGCACCACTTGAAGATGTACGGGATGACGTAGTTCGGCGTATTCCTGTATCCGTTCGAGATCTCCATTGAACGCGTCGAACGCACAGTCCGCGAACACGTAAGCGTCCTCGATCCCAAGATTCATGCCGCGCGCACCAAGCGGCGAATGAATATGCGCCGCATCGCCACCGAGCGCGACGCGGCCCACGCTTGTCTTGCTGGCCACCCGATGAGCAATACGAAACTGCGATTGCCAGATCACTTCGCCAGGCACGCTGCGGTAAGGCAACTGTGCCAGCGGATCAGCTCCATTGCCGATCACCCGCCAGATGCCCTCGTGCAAATGCATCAAGAACAGGAAGCCGTCCGGCTGCAAACCGATATGTACACGCAGCGGATCCAGCGGCGTATCCAGTCGCACGTCCCACAGCAACCACTGCTCAGGCAAGGTGCTGCCCGCGAAATCGAGTCCAAGCTCATGCCGAACCACGCTACGCGCACCATCCGCGCCGAATACGAGCGGCGCCTGCACGATCTGCGTGCTGCCATCGGGCAATTGCAGGGACAGTGTGGCGTGCTGCGCATCCTGTTGCAGTGCCTGCAAACTCACACCGCGTTCCACACGCACATTCAACGCCTCCAGCGCGTCCGTGAGCAACGCCTCGGTGCGTGCCTGCGCCAGGCCAATGGGCAACTGTGGCATCTGATCCTGCAGGTCGACCGAAGCCACCTCACGGTTTTCGCGATGCATCGCCATGCCCTTCACCGCCCAGCCTTCGGCGATGATGCGTGCCGCCACCCCGCTGTCATGCAGCATTTCCAGCGAACGTGGATTAACCAGCAAGGCCTTCGAAGTTGTTGTCGGCTGCGCGGCGGCATCGACGATGCGAACGGGCACGTGGCGGCGAGCTAGAAACAACGCAGCAGCGAGACCGGTGGGGCCTGCGCCGACAATCATCAACGGTGCCTTGGAGGAAACAGTCATCGGGAAGCATCCGTGTGTCAGTGGTGCCTAAACTAACTGACCTGGCCAGCGATGGAATATGTCGATCGTCAGGGTGCGGTGAGCCGCCGCCAAACACGTTGGCTTTGATACCGCTGCTTCACACTGCGCTCACGCTGTACGTTCACTGCATCCGGTGTGACGCTTCGTTTAGAACAACAGCAACAGCAGCGGCACCACGATGCCAGCGACAAAAACGATCGCGATGCGCTTTCCATGACGCGAGAAGCGATACGCCATGTAAAGCCCGGTCAGGGTGGACAGCATCAAGCTCAAAGCCACCAAGGCGAAGAAGATCTTCATCGGCAACAGGTTCTTTTTCGGCTTTGTGCCTGCGTTGTCGGTACCGGGACCCGGGGTTGCCGTTGCTCGTGCATCGGCTGGCGGGTTCGCCGGTGACGAAACGACGGACGCCGTCGGATCCCTGGCAACATCCGACGGATGCGGTTTGCGAATGGGCATCGCGATGGTCTGCTTCTTGTGCAGCTGCGCCAGGGTCGCCAGCCATGCCGGTGGCGTGTAGCTGCTGCCACGCGTGGTCTCATGCAGGCTGAACGTCTGCATGCCTCCGGTAAACGCAAAAAACAGCAGCATGGGCGCGGTGAAAACACCCAGATAAAGGTGGATCTGGCGGATCCCTTTCAGAAAACGATGCCCGGTGGACATGAGAATGTGTCTCATTTGAAGGAGGAGCGGACTGTAATGGCTTCCGCCGATATCGCCAACCTCCAACAACGTTTTATGCACATTTCACCCTGCAAACCCGCGCCCCGACTAGGTCTTTAGGCCCGTGGCGGCTCCTTGGGCGAATCGCTAGAGTGCCTCGCAGACGCTGTTTCACAGCGCTGAAGGACGAAACATTGCCACCCAACCGGAGAGATCGATGATGAGCACGCGTCATAGCAACCCAGCCGCCATCCTGTACGGCGGCTTCATTGCCGGCACCCTGGACGTCGGCGCCGCAGCCCTGATCAACATGCTTAGTCCCGTCGTTATTCTCAAAGCGATCGCCAGCGGCGTGCTGGGCAGGCCGGCGTTTACGGGCGGCGCATCGGCCGCCGTGCTGGGGTTGCTGCTGCAATGGGCGATGTCCCTGCTGATCGCCGCGATCTTCGTGTTTGCAGCGCGACGGCTTACCCGCCTTGCACTGCACTGGGCAGCGTGGGGTGTGGCTTACGGTGTGGTGATCTTTTTCGTGATGAATTACGTGGTCAGGCCGCTGTCGGCTGCATGGCCCAAGACTTCCTTCACGCCCGTGCAATTCATCGAAAACATGCTTGCCATGTTGCTGTTCGGACTGATCGTGGCGTATTTCGCCCGTTCGAAAACCGGCGCGGTTGAGCTCTCCTGATCCGTCGATGCTCCATCAGCAACTGAGTGGCTACAGCACCTTCGGTATGGCTGAACCCATGCCGAAGGCGCCATCCACGACAAAAACAGGTTATCCCGGGGTACACCTAATCGACCCACGACTGAACCATTCTCGATAAACCGGCGCCAATCACAGCGCTGTCCCAGTGATCACGCTATCGTGAGCTGGAATCGTCAGTTCCCAAGGGATGTCCAAATGAAGATGCATGAATGTGCGAATCGTCTCCCGGCGATGCGTTTGCCGCTGCCCCGCCGCATGATTTTGTGGATGGTGGCAGCCTGCGTTATGGCGTTGTCGTTCTCATCGTTCGCCGGAGTATTCATTTCAGTGGCCATTGCGCCTCCGCCGCTGCCGATCTACGCCCAGCCCATCGTGCCGGGCCCCGGCTATATCTGGACTCCTGGTTATTGGTCCTACGCCGACGGCGGCTACTTCTGGGTGCCGGGCACCTGGGTGCTGGCACCTTATGCCGGTGCGCTATGGACGCCCGGATACTGGGGCTGGAATAACGGTTTCTATGTGTTCAACACCGGCTACTGGGGTCCTCACGTAGGCTTCTACGGCGGTATCAACTATGGCTACGGCTACGGTGGCAGGGGCTATTCGGGTGGCTATTGGAACCATGGCTCGTTCAACTACAACAGGACGGTCGTCAACAACACGTCCATCAATCGCGTCAGCTTCAACGGGGGCCGCGGCGGATTGAACGCACGGCCATCGCCTCAGGAGCAGATGGCTTTGCATGATCGGCACATGGAACCATTGGCGGCTCAGCAGCAGCATGTCCACATGGCCAGCCAGAACAGCGCCATGCGCGCTTCGTTCAATCATGGTGCGCCATCGATTGCCGCCACCCAGCGGCCGGGTGAGTTCAATGGTCACGGTGTAGTAGGTGCACGTGGCGCGGGTACGGCGATGCATGCGGATCCGGCCAGGTCGACCGCGTCAGGCATGCACGCTACCCACGTGAACAATGCCGCGATGGCGCATGGCAATATGGCAGCTGAGCGCGCTACGCACGCATCCAATACGCGCGCTTCCGGGGCACGCCCCACCAGCGTCCGCTCCTCTGCCGTACACACCGCCAGTGCACACCCATCCGGTGTTCACTCGTCGAACCATGGGCCAAGCAATAACGCCCAGCGCTCGGCCTCAAGCTATCGTGCCGCTCCTGCCGCGCATTACAGTCAGCAGGCGCGCCCGCAGGCACACCAGCAGGCGCAGCCGCATCAGGCTGCAGCGCACGGCGGCAATCAGGGCGAGCATCACGCGCATTGATTCGCGGGCATAGATATTTGAAGCTGCCCAAGGAGGCCAGAGCGATCTGGCCTCCTTGTTTATGACCGCACATCCGAAGCATCGAAGTCCCTGCGCATTCGTTTTCTTCGCACCATTCGCACACGCCCTTCACACGTAAAAGGTCACCTTAGCGGCGTCGGCATGTTTGGCCAGACATGCGCAATTGGGGAATTGGTCATGAAGGAAAACCAGGTTCACGCCACCGTCGGTGTAAGCGACTTTGACGCCTCCAGCGCTTGGTATGCGCGTCTGTTCGGTCGAGCTCCCGATTACCGCCCTAGCACTTCCTGCGCGGAATGGCAGATTGCGGACAGCGCGACGATCCAGGTTATGCCCAAGAATGCGTTTCTCGATGACCGGAATCGTTCGGGCTGGGCCTCGGTCGGCATCATCGTCGAGCACCTCGACGACATCCTCTCCGAATTGCGCAAGCGGCAGATCGATGTGGCGCCACCGCACATGGTGACTCATTTCGTACGCGTCGCCCCAGTCACCGACCCCGATGGCAATCGGGTGACTTTTGTCGAGTCGATCGCCGGTTAACCGGATCGGCCGCGCGATCGTGGGATCAACGCAACCGGTAGTCGCTACGCCTTCGCATGCGATCCCCCACATCTACGTAGGAACTGCTGGCTGGTCTATACCGGCCACTAGCGCAGACCGCTTTCCCGCGGGCGGTACTCATCTGCAGCGTTACGCGCAAGTCTTCAATGCGGTTGAAATCAACTCGTCTTTTTATCGCCCCCACTTACCTGCAACCTATCGAAAATGGGCTGATGCGGTGCCGGCCGATTTTCGATTTGCGGTAAAGATGCCCAAGACGATCAGCCACCAGGCAAGGCTGAAAGCGTGTGAGCCATTGTTGGACTCGTTCCTGGCCGAGGCTGGCCAACTCGGCAAAAAACTCGGCTGTCTCTTGCTGCAGTTGCCGCCAAGCCTGACGTATGACCCGGCGATCGCGCTGCCGTTTTTTGATCTGCTACGACAGGCTTATCGTGGCCCGGTGGCTTGCGAGCCCCGCCATGTTTCATGGTTCGCCAAGCCTGCGAGCCACGCACTGCAGGCGCATGGCATCGCGAGAGTTGCTGCCGACCCCGCACGCAATCCGCGCGCAGCACTGCCTGCGGGCGATCGATCGATGCAGTACCTGCGTCTGCACGGCTCGCCCCGGATGTACTACGACGCTTACGGCGACGATGTGCTACGACGCGTCTCAACACGTCTATTGCAGCCCGGCGCACAAACAGCGCAGCGCTGGTGCATTTTCGATAACACGGCACTCGGTCACGCGACTTCCAACGCACTGAGCCTGGTCGAGCTTGTGCAACCGGATCGACGTCGTGGTGGATCCCGGGCGAGTACGGCGTGATGAACGCAAGCAACGGCCTTGCGGTAAAGTCCCCAGCCATGCCGCTAACGCGCCAGAGCGATGGAGCACACCTTGTCTGATGACGACACGACACCGCGCATCGCCTTCGCCGTGGAGCATGCGAGTAAGCGCTATGGAAGCGTGGTGGCCCTGGACGACATCAGCATCGAATTTGCCGCCGGTAGCACCACCGCGCTGATCGGCAGCAGTGGTTCGGGCAAGTCCAGCGTGCTGCGCTTGCTGTTGGGCCTGGAGTGGCCCGATAGCGGATGTGTGAAAGCCGATGGTCGCGTGCTCGAGCGATCGCAATTGCTGGCGCTGCGACGACGCGTTGGCTACGTGATCCAGGATGGCGGGTTATTCCCCCATCTCACCGCGCTGGGCAACCTGGCCCTGTTGCCGCGCTACCTTGGCTGGAGCAAGCAACGGATTCGCGAACGCGCCGAAGAACTGGCCGCCCTAACCCACTTGCCGCCCGACGTGCTGGCGCGATATCCAGCCGAACTGTCCGGTGGCCAACGCCAGCGCGTTGCGTTGATGCGCGGATTGATGCCCGATCCCGATGCACTGCTACTGGACGAACCGCTGGGGGCACTTGATCCACTTGTGCGCCATGAACTTCAGGACCAGCTCAAGCTGATCTTCGATCAGCTCGGCAAGACCGTGATCGTGGTGACCCACGACTTGGCGGAAGCGGCCTGGTTTGCCGAACGACTGGTGTTGATGCGCAAAGGCAAAGTCGTGCAGGACGGTCGCCTGGATGATCTGCGCGAGCGCCCGGCACAGCCGTTTGTCACGCGCTTCGTCGAGGCACAACGACACTTGCCGGTGTCTTCGCCATGACCCGCACATGGCCCGTGCTGGTAGTTCTGTGTTTACTTCTTGCGTTGCCGACAGCGGCGGCCTTCGCCCAGCCGGTGCGCATCGGCTCCAAGCAGTTCACCGAATCGGTCATCCTGGGTGAGCTGGCACGGGAAACCGCTCGCGAAGCGGGCGTCGAGGCCGTGCATCAGCGCGAACTCGGTGGCACAACGATCCTTTGGACCGCGCTGTTGCATGGCGATATAGACGTCTATCCTGAATACACCGGCACGCTAACTCATGAGCTGCTTAAGAACGTTCCACCCGATGCCGATATCCCTACCCTGCGGGGTCGGCTTCAACCGCTCGGCATCGGGATTACCGACTCGCTCGGCTTCAACAACACCTATGCGATCGGCATGCGTGAAGACCGCGCCGCGGCTCTTGGCATCCACGGCATTTCCGATTTGATTGCGCACGCCGACTTGCGATTCGGGTTTTCCAACGAATTCATGGATCGCGAGGATGGATGGCCCGGCCTGCGCGAACGTTATGGCCTGAATCAGACTCAGGTGCGCGGGCTGGATCACGCCCTTGCCTATCGTGCGGTGGCGAGCGGCGCGGTGGACGCCATCGATCTCTACAGCACTGATGCGGAAATTCCATACTACAAGCTGCGTACGCTCGACGACGACCGGCATTATTTTCCCCGCTACGAAGCGGTTTACCTGTATCGACTGCCGCTTGAGAAAAGCGCGCCGGCTTTCGTCACGGCGCTGCGGAGACTGGCGGGTCGCATCGATGAAAACACCATGCGGCGGATGAACGCGAAAGTGAAGCTGCAGGGCGAGCCAGAGAACGTGGTTGTCGCCAACTTCCTGGGTATCCGCGCAGACCGCGACGAAGCCGGCCTTTGGTCGCGGCTGCTTCAGCGCAGCATCGAGCACATCAAGCTGGTGGCTTTGTCGCTGGGCCTTGCCGTGTTGCTGGCGATCCCACTAGGGATCGTCGCGGCGCTGCTCAAGCGCCCTGGCCAACTGGTGATCGGCCTCACTGGCATACTGCAGACGGTGCCCTCGTTGGCGATGTTCGTTTTCATGATTCCATTGTTCGGCATCGGCACGTGGCCGGCAGTCGCCGCGTTGTTTCTCTACAGCCTGCTGCCGATTGTGCGAAACACACATGCAGGTCTTGTCGGTATCGCGCCGGAGCTGCGCGAATCTGCTGCTGCATTGGGGCTACCCCGAAGCGTGCGTCTGTATCGCGTGGAACTTCCGCTCGCCACCCGCTCTATCCTGGCCGGCATCAAGACCGCTGCCGTGATCAATGTCGGAACGGCCACGCTGGCCGCGTTGATCGGTGCCGGCGGTTATGGTCAGCCGATACTTACCGGTATTCGCCTGGACGATATCAGCCTGATTCTGGAAGGTGCGATACCTGCGGCCGTATTGGCGTTGCTGGTGCAAGGTCTGTTCGAAGGCATTGAACGATGGCTGACGCCACGTGGTTTGCGGATCGAGGCGCGACAGTGATGGCGGGTAGGCACTCGGATAGCGAGAGCGACATGGCCATCACACGACGTAACCCTGTATCTCAAGCATCGAGCAAGGGCACTGGATTCCTGCCTTCGCGGGAACGACGAACGGAGGGCGCCATATCTCCTTCTCAATGTGCCAAAAAGAAGCCGGCGCAGAGAGAGGAGGGAAACCCCTCGCCGGAGTGGATCCAGGACGCTGCAGACGCCCTGCTGTTGCATGGCTTGAGGTGGGTTGAACGGTCCCGTTCAACCCACCTGGCCACGATGCCTACTTACCGAGATCCTGCAGGAAGCGGTTGGTGTATTCGAGCGCGGTAGTGCCACTGACCGAATTACAGGTCGGTGATGCGTATCCCGTGTTGCTCGGACACGGCGTGTCACGATCGAGCGACCAGAAGTGCACGCCAGCCAGACCGTTGCTCGCCGCGTAGTTCGTGATGGTGTCGACATCCGCGATAGAGGTCACTTCGCTGGTGACATCGTTCATGCCGATCATCGGTGTCAGTTCGATCTGGCTGGCCGCGATGCCGTAGGTATGCTCCAGGTTCAGCGCGGCCTGGATGGCCGACTGCCCCATGTTGCAGGTGCCGTTCGACACCACGCAGACGCTTGAACTCGCCGAGCCAAAGTCCATGGTCATCAGATTGATGGTGTAGTTGGTCAGATGCGCGCTCTGCACCGCCTTGACCACCATGTCACCCAACCCGTTGACACCGCCATAGCTGCCGTCCGACGCACCCAGCGTGGCGAGCGTAAAGGAGAAGCGCAGATTCGGATACAAGGTATGGGCGTAGGCGGCATACGTCACAAGATTGTTGATGTCCGCCTGCGATTGGCCACCCTCGATGTCGAAATCCACTCCGACCATGTACGGCGACATGTAGGTGGAGAGGAATTTCGCCATGCCCGCTGAGCTCGAACAGGTGAACACACCTGCCTGCCCTCCGGTAGAGACGACATAACTCAAACCTGCACTGGCAAGTGACTGGACGTTCGCGCCGGCGAAAGTCGCTCCCGGAACGCCGCCCCAGTTTTCGCTGCCGCATTCGCCTGTAGCAAAGGCCAGCGTGATCGCGCCCAGTTTGGGTTCCACCGTGGAAACCAGACTGCCACTACCCACTACCGGAAGCAGGGTACCGGTAACGTCCGTCGACATGACGTTCGTGTTCCAGTTGAGGTTGATGGTGACGTCCTTGTACGGACTGAACAGCAGGCTACCTGACGGCGGCGGGGGTGGCGGCGGAGGCGGCGGGGGTGGCGTGCCACCTCCGCTGCTGCCGCAAGCACCCTGTGATGTCCATGGCTCGCCAGAGCCGCTGCCGCCACTGTTGGTGGCCGGATCGTTGCCCTGAGTCCACCAGTTCGCCTTGTAGTTGACTCCGCTTTCGCTGGCGGTACTCCCGCCGGTGTAAACCGCCGTCGCGCTCCACGCTGCCGCGCAACTGGGCAAGGTCTGAGCCTGCACCGTGTGTACGGGCATGGCTGTGAGGAGAGTGATGGACATCGCAGTGCCGATCGCACTGCTCAACGCACCTAAAACCAAACGCGACCGCATAACCGATTTATTCACGGACATGGGACTGTCTCCAGATGGAATGACATCGCTAGGGGTGAGTTATCAAGGCGAATCAGGGCCACGCTCCAGTTGGCCAAGTGGGGAATCGTCGCCTCATACGCGTCCATGCACGCTACCGCTTGTAATGTCCCGTATTAAGTCTGGATGACAACGTTGTCTATAAGCGCCCCACTGAAGTGTGATGGCCAACGTGAAAAAGGTTAATTGATTTGAGCCGACTAATAAGGTCCTGCGAATTGGCTTTACATCGGGCTTTAAACGCTGCGTCGCAGCATAAAATCGCTCACTTCGCACGGTTCATAACGCTGTTTGTCCTTGGTGCGCCGCAAAAACACGGAGGCCGAGCTACATGGGCGGTTCGTCAAGGCGACTGCGCAGGACATTAAGTGACAACGTTGTCTGTCATGGCTCGTCATGGCTCATGTCGATTTCGGGAAAGGTCCTACGTCGTATCACCGGTAGCAGGTGAAACCTGACGATCGTCTACCCCCCCCACCAGGCAGCGAGGAAAAACACGATGAGCGACCGGTTCCAGCGCATCACTCCCTTTTTGTGGTTCGCCGATCAAGCAGAAGAAGCGGTGAACTTCTACATCTCGGTTTTCAACAACTCGAAGATCGTGACCACTACCCGCTACAACGAAGAGAGCGCACAGGTCTCGGGCCGAAGGGCAGGCTCCG
>Ga0302227_10003538_pt1 | contig 10222 bp, 12 predicted proteins | sample II_Palsa_N1_1_FD_193525 | JGI IMG/M metagenome (GOLD analysis project Ga0302227, IMG submission 193525) | Peat permafrost microbial communities from Stordalen Mire near Abisko, Sweden - II_Palsa_N1_1 | ecosystem: Environmental > Terrestrial > Soil > Palsa > Peat permafrost | place: Sweden...
AGTTATGGTCTGGAAACCAACGATCTGGTGCTACAACTGCGAAAGGCGAGTGTGTTGCAAGTCGTCCTGGCAGGGATGGCGGCAAACCTCTGCATTGAGTCATTGAGTCGCACTTGAGGGAGTTGATTGAGCAAGGATTCGAGGTGGTCGTTGTCCAGGATGCGACCGCCGGGCCGCGTCTGCCAGACGAGGACGGGTATCTGGCCGCAATCATAAACTATCGATATCTCGCGCAAGTCTTGTGGACGACAGAGTGGACGTTAGCGGAGTTACGTTAAGCTGAATGAGGGATCAAGAGCGTCGTCTGCGAGAAAAGCGCTTCCGGCACCAGAGGTGGAAACGCACCCTGGCACCGGTCTTCGCCCGCCTCGTCCCGGTGGCCCTGATTCAACGGTCCAACGAGCTCTGGCCAGAGCAGGGTCTTCTTCCGATTTCGCGCGCTCTCCCTACATCAACATCCCGAGGGGAAGTAACGGTCCTATCGGCATCAGATCAAACTTGAGAAGGTTTGCCTTTACCAGAGGAAGCTCGCTAAGAATCTTGGCTGCAGCATCTGCCGTATCGACGTTCATCAGAAAAATCACCCCCGCCTCGTTCTCACGCAGCCAGAACTGTTCCATCTTGTCCTCAAGATAGATCTTTAACGTTGCCGGCACTTCCCTCGGCAGAATTTCCAGGCGCTGCTCGGGCGTAAGAGGGGTGAGAGTACCAATCGCCATGACTTTCATTGAGATCTCCAAAGTGGGGTCCGCTGTTTACAAGTTGCGCAAGAAAATCGGGCAAGCACCGCGTTCGTGGCTCCAGAAGGTGGTCGTACTGACCGGAAGTCCCTTTCCTCGAATTGCACAAACGGCTTCACGCCGGAAGCGGACTACGCGGACACATCGTCCGAATCCAGATAGCTAGAATGCCCCATAACTCCCGGAGGCGAACTTGTGCTTTGGTATGTCGATGGGTATCGAGTTCGTAGTACTTTTCCCATGCCAGTGTCGTTCGACGAACGTTATGGGACCCGCTTGTCGACAACACGGCGCTTTCCGAGCACGGACCGATTGAATGGCACGTTGGTGGCCGGGTTGTCCTTTGCCGACGTTGCGCACAAGCACGGTTTGCACGCGCCCATGGTGGCGAAATGACGTTACGAGCGTGCGCGCGCCGAGGCGACAGCGCTGCTGCCGTGATCCGTTCTGTATAAGACATGGAGAGTACGTGCAAGAAAGGTACGCACGCAACTGCCATCTGTGGTCATGCACGTAGGTCCGCGCAGAATCATTCACCCGATCAGCTACCTGGCAATTCGCGTCGAACGAATTCTAGAATTGATATATTCGAAACCGAATTTAGATCGTCGCAGCGACACCTGGCGGCGTGGCAGACCGATCGGAGCCAGCTGGCCGCTAAGGAACCACGAGGACTCAACGTCGGACGTCAACGCTGCTTTGACCCCGACGTCTGAAAACTCATCTGGCTCGAAAGCGTTTGTAGCAGTTGGCGTCACCCGTTTCTACGGTTTGATGAAACGCACCAACCGTGAAAACCGAATCATGCTTACATTCGACCCGCTTTCTGCTTTTCGATGACTTCTTGACTCTCGACGTTTGCTGGTTGTTTCGAGTATTCGCGACGCGGACCAGCGACGACCATACCTAAGGATGACTTGTTATTGCGACGAATTCTTGTCACTGTGAATCGCAGGCGTCTTTCGCTTGAAAAGATGATGCCATTTTATATTCACCCGCCGCGTATCCGCTTCGAAAGGTGAGCAAACGCAAATCGCCACGACTTCCCGAACTTTCCATCGTTCGAAGCGCGTAGTGAACAGGTACGGACTACGTAGCAGCCGGTTATAAACGACATCGGTCAATTCCGATGGAGTACCCCCGAGAATCCCGAGATTCAACGGTTTGACTAATAATGGAGTGCAAGATGACATCTCATGAGCACCAGCACACTAAACCGCCGTCGGACGTCGAATTGCGGGTGAGAGCTCTCGAATCATTGTTGGTTGAAAAGCAGCTTGTCGATCCGGCTGCGCTTGACGAAATTGTGGACGCATATCAGTACAAAATCGGCCCTCGGAATGGTGCCGCGGTCGTGGCCCGAGCCTGGGTTGATCCGAAATACAAAGCCCGACTGTTAAGGGATAGCAACGCGGCGATTCGGGAACTGGGCTTCTCGGGGGTGCAGGGCGAAGATATGGTGGTCGTCGAGAACACGCCGACCGTGCATAACGTACTAGTATGTACGTTGTGCTCGTGCTACCCATGGCCAACATTGGGGCTGCCGCCGGTCTGGTATAAGGCTGCGCCTTACCGCTCACGGGTCGTTATCGACCCCAGGGGTGTCCTGAGTGAGTTCGGTCTCGACGTACCAGATAGCAAAGAGGTGCGCGTATGGGACAGCACCGCCGAGCTTCGCTACATGGTCTTACCTGAGCGGCCGTCGGGTACTGACGGCTGGAGCGAGGATCAGTTGGTCGAACTCGTCACGCGCGACTCGATGATTGGGACTGGCGTTCCCAAAACCCCGGTCGCATGACCTGAAACGATTCTGGAGGGCTCGATGAACGGTATTCACGATCTTGGCGGCATGCACGGGCTCGGGGAAATCTTGTACAAGGCCGAGGAACCCGCGTTCGCTGACGAATGGGAGGGGCGCGTTCTCGCCATGTTCCTTGCACTGTTCGCAATAGGAAAGATAAATCTCCATGCATTTCGTCATGGCATGGAAAGGATGAATGCAGCACATTACCTTTCCTCTAGTTACTACGAGCACTGGCTGGCCTCAGTGGAAAGGAATTTGGACGAAGCAGGGATAGTTTCGACTGCCGAAATCGAAGCTCGGATGGCACAACTTAGGGGGAATTGAACATGCCGGTTCTGACGAAAGAAATGGTGCCTGGACTCCTGGCGACGGGCGCATCGGAACGAGTCGATCAGCTGGTCGCGCCCCGGTTTTCCGTCGGCCAGCGTGTCCGTGCGCGTAACCTCAACCCTGCCGGCCATACGCGCGTTACCCAGTACGTGAAGGGCAAAGTGGGTACCGTAGAAGCTGACTATGGGGTTTTCATTCTTCCAGACACGATGGCTCACGGCAACATTCCCACACCGCAGCACGTGTACAGCGTTGGCTTTACGGCGGAGGAGCTTTGGGGCAATGTGGCGAATGTCAACACTACTGTACGCATCGATCTATGGGATGACCATCTGGATGCGGTTAGCGACAAGGATAACTGATGAATGCCATTTTTGGATCGACGTTGCCAGAAATTCTTCGCGATCAGGATGAGAGGGCCTTCGACGCCCCGTGGCAAGCGCAAGTCTTCGCCCTTGTTCTGCGACTTCACCAGAACGGTAGCTTTAGTTGGGAAGATTGGGTTCGTGTCTTCAGCAAGCAGGTATCGGTCTCACCGGCTCTACCCGGGGAGTCTGTAAACGATACCTACTATCGTCAATGGACTGACGCACTTGATGCAATTCTCGTTGAAACGGGACTGCTCGCTCCCGGCGACTCGCGCACGCGTGCGATCCTGTGGAAAGTTGCATACGTGAACACCCCGCATGGCGAGGCGGTTAGGCTGGAACATGCCGCGTGCCCACCGACGCATGAGCACGTAGCGACGCGTCGCGGTGAACCGCTAGTGGTGAGTTCGCCTGTCAAGAACTTCGGTTGAGGCGAACACTCTATTTATCCTTTCGGAAGTGTCTCGGGTGTAAACAAAGGTTGAGCGGTTTTCAGCAACCGTCAGCAGAAGTGTTGCTCTGCGTTCGCGTTTGGAACGCGTCCTTTCTGCACGTATCGTTATGCATCCAATTCTGGAGAACTGAAATGAATGAAGCTTCATTTGATTCCGTAGTGGGACCCGTGCCAGTTCCTCTTCGGGAGATTGCACCGTGGGCCATTTTCGTGGGCCTGTTACTCTTGTTGGCCATTTATTTCGTTGGCGCTGAGCAGGGGGCGACCTCGTTGATTCAAGGGATGTACGTCCACGAATTCGTGCATGACGGCCGACATCTTCTTGGGTTCCCGTGCCACTAAATGAGGTGTCTCCATGATCGGAAAATTTCTGGTGCGAGGAATGGTTGCCGGATTCATCTCGGGTCTTTTCACGTTCGGATTCGCCACGATGGCAGGCGAGCCTTCGGTTTCCCGCGCGATCGCTTTCGAGCAGAGCGCTGCCACGGCGAGGGGTGAATCTCCCGAGCCGGAACTTGTTAGTCGCAAAACGCAAGCTGGCATCGGCTTGTTCACGGCGGTTGTTATATACGGAACCTCTATTGGCGGACTTTTTTCGTTGGTGTTTGCATACGCGCACGGACGGTCGGGCGAATTGAGTTCGCAGGCATTGTCTGGTTACCTCGCGCTAGCGGCATTCGTCGCAATTGTCGTGGTACCCGGCATCAAGTATCCGGCAAATCCGCCGGCGGTGGGTGAGCCGGGCACGATCGCTTATCGCACCGAGCTTTACTTCATAATGCTGCTTGTATCTGTGGCTGCTATGGCTTTCGCTGTGAAGCTGCGCAGTGGGTTGGAACGTCGAATAGGAGCATGGAATGCATCCATAGGCGCGGGCGCGGTGTTCGCTTCCATTATCTTTGCGGTAACGGCGGTTTTGCCCGGTATCAACGAGGTGCCGGCAGAATTTCCAGCCGTCTTGCTTTGGAATTTCCGGATAGCGGCTTTTGGTATGCACGCCGTTCTTTGGGGAGGAATCGGACTCCTGTTCGGGGCAATGAGTGCACGCTTGTTGTCCGGGACGCGCATTAGTCTGCATCCGCGACACGTGCATGCCAGGCCGATTGGTTGACGGGGGCCTTGTCTTCGAGCTCAGCTTGGCTACTTCGAGCGGTCCCGTTCTGAAAGGCGGGATGATGAGAAGAACAAGTTTGACAACCTCGGAATTCAACAACTTCCGAGGTTTGCGCGTGCTCGTTGAATTGGTTATGAACAGGCATCGGGCCGATGCATGATGGCTCCACTTGATGCCGGTTCACGTAAATTTCCCGATCTGTACGAAAGTAAAAGATTTCGCTTTACGCGCAATGGTGTATATGCAACACTGTGGACCTTGAATAGTTCGTACAATGAGCGAGACAATGGCCAGTTTCTTGGCTTCGCCAAGAAAATCTCGAATGGGTCTCCGGCAGAATTTTCTTGTTCAACCGGCCAAGCCGCAGATGATAGTGCGTTGCGAGTAAGCAATGCTCGTCACCGAAAGCACCTCCGCTTGTCTTTGCCGTCTGATGCGTCTCGAAAGGCGTTGATCCGATTGCGGGACGCAGACAGTGTTACTGTCTAGATTTTCGTCGATGACGAACCCTCGTAGGCCAGCAAAGATCATGGCAAACCTTGTTGTGGGCCGGTTCGGTGTGTGTATTACGGGCAATTGAATATTTTACATTGGAGTGCGTAATGAGGGCACTGGTTGAGAGGCAATTCTACAGGCCAGAAGTCGTCATGCCGTTGCTGATATTGACTGGCTTGATGGTCACACTTGATTTCAACGTTCTGCAAGTAGCGCTAGTCGTGGTGCTACGTGGATCAAGGCGCCTGCTAGCTGCCTTCAGGGGAAGCATCCCTAGTCTGATCGGTTCGGGAAGGCGGGACAATGCTATGACGCATCGATGCCCCATGCTTGGCAGTCTATGCGACTGCTGAGGCGCCGCTTCGATATTTGGGCATGCGGCCTTAGTCTTCAGGTCTCGTCGAGGGTAAGCCTGCTCGCAATAGGTGACACAGATTTGAGACGCTTTACGCAATTAAATTGGGCAATCTATGATAGTGGCGTGACACCTGTGTTGTGTGATTTTCGGCCTATCCCATACCTTTGGATCATTCATTTAAGCTGTCGCCATATGCAATAATCGCTAGCGCATTTCTCGGTTGTTGTCTTCATATATCTTCCGCTGACCGTTTCGTGCACGTACGAAGGATGCTCTTGACTCAGTTGTTGAGCACAGAGGCAAAAAATCTTGCTGGAAGGCCCATGCGAGATCACGAATGCAAAGTCAAGAAGAGCGTCTTCAGACAGGCTGCAGCAAAGAAACGCGGCGGCTTACCCACCCGTCTAACATTATCAATTGGCCTTATGGGTGAGCTAACCACTTTACATCGCAACGTAAGCAGTACTCTGATCGTCGCTGCTCGCCGCTGGCGCAGAACAAGCGCCGCCGTGCTGTTGCAATTAAATATTTCCGAAGCTTGTGCTGCCGCGCTGCTGGCGGCACACAGACTGGACATGGCCGTGCGTCAAATAACTTTGGCTGAGCACGTGGGGATTGAAGGCGCTTCGCTGGTACGCTTGCTGGACCAACTATGCGATGCGGGACTCGTTCGGCGCGATGCCGATCCAGACGATAGGCGTGCCAAGATCATCTCTTTGACGGATCGCGGGCGTACCGCTGCGGTGGAGATGGAGCGGCGGTTAATCGCTCTGCATTCGCGAATGTTGGGTGATTTAAGCAAGTCGGATCTTGAGGCCACTTTGCGCGTACTGGCTGCGTTCAGTGCATCGGATCAAAGTGAAGACGACCTGAGCGAGGAACCACGGCTGGGAGAGGGGAACTCACATGAGAACGGTGCGGGGCCTTCCACATTCAACGGATCCTGACGCTACGTCGCCGTACCAAATCTACAAGTCTCCAGGTTGGTAAGCGAGACACGCTGATACCGGCTTTTTAGCATCACGACGCCGTCGCATGCCGATCATGCAGTAGTCCGTACCGTATCTATCACTGGGCGGCGACAATGATTAAGTCCGGTGTAGCGACATTCATCTTGGCCGGTAGTGAGGAGTCGAAGGCGGCGTAGCCGCCGGAGACGACGAGCTGCCGGCGGCGCCGGATCGGCGAGGCCTAGGATGGCTGACTAAAGCTTAAATAAGCGGTCAGCTCATGCCTGGAACCCGCATCACCGACCAACAGGTCCGCCTCTATATGAACAATCGCAAACACCATCCCCAGAAGCTTGCCGCCGCCAAGTCAGGCATGAGCGAGCGCACGGCGCGACGCGTCGAACACGATGCCGGCTTGCCGTCGCAGCAGCCTCGGCGTTATTGGCGTTCTCGTCCTGATCCGTTTGCCGACGTTTGGGAAACCCAGATCGTCCCGTTGCTGCGCAGTTCGCCAAAGCTGAAGGCGGTCACCTTGCTGCGCAAATTGCAGGAAGACCATCCCGAGCGTTTCCCCGACAGCATGCGCCGCACCTTCGAGCGGCACGTCAGTCAGTGGCGCGCGCTTGAAGGGCCCAACAAGGAAGTGTTCTTCCCCCAAACGTATCTGCCCGGCGCGCGAGGCCTGTCGGACTTCACTCACATGGACAAGCTGCGCGTGACGATCGGCGGCGTCCCGTTTAGCCACCTGCTGTATCACTTCATGCTGGCGTTCTCGCGCTGGGAGTACGCCAGCGTGGTCGATGGCGGTGAGAGCTTCCAGGCCCTCGCTACAGGATTGCAGAACGCGCTGTGGCAGGCTGGCGGCTGCCCGCGTGAATACCGCTCTGACAGTCTGTCGGCGGCATTCAGGAATTTGCAGGAAGAGGAAGACTTCACGGCCCGCTATGCGGCGCTGCTCGAACATTACGGGATGGAGGGCACGCGCAATAACCGGGGCCTGGGTCATGAGAACGGCAGTGTCGAATCCTCACATCGCTACCTGAAGGATCAAGTCGATCAGGCCATGGAACTGCGCGGTCATCGTGACTTCGCCGATCGGGCGGCCTACGACGAGTTTGTGCGCGGCGTCGTGATGCGTCGGAACCGGCGCAATGCTGCAGCGTTCCAGGTCGAACGCGAATACCTGCTGGATCTGCCTGAGCACCGGACCACTGACTTCGATGAGGAAGAGGCGCGCGTGACCCGCTGCGGCACGTTCAGCGTGCGCTGCGTCCTCTACAGCGCGCCGTCACGGTTGATCGGCCATCGACTGAAGGTACGCGTGTATAGCGACCGGCTCGATTGCTATCTATCCGGCGCGCTCGTGCATAGCACGGCGAGAGCTACGCACACGAGCAAGCGGCGCGGCCGCGGCATCGACTACCGGCACTTCATCGACTCGCTCAAGCGTAAGCCGCAGGCATTCAGAGGTCTCGCGTTTCGTGACGATCTGTTTCCACGCGAAGCCTACCGCCGGACCTGGGAGCGACTGGACCAGGCACTGACTCCGCGCAGCGCCTGTAAAACCATGGTGGGGCTGCTTGAGCTGGCCGGGAACCACGGGGTCGAGGCGCAACTGGCCGAGCGGCTCGATGCATTGCTTGAGCTCGGTGAACTGCCTGATCTGAAGGCGCTGTTCGATGAGTTCGCACCGCGCCAGGCCGAGTGTCCTGTGGTGGTGGTCGAGATGCCGTCCGCTGCGCTTTATGACACGTTGCTTGATGAGGAGGTGCTCGTATGAATGCCTCCGCTTACGATGCTGGCCGTATGGCGTTGATGCTCAATGAGTTGCGTCTGCCAACGATCGGCCGCTTGTGGTCCGACTTCGCTGAACGCTCGGACAAGGAAGGCTGGCAGGGGTCCCGCTTACTTGGCGCGCTGCTCGAACATGAGCTTGCCGAGCGGGCCAATCGAAGAATCGAACGCCATCGTACCGAGTCACATCTGGATCCGACCAAGACGCTCGCCACCTTCGACTTCGGCGTTGTCCCCATGATATCGAAGGCGCATGTGATGGCGCTGGCCACCGGCGATTCATGGCTCGAGAAAGGCGCCACGATTCTGCTCTTCGGGCCACCTGGCGGGGGCAAAAGTCATCTTGGAAGTGCCATCGGACACGCGCTAATCGACGCCGGATATCGGGTGCTGTTCACGCGCACCGGTGAAATCGTGCAGAAACTCCAGGTCGCACGCCAAAGTCTGCAACTGCCTTCGGCGCTCGCCAAACTCGACCGGTTCGACCTGATCATCCTGGACGATCTGTCGTATGTGAGGAAGGACCAGGCCGAAACCAGCGTGCTGTTCGAGCTGATCGCTGAGAGGTATGAGCGGAAGAGTCTCCTGATAACGGCCAATCAGCCGTTCTCGGGGTGGAATGACGTCTTCCCCGACCCCGGCATGACGGTGGCCGCCATTGACCGACTCGTCCATCACTCGACGATCTTCGAGCTGAATGTAGAAAGCTATCGGCGCCGCACCGCTAGCGACAAACAGAAAGAGCGTCGCCGTCAATTACCCAAGGACAATCCGAGCGGAGCGACAACCATGAACACCTGACGCAGCGACAATCATCCCGACCGACCGGCCAAGATGATTGTCGGTAAACCGGACATGCTGCTTGACGCTATCCATCTATCACGGCTTAGCGAAAAGTATGGGCGCATAGGCGAGAATATGAGAGGTATTGACGGGCGTCCCCGCCCGGGTCAGGCTCTCTGCGTCCTGCGCACCCGCGGACTATGAGGACTCCACGCCTAACATCTTATCTACCGTTGAAGCAAGTATCATTGCGTTGCGATTTTGCGGCGGCAAGCGCCCTATATAAGGACGGTACACTGCTTCCCCGCGGCTGATAATGGCCCCGCATACAGCACAGGATCCTGCCACGCGAGCTGACCCGAGTCGCCAGAGTTGTGCGCCGTAGTGCGCAACAGTTGCATCGCACCATTCCACTGTCACTGTGCTCGGCGACGTACGGTCAGTTACTCGGATTACACAGTTTTTGGATCGCGGAAATGTAGGGTCGAGGGCTGCCTTTGCCTTTGTAACTGGCCTCATCGAACGCGTACCGCTCGCACCAGAGACGGTGCGGAGCACCTCGATCGTCTGGATCCAGGGGTTTGTCGCTTTTGATCCATTCATCATTCTCACGTCCTCGCAGATGGCGTCGCGTTGGTCGCTAGGCGGATACCTGTTGTGGGGCTGAGCCAACCGCGCTACCGGCGTGTGGACTTCGCCAAATAACGTTGGAAGTAAGTGACGCGCGGCGGCAATAACGACCTCTTCCAAAGCGTGGAATACTTCAGGCCACCGTCTTGCAATTCGAGTGCAGGGTTGTCCAGCGGAAGGGACGACATGTGCAGATTGCCTTCATTCACTATGCGCAAGTCGTCGTCGCTCGGCAAGATATCCTTAGGTAGGTATCTGGCTGAAATCTTGAAAAAATAGCTTAGAGGGGTTTCAAAAAGGTTGAATAGATCGCTTGAGGGTGCTCCAGCAGATGAGGCAAGCGGCGAACTTCAGGAAGGCTTCATGGATCTTGGCAAGTCGTTCGTAGCGCACTCGAAGACT
>Ga0302227_10003542_pt1 | contig 10218 bp, 17 predicted proteins | sample II_Palsa_N1_1_FD_193525 | JGI IMG/M metagenome (GOLD analysis project Ga0302227, IMG submission 193525) | Peat permafrost microbial communities from Stordalen Mire near Abisko, Sweden - II_Palsa_N1_1 | ecosystem: Environmental > Terrestrial > Soil > Palsa > Peat permafrost | place: Sweden...
CCAGAATGTCAACAGGCGAGCACCCTCTTGTTTATCTCCGAAAGGCTGCCATTCCTTTTCTGAACGAGCGACGACGGCCGAGGCAATGTGAAAGACGACGGTTACAAAAATTTCAAATCGGGCGCCCGGGCCACGTGGTTTTATCCTGCTCGTTGGGACGCTTGCGTGGGACGCCTGGTTGGGATGCTTTGCTTGGGGACGCCTGGTTGGGACGTCAGCTGGGACGTCAACGTGCATTCGATATTTGTTTTTTTTTTTTTTTTTTTTCACTTCGTACTGCCTTTTTTTCTTTCTGGACTACAACAAAAAAATCACAGTTAACCCATCGCCTTCTGAACTGCGATCAGGTGCGACGCGACGGCGGCAGCTTTGCCGGCCTTGCTTTGCAGCTGACGAGGGAGGTCTAAGAAAAAAACAAACAATTGAGCGCCTTAAAAAAATGAAGAAAAAAACATACTGAGCTCACTCCAGACTGTTTGCAGCGACGACACGAGGTGGTCCATCATAGCGGGCGTGTGCAGGGGACCGGGGGTGATGCGGAGACGCTCCTCGCCCATGGGCACGGTGGGGTAGTTGATGGGCTGGACATAGATCTGGTGGTCCACCAACAGCTTGTCCGAGGCGAGCTTGCACAGCTCAGCATCGTACACCATCACAGGAACAATGTGCGATGGGTTGGGGAGCACGGGGATTCCGCCACGCTCAAGCCTGGCCTTGACCTCCTTAGTGACCTTTTGCTGCATCTGGCGCTCCTCCTTGCTGTGGTAGAGATGGCGGACAGAGGCGAGCGCACCCGCCACAGTCGCGGGCGGCAACGACGTCGTAAAGATGAAGCCGGGCGCGTACGAGCGGATTAGGTCCACTGAAAGACCCAAAGAAGTGAGTATCAACAAAACAAAACAAAACAATAATGCATACCAAGGTTGGCCTTTCCGGCAATGTAGCCGCCGACGTTGCCGTACGCCTTGGCGAGCGTGCCGGTGATGATGTCGACGCGGCTCATGATACCGTCGCGCTCAGCGACACCCGCACCGTGCTCGCCATACATGCCGACGGCATGGACCTCGTCGAGGAACGTGAGGGCTCCGTACTTTTCAGCGAGATCGCAAATCTCCTTGATAGGGCCGATGCTGCCCGACATTGAATAGACCGACTCGAAGGCAATCAACTTGGGGAGCGAAGGGTCGGTCGCCTTAAGGAGCTACAAAACAGGGGAAAAAAGCAAATAAATAAATAAAATAATTCACCCTGTTGCTGTTCTTCACCTGTTCAAGATGGGCGACGTCGTTGTGGCGGAAGACGTGCTTAGTGGCGCCCGAATGACGAATGCCCTGGATCATCGAGGCGTGGTTGAGTGCGTCCGAGAAGATCACGCAGCCAGGCAGCTTGGAGCACAGGGTCGACAGTGTGGCATCGTTGGCCACAAAACACGACGAAAAGATAAGTGCGCGCTCTGTCTTGTGCAAACGGGCAAGCTCGACTTCGAGTGCCTAGAGAGTTCGAAAGTAAAATAAAAATAAAAATACAACAAATAAATAAATGAATAAATAAAAGGACTTGATACCTCGTGCAGACCGGCGTTGCCAGCAATGTTGCGAGTACCGCCTGCACCCGCGCCGTGCTTCTCCACCGCCTCCTTGACGGCATTGACGACCAGCGGGTTGCGGCTCATGCCGAGGTAGTCGTTGCTGCACCACACCGTCACGTCCTTGTTGTCGCCCGTCTTGGCGTTGGGGTAGTTGGCCGCGATGCGGTTGATGTTGTTAAAGTAGCGGTAGCTCTTGTCGCGCTTCTTCTTGTTGATTTCCTCGGTGATGAAGCCGTTGTAGTCAAACTGGTCGTCTATTATGCACATCGAGGAGGGTTACTACCACAATAGGAGGGCAAAAGGACACAGACGTACCCACAGCAGGGGCATCCACGGCGGCAGCGACTGCAGCGGCAGCGTGCATGTGCTTGGCCTGCGTGTGCAGCATCATGCGGGGCTAAGAAGTGCACGTTTCGACATTCAAACAAGGGAAAGAAGGGGACGGGGAAAAAAAAAAAAAAAAGATACCACAGAGGGGCCAGCAGCCGTCATGACGGGCACCGCCGCGGCATGAAGCATAGCGGCGGGGGCAGCACAAGCAGAAATGACGGTGGTAGGGGCAGCATTGACGGTGATGTCGTCGATCTTGCTCTGCTGGTTTTGCTGGTGCTGGTGGAAAGGGCACTGGCCCACCTGCAAGCACACACACACACACACATACCGGTTTGAATACACACGCACAACAGCGCTGCTTTGTACCTTTTCAGCGGACGACGAGTGAGTCACACCCGGTCCCACGACCATGTGGGTCGACGTCGTCGACGTCTCATCGGCGACGGTGGCAGCAGACGCGGAAGAAGGCGCAGCACACGCAGCAGACGAAAGGGCACGGGCCATCACGGGGCAGCGGGCCGCCTCCGAGCGCAGAGCGGAAGGCGACATGGCACCCATGTGGGCCGACGACATCGTGCTCATCGTGCTCATCGCGCCGTTTGCAGCGGCGGCAGCGGCACCCGTCGTGCTGAACGCACGGCTCACGTACGGACAAAGCTTGAGCGCAGACTTGATCGCGGTCTCCATAGATCAATCACCAGCTGAGCACCTGGAGACCCCGCTATGAGTAAAAATGCAGAATATTTTTCGGAAACAAATGAGTATCCCGTCCGTTGACTCACTCTCTCGGGATAAACAACAAATAAGGTAAAATGTACAAGGAGTGGTGGTGGGGGGGCTAAAGAACAAAGGATTGGTTAGGAGCAAAAAAAAAAGAGGGAGGAAAGGAAAATTTTTAAAATTTTTTGTTTGCTGTTATGCTTCCATTGCATCGGCGTCCACGGTCTTGGCCTTCTTCTTCTTCTTGGGCTGTTCCACTGCAACTGCATCGCTTTGCTCCGCGGTCTTGGCCTTCTTCTTCTTGGGTGTTGCGTCTGATTCGGCTGATGCGGCGGCGGCCTTTTTTACTGGTGCGGCGGCTTCCTCTGGCGCTGCTGCATCCTTGCTCTTCTTCTTCTTCTCCTTCTTGGCTGCAAAGTAAAAAGAAAAGGAACAAAAAATTAGAATCCCCAAAGGAAAGGAAACGAAACAGCAAGGAAAAGAAAAGAGGAAAAAACATCGAGTATCATAAATATTCAAATGAGATAATTTTTGGTTTGTCTTTCATCGCCTGAAAAGGTTCCACCATGAAAAATTTTTGTAATCCTTGTGATGTTTTTTCTTCTCCCTCCCGTCTCCCGTCCATGCAAAAAAAAAAAAAAAAACCACTCCCAGTTTGTGTGGAAATCTTCAAAAATACCTGATTGAGCACCTCCTGCGTCGCCGAGGGTCTGGATGACCTTGTGCATGACATCAATGTTCTTTGCGGGGGGCTTGCCGGTCTCGAAGAATTCTAGCCGGTCGTCGACCTGGGATTTGAGGGCATCACCAAACTTGGTCGTGGGCTGTTCAGAGAAGCAGTCGATGCGGGAGGCAATCGAGCACTTGTTGGCGAGGTAGCGCGAAATACGGCCCTTGTTCTTGGCGGCGGCCTTGCCAATGAACGACGAGTGGAAAATCAGACCGTACTTGGGGGTGTTGCCCTTGGTTTTGAGAGCACTACGAGAAAACAAAGATTTTTTTTTTTCAGCATGCAAGCCTAGCTCTTTTTATTTGCGTCCTTACCGGAAAAGAGCCTTCTCGGCACCGAGGATCTGAACAGTCGAAGCAGGGTACTTGGACAGGTTGGTAAGCGAGCCAGCGTGCGAGATGAGGCGGGCACCGACAACATCACCGACGAGGGTGGCAAGGTTGGGGGCGACAACGTGCATCTTGTCCTGGAGGTATACGTGGAGCTTCTTGCGGTACTCAGTGAGCTCAACGACGCGGGTGGCAAAGTTCTCAATGTTGATCATGTCAATGTCCGAAATGTCGGTACCTGTTTGTAAAATAATAATAATAATAATAAAATTTTTTTAGGTGTTGCTATTAAGCTTGCTTTCATACCCATCGACGAGCGGGCAGCATCGAGGATCTGCTTTGCCTTGCCTTCGTCCAATGTCAGCTCTTCAAGCTCCTGCAGGTTGGCCTCGGAGAGGAGGCTCTTGTTTTTGATGTACTTGGCAAGACGAGCGTAGCTGTAGTTGTCACCGATGATCTTGACAAGCTCGGGGAAGTGCCATCCGTACCATTCGCTGCCGGAACGATGAATAAATGAATAAAAAAAAGTCACGGCCTTGATTTCCGATACCGAACGCGCATGGCAAATGTGTTGAGATCCTTGTCGAGCTGGTCGAGGAGAGCGATCGACTGGATAATCATGTTGTCCGAGCGGTTGACGTTGAACTTGATCTGAAGAAAGAAACGACAGGTTATCGGAAAATAAAAATAAATAAAAAAACAATACAAACCTTGGCACGCGAGTACGAGTGACCGAGACCGAGCTGAGCCTTCTCGATATCTCCGGGCTTGAAGGCCTTGATGAGTTTGTCAAAGTGAAGGCGAACACCACGGAGGATCTCGTTGGTGAGGTCGTTTGAGACGCACTGGATGCCTGTTTTATTTTAAATCTATTTACTCACTTTCTGGTATTGTTGACCGAGGTACCAGTGGCTTCAGTGATAGCGCTGCCGAGCTTGGGCTCGAGGACACCAAGCTGGACCTTTGCCTTCTTGGTGGCCTTGGAGGCGCTGAGGCTCGAGTTCAGGAACTCCTTGAGGAGGTCGTTGACGATGCCCTCGGTCACGTCGTTAATGTTCTCGAGCGCGTGTGCGGCCGACTTGAACGGGACGAATCCCTTGAGCTTGATGATGCGTCCAAACTTGGACAGGTCCTGCACGCTGGCCTGGACCTCGGGCAGCGTCTACGAAAAGGGAGAAAGGATGATTTTTTTTTTTCCTTCCCTCTCTTTTATTTCTTTTTTTACCTGGCCAATCTCCTCAGACTCGAGGCGCTCAAACAGAGCATACCCGGACGCGGTCTCAAACAGCAGGAAAAGCTGAGTCTGCTCAACAAGGCTTAGCCCATTATTATTACAAGCCGGCAGACGTACGGTCATTTCTCCTCGGAGGCGCAAGCAAAGTGCGGCCACGCGGTGTCGTCCATTTACGAGACTTCAGCCCCCATGGCAGATCAGGACGACGACGGACCCAAGGGCCTCCCCGGTGCGTTGCTCAGTGGGCCCTGTTGGGTGTCTGTGTAGGGGTTGGGATGGGCGACGACAGAAGAGACGCACGTGGGTTGGAGCTGAGCCTATCCATGGCTGTTTTGCCTCTCTTCTTTAATGCTAACCCATCCTTTTTCCGCGTGCGTGCCTGCAGCCAAGGCCTACTTTGTGTCCGAGGCAAAGGGCAGCGACGAGAACGGCGACGGCACCCAGGCGAAGCCGTTCAAGACCCTGAACAAGGTCTTCCAGGTGTCAGAGGTAAACCGCAATTGCCTTTTTTTTTTTTCCCCCCTTCCTCGTGTTTTTGCTTGTGCAATACTTTGTCCCTCTCGTGGGGAACGTCATCTTGCTTATTTTCCCCATTTGTGTGTGCGTTGCGCATCTAGAACCAGTTCGCCGCCGAGATCACCGCCGAAGGACCCGAGGGATGGGCAAAGGGTACTGAAACTGTCCATGAATAATATCTTCTACTAATTGCCTCAACATTAGTCTCGCAAGCGGCAGTGAAGAAGGCGAAGAAGGCGTACCAGACCGAGAAGAAGAAGGCCGATACCGCCGCCGCCGCTGTTGCCAAGAAGGCCGCCGAGGACGAGAAAAAGTTTGAGGAGGCGCGCAAGGTCCAGATCACCGAGGACGCGAGCCTTCCTGTCGCCAAGGCGATCAAGATTCGCGACGGCCAGAAGCACCGCGATCAGCGCGTCAAGGTCAGCGGCTGGGTTCACCGTCTCCGCACCCAGGGCAAGAACTTGATGTTTATCGTCATCCGCGACGGCACCGGCTTCCTCCAGTGCGTCCTCAACGACAAACTTGTACGTCCCAACTAGGAAAAGAGTGCACTCTTCTGAACAAACAGTGGCCAAAAATAGTGCCAGACCTACGAGGCCGTCACCCTCGCAAAAGAGTCCACCGTGACCATCTATGGAACACTCAAGACTGTCAAGGAGGGCCAACAGGTGAGGAGCAGCAAAAGAACGAAAAAGGACATCTTTTTTTCTCAAAATTTTTGTTGTTCCTTCAGGCTGAAGGTGGCCACGAGCTCATTGCCGACTATTGGACGCTGATGTCGGCTGCCCCGAGCGGCCCCGAGGCGATTGACAACAAGCTGAACGCCGAGGCGGGCCCCGAGGTCCTTTTGGACAACCGTCACATTGTGCACCGTGGTGAAAAGTCTGCCAAGATCATGAAGATGCGCGCAGTCGTCCTCCGTGCCTTCCGCGACCACTTTTACGAGCGCGGCTACTTTGAGGTCACACCTCCCTGCCTCGTGCAAACACAGGTCGAGGGCGGCAGCACGCTCTTCTCGCTCGACTACTATGGCCAGCCGGTACGTCGCGATTAATACGGGGAATGTACGTGTACGTCTCCTAATTCGTTGATGGCAGGCCTATCTCACGCAGTCGTCGCAGCTCTACCTCGAGACTGTTATTCCTTCCATGGGCGATGTGTACTGCATCCAGGTACTGCCTATTATTTTTTATTGTATTTTAAAAAAATCATTTTGGGTGCTCAACTCGTACCCCTCTGGCAGGAGTCTTTCCGCGCCGAAAAGTCACGCACGCGGCGCCATCTGTCCGAGTACACGCACTTGGAGGCCGAGTGCCCTTTCATCAACTTTGACGAGCTGCTGAACCGGATCGAGGACCTGGTCTGCGACACTGTGGACCGCGTGCTCAAGAGCCCCTTTGCCGACTTGTTCAAGGAGATCCACCCCGACTTCAAGCCCCCAAAGCGCCCGTTCAAGCGCATGGAGTACAAGGAGGGTATCGAGTGGCTTAAGAAGAACAACGTGACCAAGGACGACGGCACGTTCTACGAGTTTGGTGAGGACATTCCCGAGGCGCCCGAGCGCAAGATGACCGACGCCATCAACGAGCCCATCCTCTTCTGCAAGTTCCCCGCAGAGATCAAGTCCTTCTACATGCCCCGCTGCCAGGACGACAACCGTCTGACCGAGTCGGTCGACGTCCTCATGCCCGGTGTCGGCGAGATTGTCGGCGGCTCCATGCGTATCTGGAACCTTGAGGAGCTCATGGCCGGCTACAAGCGCGAGGGCATTGACCCCGCCCCCTACTACTGGTTCACCGACCAGCGCAAGTATGGATCCTGCCCCCACGGTGGCTATGGTCTTGGTGTCGAGCGTTTCCTCGTATGTTTTTTTTTTGTTTGTTTTGCATGTAATAATTTTTTGTGTAACATATGGACTTGCAGGCCTGGCTGCTCAAGCAAGACCACGTCCGCGATGTCTGCCTGTACCCCCGATACATTGACCGCTGCCAGCCGTAGATTATTTCAGTTTTTTACGGATGCAGAAACGTTCATTGTCGTTTCTCAAAAACAAACAACAACAAAAAAAGCCATTTCATCAACGAACGACTCTGAGAGAACGAAAAGCAAATATATATTACAAAAGGGCGGGGGAGGGGTACCTTGCCTACGCTAGTCTTCGCCGACGGGGATCTCGTCCTCGAGGATCTTGATAAGCTTGACTCGCATCTCGGAGGCCTCGCCGTCCCGCAACACGTCCTTGACAAACGAGCACTCTACTTGCAGCTGGACCATCTCAAGCGATCCGCGCAGGACACCGCACAGCAAACTACAGTAGGAGAGGGCGGTGGCGTCCTCGGGGAGCTGCAAAAGCACATCAGCATCTTCGTGTCCACCTAAGCAACACAAACGCACCTCGACAAAGTCGGTCAAGGGGTTGTCCTCAAAGAGCAGCGAAAACGTCTTGCCGTCCTGGGACCAGTTGGTGACGGCCGGCGTGATGTTGAGGAACATCTTGAAGCCGAGCTTGGACACGACCTCGGCCGTCTCGCGAAAGTCGGCACAGCGTCGCGCGTTGGACCGTGCCAAAAAGTCCTCAATTAGCCTCACGCCAATGTTGTAGCCCCTGTGTTCATCAATGAAGGGCATGAGCAGCACCACCAGCAGACCCCCATACATCTTCTCCAGCTGCTTGTTGACCTCGGCATAGTCCTTGTCCGTGTCCTTGATCAGCTGGGCCACCAGTGCGCCGTACGTCAGCGTAAACAGCTCCGCGTTCTAGCCAAAAAAGAACCATGTCAGCCTTTGGCCGTGGCTTCTTTCCACGTTACGATCTTCTCCACGCGCGTCCTCCACACGTCCTCGCCCGCTGTCTTGAGCGTGCGCTGCTGAGGGACGGTCGCCATGATTAGAAGTCGATGTGTCCCACAAATTTTGCCAGACGTTTTGCATTTTTGCCAGGCAAACCTCGAATTCTTTTCTGGGACCCCATGTTTTTTTTTTTTGTGGGCGATCAATGGCTCGATCGACGGCTCTTTTTTATTTACAGGATGGACTAACAGAAGGCACACTAGGTGGGAGGTACGTCAGCGACATACTCCTCTGTGCCATTGCGCAGCATGAGGCGGAAGGGGGTGACCCAGTCGAGCCGGACGGTCTCGATGACGCTGGCGGGCGACTTGAGCACGGGCTGCTTGACGAGCTGGAGCGTGCGGGCGATGCGGTTGTTGCTGCTGCCCGTGACAGAGGCGAAGAAGCCCTGGGTCGTCTGCCACAGGCGCACCGTGCCATCGGCAGAGTAGAAGCTGGCGACGAGCTTGCCGTCGGGCGAGATGGCGACGGCAGACACGGCGGAACGATGCCCCTCAAAGATCTGCAGGCGCGTGGCTGTCCTTACGTCGAACAAAATAACACAGCCATCGGGCATGCCCAGGCCCAGACGCTGAGAGCCGGTGTGGAACGATACAGACGGATACGCAGAAACAAGGTCTGCATAGATCAACAACGATATTACTCATCAGTTGCAAAATTAGCGCACGTACCGCGGAGGGTCACCGTCGTGGGCTGCAGGAGGGCGTCGCGGCTAGTCGCGCCTAGTGTTGGGTCGAGTGAGCGCAGGATGTTCTCAATGATGCGGTCCAGGTAGTCGTACAGGATGAGAGGCCGCCGCTTGACAATGTGCGAGACCAACTTGAGGGCGCCAACACGGTCCGAGTCGATCTTGGAGCCAAACTTTTCCGTGATCAAAAAGTTGATAAACTCCTTGGGCGCAGCTGCACCCACGAGCACCAGCGCCGTGCGCGAAGATCTGCGCAGCAGGCCCAGCTGCAGGTTGGTCGAAGATAACTGCGCAGTCAGGCTCGAGGATGACGCGATCGAGAGCACTGGCGGGTTCGACATCAGATCCCCGCCCTGTGGGCCCATTGGAGGCGTAATGGACGGCGATCCCGAGAATCTGATGCGTTTTTTTTTTGTGTGTGTGTGTGTAAGACATCCTTGCTTTATTTTGCGTTTAAGAAATTGCATACCCTTGCACTGCCGCGCGGAAGGACGCCAAGGGACCGACGGGCTGATTCACTGCAACTGCATTATTTAGCATTAGAGCCAGCGCAGAAGTACACGTTTGTTCTTACCAGAAGAGTCGAGTGTGCGACTGCCCGGCCCCGGGGATGCACGTGCCGCCATTTGCGAGACAGCGCGTTTCACTGGCGATATCTGGGACGAGGTCGGGATAGGTGCCGCCATATTGGACGCGGATAGGAGCTGCTCGGAACTGCCGCCGCCTCCAGACGCAGCCAAGATATTGGATCCACTCCCGCCTCCCGACGAGATGGTTTGTGCTCGCTTTGGCGTCTGCATTCCCCCTTGGCTTCCGCCGCTGCTGCCATTGTTGTTGCCACCGCCATTGCCGCCAGATCCACCGCCTGGTCCTTGGCTGCCCTGCTGCTGTTGAGAGGACGGGTAAGCATTCTGGAACAGCGCACGAAGAGTCGGGAGGGTGCTGATGTGCGGGGACCACATCGAGTAGCCGCGTGCAAGCAAGTCAGTACAGGACGCCCGGTAGAACGCGTTCTTCTCGTCCGTGTCTAGCATCATCGCCACGAGTGACTGGGCCACAATAACGCGGCTCTTGTCGGGCAGAGCTGTCGCCTTCTCCACACCCAGAGCTGCTAATATCAGAACCGAGATCGGCTTGGCCTTTTTTGTCGAGTTGCCGTAAGGCACTGCAAAAAAAATTTTTTTTTTTGAGTAAGCAAATAAAAAAAAAGGGGGAGGTGGTGGTGGTGGG
>Ga0302227_10003549_pt1 | contig 10209 bp, 8 predicted proteins | sample II_Palsa_N1_1_FD_193525 | JGI IMG/M metagenome (GOLD analysis project Ga0302227, IMG submission 193525) | Peat permafrost microbial communities from Stordalen Mire near Abisko, Sweden - II_Palsa_N1_1 | ecosystem: Environmental > Terrestrial > Soil > Palsa > Peat permafrost | place: Sweden...
CAATGAACCCTCGGGTCCCAGTCCCACCCAGCCGCGTCCGAGCTAAAGACCCCAACGTGTTTTTATCACTCGCGGTCAGCTGGCCTGGTGCCCACTCCCGATCCATCATTCCGGCGTAATCCCCAAGGGGCGGCACCGGAGGCAAGAAGGTTTGCAACCATTCAATAACGTTACGCGTTTCACCGGCAGTGCGAGGCGAACCCAGGCCCTTGAAATCGATGAGTTGGCGCATGTCGTAGCGCCGTGTCGAGTACAAAGCGTTACCCCGTGACGCGCTGAGGTCCACCAGCGCTTTGAACTCACTGTTGAGGTCTTCTACACGTTCGACATACCGGCTGAGATCACGCCAGCCTCCAACGGGGGTCAATCGCTCGAACTTGCCCTCCGACACCCGAAAAGGCAAGTCTGCAATGTCCGCGCCCTCCTCCCTGAGCAGCTCGCGCATTCGCGGCAACGCGGTAAAGCGCTGCAGCCGCTCGCGGGCTGCTTGATCATCTTTGGCCAACGGCGATCCCGGCGACAGCTCGCTCGCCTGCGAGGACCAGTCGACAGGGCTCCCATCCGGCAGGTCGGCCACCAGCAAAGACAGCCGATCAGCCAAGTCCCGGCGCTCTTGCAGATCGCCAATCGTCTGCCTGACGCAATCCAGGGCCGCAGCCCGGCGGGTGTTTTCTTCGTCAGGCAGCGACAGTCCCTCTGTGCGCAGCCGACGAGTGAGCAAGTCGACGTCCTCCTGTGAGTCGGGCTCCTGAAGGCCGAAGGTTTGCATCACAATCTCGCGTGGCACCCAGTGCTCATCATCTCCCACATAGGCCAGCCCTTGATCCGTTGGGTCCAGCAGCTCGCGAATACCACGTAATCTCACCGAGACCTGCCACCAACCTGAATCGTCCGCAGTGGTGAACTTCACGGCGGTACGAACTCCGTTGTTGTCGGCATAACCTTCAATGAAATCCTTGTGCACGTTGATCTTGGAGGCCTCCAGGCCTTTGCTTTTTATCCAGTCTTGTATCTCAGGTTGGTTCAGCGCTTGCTGGTACATGATCAAAAGCGGCGACAACGTACTGCCCGCAGGGACTTGCACCATGGAGTGCCCGCTCTCCAACGCTGTGGCCAGTTGCTCTGCGAGGCGGGCATCTGCTGTGGCACGGTCATTGGTTTCGTTGTGAGCAGAGCGCCTGATGCGTGGCGTCAGGTGGGGAAGAGCTGTCGGTAGACGCGAGTGAGCAGCGGTGTCCGGGATGGGTTGGCGGGTATTGCTTATTTGCATCGGCATATTCATGTCCTCTTCGGCTGAGTCCCTGAAAATAGGATCCGTGCCTCCATGAACGGTGAATGGCAGTGTATGAAGACTACCGCCCTGCAGCCTGTAAGCGCCTTCCGAACGGATAAAGGGATGACGGAGCAGGCCTCGTCATCCTGTTCGACTCAGACTGTCAGCACCTACGAAGCGCCAGACAAGCGCAATACATCGCCGACAGCAACGAGGTACCTGTTACTTCTGACAGTATACGGTCCGCTCGATATCGGTTGTGATGGGTCTCAAGCCGCCAGGAAGCATGGCGACGCTTAACGACCTTACAAGGAAGCAGGCATCATGACGATCAACCATCCTCCTGAACGACAGTCGTTTGTTTTTTTGCATAGCCTATTTCTGGCAATCCTGCTGGGTGTCCTCACCTCTTGTGCAAAAACAGAAACTGAAAACCCGTCGTACGGATCACTGATCTCTCCTGGCGCCAATTGCCACGGAGCCAGCTTGGTTAGTGTGGTGGCACATATGGACGATGACCTGCTTTTCATTGATCCGGCCATCGACGAGTGGCTTGCTAAAGGAGGCTGCGTAACCACCATTTTTTTAAATGGCGGCAGCTCGGGAGCCGGTTTTGACTACGTTTTGAAACGCGAAGCTGCTTCGCGCAAAGCCTATGAACGAATAATGGGCAGCGCGACTGCATGGACCACTACCGTTCTCGATATTGATTCAACAAAGATCATCAGTACTCAGCCGACTTCCAAACCCGAATTGAAGCTGATTTTTTTGCGTATCCCCGGCGGGCATGTCAGAGGGGGCGATGTACCCTTGGCGAACCTATTCAACCTGAACGGCTCAGTTTCCAGTTGGCCCTATACCGACTCCGCCACTGGCCCCAAAAATCTGTACACCAAACACTCTCTGACGTCTACGCTGACAACCCTTATTGAACTGTTGGGAGCGACTAGTGTTTACACACTAAACCCCGACACAGTGCCCTACGTTGAACATCCGGATCATATTTACTCGGCGCGCTTTACGCGAGAGGCTCTACGCGGTGTTCAGCGTAATATACCGGTCACCTACCATGAGACTTACCCCTCCGCTGCAAGCCCGATGAATGTGTCTCCCGCTGCGGTCCAACGTAAAAGGGACATCTCGGCCACGTACTTTTACTACGAAGGAACTGAAAGCGTTAACAGTGCATTTAGTGAAGCAACATGGAATGGTAATTGGATCGCCAGACGCAATTTTAAACAGGCCTACGCCCACGATGCTGTAGCGCCCATCAATATACCATTTGAACCATTGGTCAATTTTCAAACACAGCAATGTCTAACGGCCAACGGCCTGAATTCCGGGCTATCCATGGGAGGTTGTACAGCTGACAATAATAGGCAGCTCTGGGCATTTATACCTTCCTCTATAACCGCTGCCACACGAGGCACTGCGTTACTGAAGAACAAATCAGGTAATTGTATTGCCCTTAAGAATAATGTCCTTGTTGAGAATAACTGTGCTGCCAATTCTGCCGATCAGCAATGGACCCCCTGGGACTTTGGCAAGATATTTATCCCTGGGGCTAACGTGCAATGTCTCGATGCATTGGGTCAATCTATTATCGGTACATGTCCTTCCTATAAAGGATCGATGTTGTGGACACGCCATACTGACAACGTGGACAGTGACAAGAAAATTGAAGTCGCTTTGACCGGCGACGTGGTAGGCGATGGTAGCAGTCGCCTGGTACAGATTCATCGACGCAGCGATGGCCCAGGCATCAACATCTGGGTGTCCTCGCCTATCCCCTCTAACAGTCAAAAGTGGTACGACGGGCCCGTACGGTTTGAGGCTGCATCTGTGCAAGGTACCTGTGGAGATAGCCAACTTTGCTACGACCAAAGCCGTTACTTGCTAGCCGATTTTGATGGAGACCATAAAGCCGACTTAATGGTGATCAGCCCAAAAAAAACAGGCGGGACCATATTCAATTTATTGAAGAGTAATGGTCATGGTTTTAATTCGCCTGTCAAATGGGGGGAAACCAGTACGACGTTTGACTATGCTTTAGCACAACAATATCTGGCGGGTAATTTCCTGGGTTCCGGAAGGCAGGATGTGCTGATTGCCCATACACGAGGCGACGCCGGACTTAATTTCTGGATCATGGGTAATACAGGAGTAAAACTTAACAGCCCTGTGCTATGGGCTGAAGCAAAAGACATCATGAAGACAGCAAAACTGTACACAGCAAACATGAACCACGATAACATATCCGATATTCTGGCTATTGATTTCAACGACAAAAAACTAAGATTATCACCCTTCAACAATAGCGGAACAGGCTTTACCGCCGAGACGCCCTCCACCTTTACTCGTTATTTATCTGCCCGTTCAAAAATAACCGTCATCAACTCGCCAGGCACTCACTTAACAGATGTATGGATCTTGCATGCCCGTGCTGATGGATCCAGTATTAACTTCTGGAAAATTACCAATAACGGGAACGGTAACTTTAGTGAGTCTGCGACTCCTGCCTATATCGAAAACTCCATCGACTGGGCCGATGCACAACCATACGGGGCGTCTTCAGGCCGCCAGATAATGATTCCCTATCGAGTAAACAACCCTGTCGGCGAATATTACTGGCGAATTGGCCGTATGGGCCTCAAGGCGCTGAACCTGACGCCGACAGGTACCCCTACGGACCTCATGGACTACGGCCAGCCTGGCGAATTTGAATGGGCAAATTTGCAGTGGCGCGCACGAGTAAATTAACCCTTTGGCTCGCTAAGCTTATAGCGAGCAGAGCGTGGTGGTGAGTCCTTTGGGCGGAAAGGAATAAGTGCTGGAAGCAGAACTCCTCTCACTCATACCTGTGAATGAGAGGTCGGCGTCCTACAGGATCCGGTAGAGCAACCGCTCAATCCGTACGCGGCTGACCCGCCGCAAAAACTTGCCGACGGCCTCCGGATACTCCACCAACGTCTGCAGCTGCTGATAACGCTCAATACGCGTGGTGTGCTTGAAGATTTCGGCCAGCTCAATGCGCCGCGGCTCCAGCCACTCACCCTTGGGGTCATCAATCAGCAAGCCGTTTTCCAGGTCCAGGCGGAACGCCCGTGGATTGAGGTTGTTGCCGGTGAGCAAGGTGTAGCGCTGGTCGATCCACATGCCCTTGAGGTGGTAGGTATTATCGCCGTCGTGCCACAAGTGCAGGTTCAACTGGCCGTTATCTATCATCGACTGATGACGCTTGGCAAAGCGCCGCAGGCTGATTTCGTAGAGGTATGGCAGCGCGGCGATCACCTTGAACGGCTCGCTGGGCGGGATGTAGAAGTCGTTGGCGGTCTTGTCGCCGACAATGATGTCGATCTTCACCCCGCGCGCCAGGGCGCGGTTGATTTCCCGGGTCACGGGCAACGGCAGGTTGAAGTACGGGGTGCAGATGGTCAGTTGATGCTGGGCGCTGGCAATCAACTCGCAGATGACCCGGCTCAACGGATTGTTCTTGCCGACGCCCAGCAACGGGCTGACCGACAAGCTGCCGCTGGCCACGCTGCCGGCGCTGGTGTCATAGGCCGCATGTTTCAGGCGGCTGCGCAGGTCGCCAATGTCATTGCGCAAGCTGCGGGTGCTCGGCAGGTTTGGCAGGTCCAGGCGATGCACTGCCTTGGAGGCCACCAGGCCATGCTCTACCAAGTGCTGCATCGAGTCGGCCAACGCCTTGTTGTGAATCAGGTGATAGCGGTCAAAGCGGTACTTGTCGAACTTGTGCAGGTACACGTTGTTGAGGCTCGCGCCGCTATACAGCACGCAATCATCGATGACGAACCCCTTGAGGTGCAGCACGCCAAACAGCTCGCGGGTTTGCACCGGTACGCCGTATACCGGCACAGCACTTGCGTGGGACTGGGTCATGGCCTGGTACCAGGCGCTGTTGCCCGGCTGCTTGCCGGCACCGATCAGGCCGCGCTGGGCCCGCAGCCAGTCAACCACTACCACGATGTCCAGCTCAGGCCGCGCCGCTTTGGCGGCGTGCAACGCATCGTATATCTCCTGCCCGGCTTCATCCTGTTGCAGGTACAGCGCAACAATGTAGATGCGCTGGGTGGCCTGGGGGATTTTTTCCAGCACGCAACGACGAAACTCAGCGGCGCCGGAGAGCACGCCGATGGCGTCGGGAGTGAGGGGAAAGCCACGCAGCTTGGGCAACAGGGAGCGTTTGAAGAACGACGGCATAGGGCTCGCAATGGGTCTAATCCGAAGAGTCCGAGAGCTTACACCATGGGCGGACTCAGGTCTTGTTGTTGAAATGTAAAATAGTTCATTGACTATGAAGAACGATCGTTCTACTGTATCTCGCATGAACGATATGACTGGCAATGAAACCCGCGACATCATCCTGGATGTCACCGAAAAGTTGATCTACAAAAGTGGCATCGCTGCCACGGGCATGGAGCTTCTGGTAAAGACCGCTGGTGTCTCCAGAAAGAGTATCTACCGTTACTTCGCCAACAAGGACGAATTGGTGATCGCCGCCTTGCAGCGCCGCGATGAACGCTGGATGCAGTGGCTGCGCAATGAAGTGGAGCGTAGCGAAACCACAGGGGGACGCCTGCTGGCGCTATTCAGTGTACTGAGGACCTGGTTCGACTCCGCTGACTTTCGCGGCTGCGCATTCATCAACACCAGCGGCGAGACCGGCGACCCCCGGGCCCCGGTGCGTCTGCTGGCCAAGGCCCACAAACAAAAACTGTTCGAGTACGTCCTCAAGTTATGTAAAGCACATGGCACCCCCGATCCGGAACGACAGGCCGCGCACCTGCTGATCCTGATCGATGGCGCCATTACTGTTGCCCTGGTTATGGGTGATTCAACAGCTGCCGATAATGCGCAATGCATGGCGCAAACGTTATTGGGGCTTTGAACCCACGGCCTCACGCAACGTTCATCCGAACTTTTCAGGAGTTATCCTATGTCACTCAATACTGAAGTGCGCCCACCACTGCCGCCATTCACCCGCGAGTCGGCGATTGAAAAGATCCGCCTGGCCGAAGATGGTTGGAACTCCCGAGACCCGCAACGGGTATCTCTGGCCTACACCCTGGACACAAAATGGCGCAACCGCGCCGAGTTTGCCAACAACCGTGAAGAGGCCAAGGGGTTTCTGACGCGCAAGTGGGCCAAGGAGCTGGATTATCGGCTGATCAAGGAGCTGTGGGCCTTTACCGGCAACCGCATCGCCGTGCGGTATGCCTACGAATGGCACGATGACTCCGGCAACTGGTTTCGCTCCTATGGCAATGAAAACTGGGAGTTTGACGAGAATGGCCTGATGTCCAATCGTCACGCCTGTATCAACGACATGCCGATCAAGGAAGCCGAACGCAAATTCCACTGGCCGCTGGGACGGCGGCCGGACGAGCATCCGGGGTTGTCTGAGTTGGGGCTGTAGCTGCCGCCGAAGCACGAGGCTGCGATGCGTGTCCGCAGGACCGCCCTCAGCGAGGGCGGCTCCGCCGGCCATCACAGCCTCGACCCCGTCAATCCTGATTCAATCCCACCCGATACAGCACCCCATTGTCCTCATCCGTCAGTACATACAGAAAACCATCCGGCCCCTGTCTCACATCGCGAATCCGCGCTTTCAAGCCACCCAGCAGGCGCTCTTCGTGAATCACCTTGTCCCCGTCGAACTGCAGGCGGATCAATTCCTGACTGGCCAACGCCCCGATAAACAGGTTGTGCTGCCAGGCCTTGAAGCGATCAGCGTCGTAGAACGCCATACCACTGACACCCGGTGACTTTTCCCAGACATGGTGAGGCGGCACAGTCCCTTCGGCGGTCTTGCCCTTGGCCTCGGGAATCGGCGTCAGGGAGTAGTTGATACCATGGGTTGCCAGCGGCCAGCCGTAGTTTTTCCCACGCTCGATGATGTTGATCTCATCACCGCCCCGTGGGCCGTGTTCGTTTTCCCACAGGGTACCGCTCCACGGGTTCAACGCCGCGCCCTGAGGGTTGCGCTGGCCATAGGACCAGATCTCGGGCCTGGCCCCTTCCTGGCCGACAAAGGGGTTATCTTCCGGCACACGACCGTCAGGGAAGATTCGTACGACCTTACCTTGTAGTTTGTCCAAGTCCTGGGCAGTCGCGCGGTCATTGTTCTCCCCCAGGGTCACAAACAGGTAGCCGTCACGGTCAAACACCAGCCGTGAACCAAAGTGATTGCCAGTGGACAGCTTGGGCTCCTGACGCAGGATCACCTGGAAATCCTTCAGGCCGCTCAGGTCGTCCGTCAATCGTCCGCGCCCTACGGCTGTCCCGGCGGTCCCCCCTTCGCCGCCACCTTCGGCGTAGGACAGATACACCCAGCGATCCTGCTTGAAGTCCGGCGAAAGCACCACGTCCAGTAAGCCACCCTGCCCTTTGGCCCAGACCTTCGGGACGCCGCTCAAAGGTGCGGACAACTTACCGTCAGGGCTGACAAAGCGCAGGTTGCCGGGACGCTCAGTCACCAGGAAACCTTGCTTGTCCGGCAGAAAGGCTACTGCCCAGGGATGATCCAGGCCTTTGACAATCGGAGTGGCAGTGACGCTGCCCTGTTCGCTGGGGAATTGTTGAATATCGGCAGCAGAAACGGGAAGCGCCAAGGGCAGCAAGGCTCCAGCGCAGAGAGTTGCAAGAAGGGTTTGGCGTAGAAACATACTGTGGGTTTCCTTGTTCTCTATACACACTCAATCGGCGCAACCTTCAAGGCTGGCGATTGCCATTGGCATCGCGGGTAGGGGTTTGCGGCTGGATCGCAGGCGGCGTCGGTGACGCATCGCGCTGCGGATAACGGTTGCCGATCCCGCCATTTTCCAGGGTCGGCTGGCGAGGTACCGGGGCGATATTGGTGCCACGAACAGTCGGGGTATTGGGCTGGGTGCCCTGCATGCTGTTGGGGTTGGCCCGGTGAATGGGGCTGTTGTACGGATTGTTGTTGCCAGGCAGGTTTTGCGCCTGAACCAACGAGCTGAGTGCAAGGCCCAACGCCAGCACTGCGAAATTGCGCACATGGGTGTTCATGACAAAGCCTCTCTGTGGCGAGTAGTACCTGCTTTCGATAACACGCTACGCCCTGGGTTCGGCTTTGGTAACTAAATAGTTTCTCATCAGGTGTAACACCATCTGTCTGAGCTGCGATCAGCCCTTTCAAGGTCTTTGAGAACGCAGCCGTACCTGGAGAAAGAACACTGACCCTGTGGCGAGGGAGCTTGCCCCCTCGCCACAGGGTTACTTCTCAAAGAACTTGAAAGGGCTGGCTATCTGGAGAGAAGGCGTTATGGGGGGATGCGATCAGCCAGCAGATGAGGGATGAGGCAGGGAGCGAATCCACCAGGCTGAAGCGCTCCCGAAGGTGCCTAGATGAGTAGGAAGATCGCTGCCAGCCCAGCGAAAATTGCCCACTTTTCCAAGTAATAACGTGTGCGGTTGCGTTTTTTCAGCTCCTTGCCACGCAGCCGAATCTTGTACAGGCGTGTAAAGGCACGGTTAAGGCCACCCGTCTTGTCGCCGGCATCATTGGGTGAACCAGCGGCAGCCATCACGTTGCGGCTGAACCAGCGGTTGAATGCCGCCGCCCAGCGATACTTCATCGGCCGTTCGATATCACAGAACAAAATGATGCGGTTGTGCGCCGTGGTGTTTTCCGCGTAGTGGATGTACGTCTCATCGAACATCACTGGCTCACCGTCGCGCCAGTAGTAACTCTCACCGTCGACATTGATGTAACAACCCGGATCGTTGGGTGTATCCAGACCCAGATGGTAACGGTAGGAACCTGCGTAGGGATCGCGGTGGCGCACCAGCTTGGAGCCCGATGGCAACTCGGCGAACATCGCCGCCTTGACCGAACCGATGCTTTGCAACAGCTCGGTAGTGCGCGGGCACAACTTCATGGCCGAGGGGTGGCTGTCGCCATACCACTTCAAGTAGAAACGTTTCCAGCCTGACTTGAAGAACGAGTTGAACCCCACATCGTTGTACTGATCCGAGCGCTTGATCTCCCCTGCCCGCATCAGATTCTGGCCTTCCTGGCGGATCTCTTCCCAATGCTCCTGCAACGGGCTCAGGTCCGGAAAATCACTGGGGGATAGATAGGGGCGGCTGGGATGCCTGGAGAACAAGTAGAGAAAGCAGTTCACCGGCGCCAGGAAGGTCGAGTGATCGCTTAGCTGACGGCCCAGCTTATGTCGCACCCGGCCCCGCAGGTGTACATACGCAATGGAGACAACGTAGAGAGCAACAATAATGAGTTTCAAGGTATTCGTCACAAGTCAGAAGAGAACAGGCTGCTCCTGCGTGCCCACGACGGCCGAGGATTGAATAAGCAGCACCTGAAATCACATTTCACAAACAGGTAACACGTCCGGCTCGGTGACAACCCAGGCGTGGCCATTGGCTTCTATTTTAGCCACAGTTTGTAACCAAAGGTTAACTAAGAATTGTGAAAAGGTGTCGACAGACTGTGCTGGCGGTGTGGCAAACAGGCTCGCCACACCGCCAGGTTGGGCAGCGCGGCAAGCCCGACAGCACCTTACCCCTGCGGCTGATCACCCTTGCTATTGCGGCGGCCAAACCGATGACTAACCAAGGATGAAGACGGCGCTATTTCACGATGAACAAGGATGAAATGGCGAACCAGCGCAGCCAGCAGGCCTGCTGCCAATCCTGCAACCAAACCCAAGGCGATTATCAGCAGCTTTCTTGGCTTGATTGGCCCCAAGGGTTCCTGGGCACGGCGATCAATGGTCACCAGCTTCAAGGCATCCACATCGATATCCAGACTGCGCAAGCGTGCGACTTCGGCACGCAGCGGTTCAACATCCTGTAGAAAAACGTCTTCATTTGCGCGCGCCTTAAGCACCTCGACCTCGCGATTGACCTCCAGTAACTGCAGCTCCTTGCTG
>Ga0302227_10003550_pt1 | contig 10207 bp, 6 predicted proteins | sample II_Palsa_N1_1_FD_193525 | JGI IMG/M metagenome (GOLD analysis project Ga0302227, IMG submission 193525) | Peat permafrost microbial communities from Stordalen Mire near Abisko, Sweden - II_Palsa_N1_1 | ecosystem: Environmental > Terrestrial > Soil > Palsa > Peat permafrost | place: Sweden...
CAATGGTAGGATATCATGGACCCACTTATAGAGCGGAACGAATACGATCCGCATTCCTACAACTAAGTGGCTTATTTATGTCCCCATATTGTCATTAGTTTGTTTCTTGTATGCAATAGAAATAAAGTGCTCTAACATGTTTCCGACTTGCGGGGCTCATTGTTTGTGATAGGACCGTTCAAAAGATTTCCTCACGTTCGACCTTTTGTAGCTTGCCATTCCTCGGATTTAGCAAATATGAGAAGGGCCTTCGTAGTACTCATCGTAATGATGTCTGATTAATCATATCAAAGTTTTGAGTTCTAAAGTTACTTTCGAGAAGCCTCAACCATCTGGTTTAATACCATTCTCCATTTGCTAAAATTTTTAATCACCACGCAAATTTGGGCCTTCCCTACACATTATTTTATTCCTTGCACGTGATCTCGGCCCATCTACAGCAAGTTGAATGTCTGCACCTTCGCACTTAAGAGGGAACGACTCACAATATTTTGGGGAGATGCAGGCGCTGGGTTCAAGTTAGAGAGTGGCACAGGGAACAGTAAAGTCTTATCTCAAGGCGAAAACCTTGCCAAGGAAGTAAAAAGTGTTTCTCAAACCGTGCTTGCTTGAGGGTAGACCCCCGTGAATATCTACTATCTAAAATGATGGTGGCGGGGGAAAGCTAGTGAGTGCTCTGAAAAAGCCCCAAAATAATGGATATTTGAATTGGGGGGCAGAGCAAGCTTATGTAGGGTTGTAGGGTTTGTCGGCTTGCGCTAAGACCATCTCCTAGTAATAAGTACGGAAATAAGCAAATCTGCCGCATCAACAACCACTCTGGATGATAAGTATGATTCAAATCATACAAGTCGCCCTCGTAGCTCAATGGTAGAGCGCGTCACTAGTAATGACGAGGTTGCCGGTTCGATTCCGTCCGAGGGCATGCAAGCCCATCTACAAGCATTAAATTTTTTGCATTTTTTTGGCGTTGATGGTGGTTGAATCGTTTAGTGAGGCGAGGAAAATTTTTGCAATTTTTTTGGGGGGCAGTATCGACAACTTAAATTTTTTGCTACTGCTTTTGGGAGAGGAGAATCTGTCAGGCGTCTTCTCGTTACCTAGAAATGGTAGTAAATCTCTAGCCATAAAGTCCTTCCACCGCTGCGGGAGCAGACAATTTGGTTCGAAACTTTATGGGTGCTGAGTATTGTTCAGCTTTCATGTACTCAATTTGCATCTTTTATCAATAAGTTCGTTGTGCAGATTCCTTGAAGTCTTCTGTGGGTTCGCACATGACAAAGTGAAACGCAAAGCAAGATATCTGTCTGTCACCTACTAACTCCATCATCTAACGCAGCCATAGTGCACTCAAATCTAGCTGAATTATGAAATTGAAGATCTTACAATATCTGGTTTTCTCCCATACACAAAATGGAAATAAGAATAAAGATGATTCTTGGGATCGGCAAAGTCCTCTCGAACGTGATTTAGTAGCTCCTGAGTGTCCTCCAGGGTCCATCCCAGAGTGCGGGTGAAAAGCGCTAAGGAGTACGGTTCAACAGCATCCAGCATGTGTAAGCGTTCACAGCGGCCAATTTCCTTTGCTTTCTGGTCTTCAGGCCAATCTCCGATTGGAACCTGCGATTTTCACATCAGTTCTGTGAATGAAAGTAGTTACAGGGAGAAAACCTTATGAAGAACATCCTCAACATCTACAAATCCGGCAGCGATCATGTTCTCTTTATGATCTTTAGCAACATTCAAGTTTTTGCCAAACTTCTCGCTCGCTTCATTGATGCTTTGCTGCCACTTCAATAAGTGTGGGGGCATTTTGTCTTCTGCGTTGCTTGGTAGAGTCCATGTTTCGTATTCTTGGATCTCAACCAAACCTCCTGGTTTCAAGTGCTTATAGATCTTTCTATATAACATTTTCCAATCCCTGATTGAGCCTCCCATAGCTCGGCCATGGATGTAGTCGAAGGTGTCATCGAATTCGAAGGACCACTCGGCATCCGAATCCTCTAGGTAGAAAGAGCAGTTCGGAGGCACCCATGAAGGTTGAATGGGACTAAGATCCGTACCGATAACTCTCGCAGAAGGAAACTCATCAGCGAAATCGATTGCCCAGTTTCCGGTTCCTGTTCCAAAATCAAGTACTCGCTTAAGATCTTTGGAAATTGGAGCAGTGTACAGCCCTCCGCCCAGAAGAAGCTTCCAAATATGGTGAAGTAAGTCCAAGCGTTCTTGTTCTCTAGCATCGTTGGGAAGGGGGTATTCTCCTTGGTGGTAAGCGTGATAGCGACGCCCATTTTCGTATGTGTAATTTACAATTGACGAGGTGACAGATGCGCTAGATACAGTAAGGGTATCGCTAGGGATGGAACCGTTATTCTCAGTCTGAATTACCAAAGAGGTGATGCTTAGTTAGTTGTCCAAAGATTGACAGTACAATGCGAGGACTTACAGCAGCCTCGAGTGTTACCTCCGGAGCCTCCGCAGCCATAGCGTGCCTGCAAAAACAATGAAGCTGCAGCCTGTGTGGAGAAAATGGAAAGACTTCGAGAGCAAGTAGAGTGAAAGCTAATTTTTCTCAAAAATTGTTTAGAAATTTGCCTAGCTGAAGTCGGAAAAAACTCCGTACTATGCGGGTCTTCTATGACACGTACCAGGTACTGGGGTAGCACGGGGAAGGTCAGCCGGGTTTCCCTTAGCCGTGTTGGCTTGCATAAAAGGCCGGAGAGTCAGCCTGGAATCTCCCGGATGTACAGCAATCCATATCAGCTGGGACCTTGAGGTGAGACTTGCACTTCGTAGGAGCGGTGTGCAACACATGCATGGACCGAAGAAAGGGAATTAAATACGGTTCCAATTGGGCTGTAATTCCGGTTGAGGAGAAAAGCAAAAACGGGTAAATAGGTACCTAGTGAGGACCAACTGCGTATTAGGGAATCATCAGCCTTGTGGCTGCCCCGGTTACTGGTATGATTTGTGTTCAAAATTGGCCTTCCAAAAGTTTACTTAGGTGTCCGTATTGAAAAGTCGCAAAATATACATGACTGCCAATTCAAAAGAAAACATGCTCTTTATTAATTAAAGGGTCATGATTTGAAAAAGTGCGAGCGTAACTTTACAATGAAGCGGTGCCGAAAAAGTTAATCGAATATCTTGTACCATACTTCCTCGTTCTTTTAAATGTCTGAATTAGATATCCTGATCATTTTCAAAAATCCTTGAGATTTAGATGCGAGGAATCTCAAGATGGATCCTGTCACAAACGATGTCCATGACTCTTGCTGACCTTTTTCTAACTATCTGTGCGAATTATAAGATATCTTTTCAGAGTAGTAGTCGTCTAAATTGTGCTTTCCGGTCAATATGGTGGTTGAGTAAGATGCAAATAATTGTTAGGGAATTGCTCTGAGATACGTAAGTTGGCATGCATTTCTACCGTTGAAGACTCCTTGGTCGGACTTTTGTCCATACTAGCTGACGTCAAAGATTCTTTTTCAAAAAGTGTACCGGATTTCACTCTTTTGCCGTTTTGAAGAGTTTTGACTAGGGGGAAAGGGGGAGAGGCGTCTACTTAAATCTCGAGCTTGCTCTAAATAAAATTTCGTTGCATGGGGGTCACCCACGGTCCATGTTGGCTCCCTGTGTGCCCACTTTCTCGGCAAGCTTGGACGTCACATGTGATTTCCACACCGTCCAGGTTGACGAATAAACTCATGTGGTACTAAAGCAATGGGTTGCTTGTTAAACTCACCTTCAGCAGATTCCCTAATTTCAGAAATGTGATATCCAGCTCAAAATTGGACTTTTTTTCACAGTGCTATTCCGATTTTGCAGGGATCTAGATTTCGACCAAACGGTTTAACTGTCTTCCGAAGGCGTTGGGGACCATCTAGACATTTCACACCTCACGACTACCCCGGAGAAAGTCTATGGGTAAGCATCCTTCTTCACGAGCATGACCAATAAGAGACCCAAAAGGTCAAGTTCCCCCCTCCAAAAAAAAAGGCATTAGAAACATCTTTTGCCACTGTACAATCCTAGGGACCCATTTATTATTATGAGTTTATCTACTGTCCTCTTCGCAAATGTAGCTCTTTGGATAACTCTTTCACAAAGGATTATTTGAAAAGCTTTGGATGGAGAATATAAATTATCGCCAACAGATTTGTTGATGATGGCAAGGAGAGAAAATGCTCCTTCTCTTCACTTTTAACTGGAGGACACGGAAGTTGGAGCCATGACTAATGACAGACGCACCGAGTAAAAGGAATACGCTGCATGACCCATCAATGAGGCTATCCGTATCGTTACATTATATTTTGTTTCGGAGAAATCTCGATTTCTTTGTAGAAATTACATTCCCATTTTCGCTAAATAGATTCATTTATCACTCGCTGCCTCGTAATAGAATTCTGAAGCCGCCCCAAAAGCACCCTTCTAAGTACTGAGATTCTAGATTTCAAGAACCAGAATTTGATGATAGGCTGAATCTTTACCACACGTTTTGGCTAATTACTGGGAAAGTGCATTCGATAGTTTCGCCTTCAACTTCTAGCGCCTCCTGCATCACTTTATACAATTCCTTCCCTCCGACGGACTGGTTCACCTCGGCTTGCACATCTGTAAGAGATTGTACAAACATGACTCCAGACTGTTTAACAAAACTACTCTCTTCCTTTTTCTCGCCCTGTGATTGATGTTTCTGCTCCCCAGCCTCAAACTTGAGACTTTCGGAGGTATGTGACCCTGTCTTCGATACAACCTGGGTCACCACGAACTTGATACTTTTGACGTTTCCTTTGAACTTCAGACCAGTCTGTGTGATCTCGTACTCGGGCATCCACTTCCGATCTTGCGTGTCACGACGATACCCTTTTTCATTGGGGGCCATGTGAACAAGAGTGTTGGTTGGAAATCCCTGTGACGCAATCCGATGGGATGGCGAAGTGAGATGATATTCTGGCACTTCGTCGTCATCCTCGCCTATTTCGAACGATTAGTATTATTGAGACCATGTTTAAGGTCTTGTCAAAGACAGGGCAGGTATGAAGGCTAACCAGCTCTGATTGACTCGGGATCACTTGCAAAATGTCAGCATGCAATCTTTTTGCTTCTACGGGTGCAAAAATGCCTTAAAGTCATACCTTCTTGGTCGAGCTAGCATCATCTCGCTAGCAGCTCTGTTTCGGCTCTGATCAAGAGCCTCGCCACGAGATGGTGCGTCATTAAATTCCGGAAGCTTTTCAGCTGATGATCCAAATCTCCTGTCAGACATGGCTTCGAGCACGATGAGCTTTAGTCGTAGTGAGAGATTCAATGAAAGAGATTGTTTTGGAGAGCATGAAGGTAGAAGTTGACTTTTTTTATTCAATTTTGTAGTCGATGCAAATATTGATTAGCCCGATGCTTATTTAGCACTGCCCATCTAGTTAAGATAGCAATATTCTTTGCTTTTTCCACTTAGGTGGAGACCCCGCCAACTTCTGAGGCTGCGCCTGTCAAGTGGCTGCGCGATAAATGTTCAGAACAAAACCTGACCAGTTATCGTTGACCATAAGATTGCAAAACCCCAGATTATGAACGGTGGCTTATGTGATAGCCCTCCCCGCAATGCACATGTAGAGAATTGTTAAGGAACCTAGGCAATTAGAAGTGAGGGATTACGGGACATTTACTTTCCTATCACCGAGCTAGCTTGCTCCGCTCACCGAGTACGCCATTCTACACCCACTTGGATGAAGGCTCAAAACAGACGAAACTTCTAAAAGCCATGAGATGCCAGATTTTGAAGAAGTCTTTGATTTAGTCCCACAACGCTCTTGCCGCACTCACCGAATTCTTTTGGTCTAATTTTGCGGCGAACATCCAGATCGGGACGAAACCAATTCGGAAGTGGACTTTCCGAGCGCTTCGGGCCGCAGATTTATTTCGTGGCTTATGAGGAAAACCAATCCCTGCAACAATCTCTGGCCTGGCCAAGCCTTGCTTCTCGTCTTTTTCACTGGTGCCAGCACACTCTATGCTTGAGGTAGTTTTTCACCGAGCTAGAGCCAAGCCTTGCGAATTTGTTGTGGCTGTGATGCTAGAACAGAGTAACACAGCCTCTATCTCAGGTCACGGTGATTGTAAATTACAGCAAATTTTCTTTATTGATCAACCAAAGAACCTGGAAAGCACGTGAAGAGCGCGAGGGAGAGAAGCACGAAAAGAGCGGAAAGAGAGAAAGGAAAGGGATCAACTATGGAAGAGATATTAGTAACGATGCTCTTAGACACTCTAAGTGAAGAGAGGGAAATAATCAAGCCGTGCAATTCGGACAGGAAGAAATTCTTCTAGAAGGCGGTACTGAGAGACACGAATATTGCAAGCCAATGCAGAAGGGATTGTGAAAAGAGACATTCTAATCGTGTTCACAGCTCACTCCGATATTCTCAGCTTATGCATCTTGATCGGATCTACCAAATGCTACAAGCCCCACAGCGGTTTCCTGGCAGCCAAGTCTCTATAGGCTAAGTGATTCTCGAGGAAGCGTTGCTTTGCCTTGAATGCAGAGTACTGCAAAGGCAAAGATATAATAAGCTCCCGGTTAGCAGTAGACGAGACTAGCTCTTAATTGACAGCGACAATTCTCTATCACACTGAACTCAATACCTTAATAGAAACAAGCTGACAATTAAACGTATCCATGTACCAATTTCAGTTTCTCACAACGTTCGGTTGGTTACATTCAAGCAATTTGCGTTCATTCAGCTCTATTGGATGACTTAACACGTTCGCAATCCTTTCTTATTCAATTATCGTTATATAAATAAAAATGAAATCTTGGGCAAAGCTTTCGCAGACGTAAGTAGTCACGGTTTCAGCCACTTTCCAGGGTTGCAAAGATGCATGCATACTCAGCGCGTGGTTATTCCACATCACATCATTCTGCAGTGCAGGACTATCAATGAACAGCCGATAAAGATTATATCTAAGTTTTGCGTTCATATGAAGCTAATGAGACATCAATAAATTTTAAGAGAAGCAGTGTAGCATTAATTGAAAATCAATCAAGAATCTGGCTAGAGGTTACATCACGTGATCCTAATGAAGTACCCCTTTCCGTTAAGCGAGGATGGTCCAGGTGGTTCCTTTTGATTTCAATGGGCTGTGAATACTTGGAACTTGGGCAACTTTTCAAATCTAACACTAAAGATGGACTAATTTCAACCAGTGCTTTTTCTCTTCCCGGTTTGCAGCAATTCTTCATCGTTATGTACCTAGGTACCTGCACTTCCAGGGGCCCGGATTGGCTTGGTCGCAAGCGAGTGCTAGCGCCGACGCCCCTTTGGAAGGCTCACAAACTTCTGAACTCTTAGATCAACTCATGCCGCTAGCTGATCAATCCCTTCCAATCGATAAGCTTCCAAACAGCTATGATGAGCACTTTATCCAAACTTCCCGCCGAGATTCTCGAGATAATCTTCCAGGAATGATTGACATATTCAAGATGACGCCCAGCCTGATCGCTACCTTAAGAGCGCGTAATGAGCTTAAGCTGTACTTTCAGGCCTTGGAAGTATTTAATAAGACGAACGAATACCATTTGGGCGGCCATAACTTTCGTCTTTTCAAGACAATGCTGGACGCAGTTCTTTCAACCATTCGACAACTTAGCATCACGTGAGTTGACTTCCACTCGACTGTGCAGTGGGCTGAGCAAAATATAGCATTGATGAATTGAACCATTCAGACCAAGAAATCAGTGAAATGTACAAATACTTCCGAAGCTTTTAGGAGTTGACAGAGCTAACTATCTACGTCTCCGAAGCCTGGGACGATTGGGGGAATGAAATTTAAGTACTATGTTTCATCACTTAACTAGAACAGGCTGACGAAGTAGTGGCGCCAAACCACTTGTGAGATGCATATTATGTGGCTTCCTTGAAGCCATCATCCCACAGTGTCCGGGCTTCAAAGCTCTAGTCCTCGGCCGTTATCTCAGTGCAATACTGGGTGTAGTCCGGCAAATCTCGCAGTTGAACAACCTAGCACCTCAGATAACCTTCAATGTTCATACAACTGAGAAAGTCAACTACAGGTTAGGCATGGAATCAACGAACAAATTTATAGTGGCAATGGACTGCGAAGGGAGGGAAGGCGCTGACTTGGAAGAAGCGGGAACAAAGAATTTCACAAGAATGACGATAGGCGGCGCACTTCCACCCAGAAAGCAACCCTACACATCAATTTGTGAAATAATTCTTCGATATGTCTCCAAGCTTATTTATCGGCATCACAGTTCTCATGTTTCTTCTAAGATGGGGAAATGATTTTCTGGTAAACAGGGTTCAAAAAATGTATTTCCTGATAACCCTCTATTTCCTCAAACCTCCTCCTATTCCCGAGAAATGAAGATATTCCCAACTTTGCGATGCGCAACAAAAACGCGTCGACTTGGCTCGAAGTTCAGATGAAAGGAAGAGACGCGACTGTTTGACTTTCGTCTGATGGAATCGCGGAATTATTTATATGTCAACACCCAGTAACTGACAACAGAGACAGAAGGAAGGACCTGGCGCTTGCTTACGCTTGCGAGTGCAATTCCAACCCAGTAAATCATGTTTAGAGATTGAAAGCAAGTCAGGAGTTGGCACCTAGGAAAACCAGGAGAAGCCAAAACTGAGAAGAGACGTCAAGAGAATGAGATTTTAGGGCCCAAGCTACCAAATAGAGAGAATCTTTCTCATAAATATTCGTTTAAGAAGAGATGCCTTTTTTGTGCCAAAAATTTCTATTGGACAGATCACTAACGCTATCTTCAGAGCAAGACAGTGTGGCTCACAAGGGTAAAAGTCCTGTACATAACTGAAACAAGAATGTAACTCCTTTTCTGGCCAAAGAGAGAAAGAAAGTTATTGAAACATCCGAATATGTCTCCTCCTTAAGAATTCGAGAAATATTTCGGACCAGAGTGCTCGAAAGGCACCTCTAGGGTTCACTTTTGGATTTTGCATGCTCGAAATTGAATCGGACTAGGAACCGATTTCGAGGCGAAGCTACAGTACAAATCAAACCTGACTTCAACCATACCTTTTCCACCCCTTAACTTCCACCTCAACATCACATCGCAATGGATACTCTTCAGGGCCTTACGGGTCTGACACTCTCAAGCTCGACTCTTACTTCCATCAACTTGGAGAAATCTACCTTAAACGCCTGCACGCTGACCAACCTCACCATTCACAACTCGACCATCACCCCCCTCGGTTTTGACGAATTGCCGCATCCATGGCTCCATTCTCAAATTTTCTTGCAGCATCGAAGGCTCCAAACTCTACAAGTGCAAGATCTTTAATATGAAGGAGATCAAAGACAGCGAGCTACATGAATGCGAGCTTGCGTTTGACAGGTGCACGTTGGAGAAGTTCCCAGTTGAGATTCGGCAGATGATTTTTGAGCTTTGCCTTCGGAGAAATCGATACGAGAGAGGATTTGCTCTTATTGCTGCATTGAGGGGATACGGCCAGATATACCAGGAAGCTTTGGAAGTTTTTCGGAAGCTAAACTCATTCCCATTCCGGTATGGAAATGCGCAGATGTTCAAGAATTTGCCCAGCAGAGTTGTGAGCACTGTCCGTAAAATAAGTATCGTGTAAGTATTTTCCCACGAGACCTCTTTGTAAAGTGCTAATCATGCATTAGTGTAAATGCCGATGATAAGAATGATAGCAGTTTCAGCTCGACGCCTGTCCCTGACATGATCGGCAATGCCTTCCAATGGTGCAAGATGTTGACAGAGGTGGAGCTTTACTATAGATCTGTGAACCAAAAACATATAAAGTAAGAAAATCTAATTATCTGCTGATTTCTGTGCAATCCGCTAATTATTTGATTAGTGACACCCTATCTGGAACGGTTCAGGCAATCGTGGAACGATGCAAGACTCTTACGACCCTTTCCGCAATTGGCAAGCTTCCAGTAATCCTTGGAGGTATTGTCGTTTTGGGGCCAGGAGTTTACATGTATGAAGTAAGAAAGAACATTAACAACAGACTTGGGGTGAGCGCAACGACTGCCCTTGGTTTAGTTACTGGTAAGGTTGGTTGGGTTTGGAGAGCCGAAAAAGACACAACTTTGACATGGAAGAATATTGTGTGAAGACAAAATCGAAGGATGGCGTGACTTCCACGAATTCATTCTGCTTGGGACGGTACTCAGGTTTCGAGCTTTA
>Ga0302227_10003551_pt1 | contig 10205 bp, 9 predicted proteins | sample II_Palsa_N1_1_FD_193525 | JGI IMG/M metagenome (GOLD analysis project Ga0302227, IMG submission 193525) | Peat permafrost microbial communities from Stordalen Mire near Abisko, Sweden - II_Palsa_N1_1 | ecosystem: Environmental > Terrestrial > Soil > Palsa > Peat permafrost | place: Sweden...
TTAAATAATCCTTCAAATTCACTGCCTAAAGATTTACTAATACCCATTAAGGTATGCGCCTGTTTAAGCCTCTCCGTAGCAGATGCCGTATGACGGATTTTAATCGCCCCTGAATGATTATTCATTGCGGCATTTAGTGTGTTGTTGCAAACTATCCTGATAGGCGTAAAAGCTGCGGTAATGCTTCCTAAACCATCGTGCGTAGTGGTTAAAAACAAATATTGTTCTATCCAGTCCTTTACACCTACCCGTATATAATCAGGCAATTTAGCGGTTATAAAAACCCGCTCGCCGTTACCCAATGCCCCCGCTGTTTCGTATAAAATACCATCGCCACCGCCTACAATCGCATCAAAGAACGAAAACGCATCACGGTTTTGTACTACTTCGTAATCATTGCCGACTACACCTAAAACCTGCTCGGTATCTGCCCTAACGGTTGCAAAAAAATTAGGCACTGCAATTTCAGGGATCATTATATCATCGCTGCCCTCGCCTAAATGGTTTGCGGTATCATAGGTAAATAACGGGCGTTTTTCCACTATATAATCCAGCCCTGCGTGTTCTATAGCTTCGCTACTAGTTGGGTAGCGGTCTATAATTTGCCCTAACCCGTGCCAGGCTTTTTCCTTTACGCTCATAAAGCTGTCTTTGCCTGTTTTCTTGTTAAAATTTATTTGATGTGCCATAACTTTAATTTTTTGTATTTAGTTCTATAATTTTTGTTTGTAATACTTCCACGTTCGGGGTACTGCTCACCGATAACTCGGTTTTTGATTGCAGTTCCTGTATAGCATCGTGTATGTTGCTATGCGTGGTTTTGATGGTAACTTTTACCAGTAAAAAAATCCTATCCTCCATTGTCTTAAAATTGGTAGGTGTTCATAAAATCGCTTAACTCTAATTGAAACCGTGCGGGGTTTTCCTGCGCTAAAGTTTCGGCGTAACCCTCCCAAAATATTTGGTTGGTTAACTCTATAAATTGCTCGTACATCCGATTGCTGTTTTTTTTGAAACCATAAAAGATGCTCCCGACTATATGCCGGGAGCATAATTTGTTTAAGCATTGGGAAAAATGATGTTTGCTTCAATTTCGGCCAGTTTTTCGTGGCAGGCATCAAAAATGAATTGTGAAACCATGCGGATAAGGTTAGGCGTGTTGGTTACAAACTCCCGCCCTTTATCGTCTTTAATAATCAGCTTGCACCCTTGGTATGGGTTGCTTTCCAGTTCGTCGTTTTCTTCAATTAATTTCACTTCAAAATCTTCCAGTAACTTGATGCGGGATAACAGCGTAATCCGTTGGATGCTTAGGCGGTGCAATCCGTCAACTGATTTTAAGGTTTGCTCTAAGTTAAAAGCGAATTTTTTAGGCTCGGCTTTCACTTCTTCCACTTTGGCGGGTTCTGCTTTTGGCTCTTCCGCTTTTACCGGCTCGGCTTTTGGTGCTTCGTCTAATCCCTGTCCTGTGGTGAAAGGCGCAATGTTAGCGGGTTGGTTATCCACTGTAGCGGGGCTACTGGTCTTAACCTCGGCAGTTTTGTTTGCCTCAACTTCCGAAGTTTTGGCAGGTGTTTGATTTTTAGCGTTTTCATCTTCTTTGGCTTCCTTTCCTGTAAGGCTTGGGCGGTTTTCAACTCTGTTTGCTGTTTGGTTGTTTTTTGCTGCTGTACCTTGTACTGCGGTTGCATTTTTTTCTGCTGTTTTCATTTTTTAAATGATTTAAAAGGGTTAAAAATTTGTTTTTTTGTTTCCCTCTTTTCCCGAAGACTTCCCTAAAAAGCTATTTTTCAAAAGAAAAAACGGAAAAAAAGAAAGCAAAAAAAGGGTGCCCGCAGCAGGCAAAAGGAAACGGAATAATTGGAGGGGACCCTCCGGGGAGGAAACCGTTTATGCCGTAGTCTTTTGCGGATATTTGGGTAGATCTTGAAGAAATGAGGGCAAAACCTTAGCTGCCTTTTTCTCCGTTTCGATTGGAAAATAGCACCTTGAAGCATCTGATCTGTTAGCAGTAAATTAAGTGCAGAATGAAGGCAAGCGCCGCTTTACCCAGCTATAGCGGGTAAACAAGTGAAGTCCTGAATGAAGCTCTTGATTGGACTTATAAAGAGTTAAGAATAGCGAATGCTTTTGCAGCGCAGCAAAAATGCAGCAGCGGATTTATAAGCATGAAGTGTTTTTAAAAGTCCACTGTCAAGGATTGAAGCGGCATCCTTTTCATGGAAAAGATATAGTTTAAAGCCTGGCCGAAGGGACAGCATAATCAAGAAGATGTTTTCAATCCAGAACGATTATTTTTGAAGAGTAAAAATAAAGGTTGTACCTATTGTAATTTCCGAACGAAGAGTAATGGTGCCATTTAATACGGTAATTAAATCTCTTACCGTAGAAAGGCCGATGCCCGATCCTTTTTGATTGTATCTGTCGGTTATTTTCAGCGTGAAATTATTACCAAATACTTTTTCATGATATTCAAGCGGAATACCTATGCCGTTATCCTCCACTTCAAATCTGTAATATTCCTGATCGTCTGTAAAACGAATTTTAATAGTACCTATTTCCTTATCGTTGTAACGGATAGCATTGCTAATCAGGTTAATCATGATCTGCTCAAAGGCAATCATTGACAGATAAATTTCTTTACCGCTTTCCGGTAATTGGATAGTTACATTGTCAGGCACGGTTAATAAGCCGATCACCCTTTTAAGCATCGTGTTTAAGTCAAACCGCTGCTTTTTTGCAATTAATAATGAAGGAGATTTCGAATAAGCCAGCATCTCATCAACCAATCCAAGTAAGGATTTAGTCGAATTGATATTCATTTCTACCAGGCGAATGCATCCCTCGTCCTGTAATTTTTCATGCCTGATTTTAAGCGCCTGGGAGGTAAGCAAAATGCTGCTTAACGGATTTTTTATATCGTGCGCCGCCATAGAGGCAAACTTTTGAATTAATACATTTGAATTAATTAACTCTTGATTTGCCCCTTCAAGCGCTTTTACCTTTCTTCTTAATTCTATTTTATCCACTACCTGTACTGCAAGTGCTTTCAAAGCTTCAATTTGCTCGTTAGTTAGGTCGTGCGTTTTCTGATCAAGCACACAAATGGTTCCTAATGCAAAGCCATCTTCGTTAATTAACGGAACACCTGCGTAAAAAGTAATATTAGCTGTTGTGACTACCGGGTTATTAGCGAAACGCGGGTCAAGAGAAGCGTCTGGTACGATCATAATATCCTGTGAGGAGGCGATAGTATGCGCGCAAAAAGATAGTTCCCTTGAATTTTCCTTTAAGTCTGTCCCAATATGTGATTTAAACCATTGCCGGTTTTCATCAATAAATGTGATCAATGAAATGGGAGTTTGGCAAATGACAGAGGCTATCGAAGCTATAGCATCAAAATCTTTTTCTTCAGCAGTGTCGAGTAAATCATAAGACTGCAATGCAACCAACCTGTCTTCTTCATTCGTAGGATAAGGGAATGCTGCCATGAATTAATTTTAATACCTGAATGCCGCTAAAATACAAAACAGTTAACGAACAACGTTAGCGGTTTTAACTTTATAGTTCAACTTGACAAAAAGGACACTGTAATCAAGATATTATCACAGGCAGGCTGAAATAAAAAGTTGATCCTTTCCCAGGTTCGCTTTCAGCCCAGATTTTCCCCTGATGCCTTTCAATGATCTCCGCGCTTAAGTACAAGCCTATCCCGAAGCCTGAAATATGGTTATTACCTTCTACACGGTAATACCTTTCAAAAAGCTTGGTGATTTCTTCTTTCTTAATTCCGATTCCCTGGTCACTCACGCTGACCTGCGCAAAACCGTTGATGGTGACGCAAGCGACGTTAACTGTGCTTCCCGGCTTGGAATATTTGACCGCGTTACTGATCAGGTTGCTCACAACCTGTCCGATCTTATCCCGGTCCGCATCAACTAAAGTTACCTCTACCGGCGCAAAAACGATTTGGTGTGACGCGTAAATCGGATCTGTTTCCGCTTCTGATTCTTTCATCAGTTCGGCCATGTCAAAGCGTTGCTTATCTATATGGATTTTACCGGATTCAAGACGCGATACGTTAAGAAAACCATTTATCATGGTTGTCATCCGCTTAACCTGTTTGACAGATTGATCCAATGCGCCTAATGTGAAGGTGTCTTCCGCTCTTTTTGCTTTGCCCTGTAACATTTGCAGATAAGCGTTTAGGGATGTTAGCGGTGTTTTAAGTTCATGGCTAACCATGCCAATAAAGTCATTCTTTCTGATCTCTTCCTGTTTCTTTTCGGTGATTTCATGAAGTACACCGGTAAAATAACTGTCCTTGCCATTCACATCGTGTTGGACAGTACCAACCCCTCTCACCCAGCGAAGTTTACCATCATGATAACCTAACACCGGGTATTCCATGTCAAATTTCTTCCCATTAGTAATTGCTTTTTCTCCCACGTCAGACACGGTTTGGCGGTAGTCGGGATGTATTTGGGCAATGGCCGCTTCATAAGAAACGTCTTCATCCGGCAGGTAGCCGAAAAACTCCTTCAGTTTTGGAGAAGGGAAAAATATGCGGTCTTTGATATTGATATAATAGGAACCAAGTTCGGCAGCATCGATAGCCATACGCAGGGATTCTTCAGCGCGTTCTACTTTTTTTCTCGCATTCACCTGCTCTGTTACATCAGAAGCAACGACTAAAATATCAGACGTTGAACCCGATTGATTTTTTATCGGTTGGTAAACAAAATTCAGGTAATACTCCTGAAGATCTTCCATCTCACCGAGCATCGCCCTTAATTCGTTACCATAATAGGCATTGCCCGAGGTGAATACGTCGTCAAGAATTTGCAAAAATGGCTGGCCTTCCAGTTCGGGAAGCGCACTGGCCAAAGGCATTCCTAAAACATTTTTTGATTTGCCCCAGATGCGAAGGATGAGATCGTTGGCCGAATCAATGGTCAGTTCGCGGCCTCTGAGTACGCCTATAGCTACAGGTGCCTCCTGAATAAGGTATTTAAAGCGGGCTTCACTACTGGCAAGGCCGCTGTTAGCGACGGATAACTGAGCGTTGGTTTCCTGCAATTCCTCTGCGTACTTTTCCAGCAATTTCCGGGCGGTCACCCGTTCAGTAATCTCGAAGGACATCACCAGTACGCCTGTCCGGTTACCATTTATATCGGTCAATGGCTGGTAGGTATAATCAACAAACGTTTCCCGGGTAGTACCATCTTCATTCTCAAATAATACGGGACTTTCCTTTACATCAATGATCTGTCCTGTAGCCATTACCTGCCGGAGTTGGCCAGCAAAGGGCTGATTCGCAAGATCAGGTAATATTTCCAAAAAAGGCTTGCCGATCACTTCGTCGGCTGTTTTATTCCAGTAATCAAGGTTCGACTGATTGATTAGCTCTACGATAAGTTCGTGACCACGGATCACGACAACAGAAGCAGGGAGCATATTGATCAATTGCTGCTTTTGTAGTTCGCTTTCCGAAAGTTCAGTCAAACGCGCAGCTACTCTTTCTTCTAGATCAATATTGATATTTAAAATGCTTTCCTGTGATTGCAGCAATTCTTCATTTGCCGCAGCCAGTTCTTCATTAGTGGCGGTTAATTCTTCGGTCAGATTTTGTTCCCTTGCTTTACCCTCCATCACCAATAGGCGGTTGTTATGAAGTTCAGACACGTCTGTTGCAGTATGTAATATGCAATAAACTTCGCCGCTTTCGTTTTTTAGAGCCCTATAGATAAAGTCGTAATAAAACCATTGCAGTTCGCCATTCACCAGCAATTGCGCAGCGGTATCCTTCGCTTCATAAGTATTGCCCGTACGCCAAACATTTTTTAAAAGTTCAAAAAAAGGTTGGCCGATCAATTCAGGAACAGCTTCGGGAAAAGTTTGCCCAATTACAGTTCTGTCTTTACCCCAAAAATTGATCATGGCGTCGTTGGCCATTTCGATTATCAGGTCTTCGGTCGTATAAATCGCGGTAGCGTCCTTTGATAAAGCAAGTATTGCGATCAGTTCATCGTTATTAAATCTGCGGGGCTTAATAGTCATTAAAGATTGTTTTCCTTTCTCGAAGTTAAAAATTTCATTTAAATACGCTTTGCGCTTTTTTGATGGTCGTTGCCAAATCAATGCCGGTACTCAAAACCCCAGTAAACAAATCCCCTGTTTCCTTCAAGCGATCAATGGCGTTATGTATCGTAAAATCCCGCATGGTCAATCCTGGCTTCACTTCGTCCCAAGTAACTGGCATAGATACGGTTGCACCCGGTTTCGGTCTTAAGGAATAAACACCTGCAATCGTCGCTCCGGGACGATTTTGTAAAAAGTCCAGATACATTTTACCCTTACGGTTTGAAATCATTCTTTCAAGCGTTGTAAAATCCGGTATTTGCTGATGGACTAATTTTACTATAATGTTAGCAAAAAGCTGGCTTTGGTCGTAAGAATATTTTGCTCCGAGTGGTATATAAATGTGCATTCCAGTTGAACCTGATGTTTTCGGAAAGCTGGGTACATCAATGGCATCAAGGACCTTTTTTACTTCCTGTGCTGCTTGTATCACCTGGTCGAAGTGTTGCTTATCCGGGTCAAGGTCAATTACGCAGTAATCAGGGTTGTCTGGTGAGCTAATGCGGCTAAACCACGGATTCATTTCAATACATCCTAAAGAAGCCATCCAAAGAAGGGTTGCTTCGTTGTTCCCTAACAAGTAATCTTTGTCAACTCCTTCGCCATTAATGTGAGGCATCTTTTTAGCCCATTCTGGTGCTTTATCCCTAACGTTCTTTTGATAAAAACTCTTGCCGTGTATGCCTCCTGGATAACGATTGAGTGACATGGGCCTATCATTTAGATAAGGAACCATAAACGGGGCTACCTGATGATAGTAATTGAACATATCCCTTTTAGTTACACCATCCTCCGGCCAATAAAGTTTGTTTAGATGAGTAAATTTGAGCAAATGCCCGTCAACCTTTTTTTCTTCTGTTTCGTTCTTTGATGTGATCAGCAAGTTCGCCGGTGACTGTGATACCTTCGGTTTAACTGCCTTAATAGGTTTAGTCCTTGGTTTTTGACCTTCTATATTAACTATATCTGCATTTAAGTTAGCTTTCTCAACTACTTCTTCAGTATTCGCTTCCAGTTCCATAACCACATCTTTAGGCATTTTGTCGTTGCGCATACCTTTAAAAGATGCCTGGCGGACTTTCCCATCGCTCGTTATTTCTGCAAATTCTACCTCACAAACTAATTCAGGCTTTAGCCAGGTTGCTTTTGCGCCTAACCGCCTTGGGCGAAATTGTGATGGTTCATCTACATCAGGTTCCATGTCAAAAGGGCTGTCACTTGTTATCAATGGCTTGAATTGCGCCATCATTTCTTTTTGCTTGGTGTCATTAAAACCTGTACCGACTTTGCCAATATAACGCAACACGCCTTTTTGGTCATACACGCCAATAGCCAATGCACTGAAATATTTCCCTGTTCCTTCGTTTTTAGTAAATCCGGCGATGACTACTTCCTGCCTGCGTTTGGCTTTGATCTTCAGCCACTCACGGGAACGTGCATCCGAGGTATATAAACTGTCGGCTCTCTTGGCAATGATGCCTTCCAGTTGCATTTTCTTGGCACTTTCAAAAAATTCAATACCATTTACCTCGAACGCTTGACTTATACGGATCAGTTCATCATCAGGCGGCAAAACAGCTTTTAGTATTTCCCGCCGCTGGGAAAGCAGAAAATTTGTAAGCAATTTTCCATCATACCAAAGGATGTCAAAAACAAAATAAGCCAGTTTTGCATTTCTTGAATTGCGCCAGTTTTGCAAAGCGCCAAAGTTGGCGTTTCCCTGTTCGTTAAGTGCTACTATTTCGCCGTCCAATACAGCATCAAGCTGCCAACTTTCTAATAGATCATTAATCGGACTAAACTGGTCAAATGGCAGATTGCTTCTTGAAAAAAGTCCGGCGTTGCCTTTGTCAACAATTGCGACAGCCCGGTAACCATCCCATTTAATCTCGTATATCCAACCGGGATCATCAAAAGGCGCGTCAACAAGTGTTGCCTTCATGGGTTTTATATCGGAGGGGATTTTTGATTTGGGTGCATCTTTAAGCAAAGTTTTTAGGTCAGCTACCGGCAATGAATTAACTGCTTTACCGGTTTCCGCTTGTTCAATTTGCGTTTCGAGTGTTTCGGTTTGTTGGATAGCCTTTTTACTTAGCGGTATATTCTCATCTGCCAATTCAATCCATACCGGCGCATGATCGCTTGCACCTTTCCAACCGCGAACCTCTTTATCAACTGTAGCTGCCCATAGCCGTCCCGCTATTTTCTTATTTAGTAGAAAATGATCGAGCCGCAATCCTGCATTTCTACGGTAAGCATCACGCAGATAATCCCAAAAAGTATATATCCGTTCATTAGGGTAAAGTGTACGTATAGCATCTGTCCAGCCCTGACCTACAAGATCTTTATATGCTTTGCGGCTTTCAGGGCGAAACAGGGCATTTTCAAGATATTTCTCCGGTTTGTAGGTATCTAATTCGGTCGGCATTACATTGTAGTCACCAATTAAAATTACCGGCAAATCACGGTTAACTAAGTCTTGTGCATGGTCGGACAAACGTTTAAACCAGCGCAGTTTATAGTCGAACTTTGGCCCTGGGAATGGATTGCCATTTGGCAAATAGATGCAGCCTATTACTATGCCATTGATAAAAGCTTCAATATATCTCCTATGGGTGAACTCTTCGTCTTCTCCAGGCAAATCGTTTCGTAATTCTCTGATTTCTGTTTTAGAAAGAATGGCTACGCCGTTCCAACTTTTCTGTCCGTGCCAAACCGCGTTGTAACCGGCTTCCTTTAATGCCTTTTCGGGAAATTTATGGTTTTCAGATTTAAGTTCCTGTAAGCATACAATATCCGGCGCCGCTTCTTTTAACCAGCGCAGCAAAATTTCCAAGCGACCATTGATGCCGTTGATATTGTAAGTAGCAATTTTCATAGCCGAAGACAACAAAGCCCCTTGCGGGGCTTCTATTTAAAGTTTGTTTCGGCTTATTTCTTTCCGGTCAATTTGCTTTCAACGGCATCGCGCTGATTTGAACCGGCTGATTTTTTAGCGGCTTCTACCTTCTTAGCGGTCGTACCCTCTTTTTTTGCTTCGTAAGCTAATTCATGTGGCTGCTCCGATACGGAATGCCTTTCCACTTTTGTACCTTTTGTTGCCATGATAATATCGTTTATTGATGAATTTTAATTATAACAACAAAAACACCCTCCTGTTTTATTCTTAACGATAAGATAAAAATTTGAAAAAGAGATAATGCAATATAAACCAGTATCTTTACCATACAAAACAGTGTTTTATTTAAAGCACCTGCTGTAATAATTAATATTACAAGCTAAAAGTCGAAGGCACACAAATTATAAGTGCTCAAACCCATAAGGCAAATCAGGCCATCAGGGATCAATCACCTCTGTACTTATTCTTTGTTAAGGAACTTTAATTGAGTTGCACTTATGCTGCTCTTAAGCTTTCGTAGTCTTTATTCATACTAACAGATCATGCCGAAGCGAATTTTAATAATTGAAGATGACCCGGATATTTTAGAGATACTTAATATCATATTTAAGGAAGAAGGCTATGAAGTTTTTTTATCCGAAGATGGAAGCAGAGTATCTGCAATTAATGAAATTAAACCTGACCTGGTTCTGCTCGATATTCGCTTGCAAAATTCAGGTCATAATGGTTTGAACATTTGCTCCAGGCTCAAATCTGATCCAAACACCAATAAACTTCCTGTGATATTATTATTTGCTGAAGCGGACTTACTTGCCATGAGCAGAGCATATGGAGCCGATGCATATATATCTAAACCGTTTGACATTGAATACCTATCGTCCAAAGTGCATGATTTAATCGCTTAACCTTAAACGCATGAAAGATTCAATTAATAACGCATCTTCCGCAGCTATGAATTTAGGTTTGGAAAAACTAAAGGCATTTTTTATTAGCTATTTGAATAAAATATATTGCGCTAAGGCTCATTTACAAGAAAGGCTGCCAGAGATTCAGCACCAATCTCACTTCGCGGATTTAAAGCATGCCATAGGTGAAACATTGGAGGACGTAAATAGGCAGATTACAAGAATGGATGAGATTTATGCTTTGCTGGATGAAGAACCAT
>Ga0302227_10003559_pt1 | contig 10191 bp, 12 predicted proteins | sample II_Palsa_N1_1_FD_193525 | JGI IMG/M metagenome (GOLD analysis project Ga0302227, IMG submission 193525) | Peat permafrost microbial communities from Stordalen Mire near Abisko, Sweden - II_Palsa_N1_1 | ecosystem: Environmental > Terrestrial > Soil > Palsa > Peat permafrost | place: Sweden...
CCCCACGGCCACGCTTCGGCCATACGGGTCGAGTAATACCTTCTGGCTGTCGAAACGATGACCTGCCGCAGGATCGTCGGGACCGTGAACTCGGAAGCCGTACAGTTGGCCCGGTGTGATGCCGCAAACCAGCATGTGCCAATAGTGCGACGTGCGATTGCGCTCGTTGTCGAACTCAACGGTTCTCGACGGAGCTACATCGTCAACTCCGTTGAAGAGAACAAGTTCAACCATCGTGGCATTTGCCGAGAATAGGCTGAAGTTCGTGCCTTCCTTGCAAGTAGTCGGGCCAAGAGGAAACGGTCTTCCCGGTCCTGTCCGGTGTGCAGGGTCTAGTGGCCGGGTTGCACTCATTGCATTCGCTCTCCAATCACAACCGACTCAAGCTCGTCACTTCATGAGTATGGTGCTACGGCTTACCCGTCTGTTGTGCAATCATGCTCACCTCTCCGCTCAACAAACTGATCTGCGTGGTTTCTCTCGATCCGCCAACTTGGGCGCCTATGGGACAAGGACGATAGAGCTATCGTCCCGATCTTTGCTCAGCATCGCCAACGCTTCGTTCGCCTCTTCCAACTTCAGCACCGTCGTCTTCGGGCGTATGCCTAGCTTGTGCGCGATCTCAAGGAAGTCGCGGGCATCGGCTCTGGTCATGTTGGCCACACTGCGTATCTGTCGTTCGCCCCAAAGCAGGCTGTCGTAGTCGAATGCCGGGATTTTGTCCATGTGAATAGCGTTGACGGCAACTACGCCACCTTTGCGAAGGTCGCCAAGAGCTGCGATCACTACCTCCCCGCTCGGAGCAAAGGTGATCGCACGATCCAACGGAACGGGCGGTTTATCGCCGTCTTTCCCAACCCAGGTTGCACCCAGAGCGGCTGCGCGGTCTCGGTTGCCTTGGCCGCGGGACGAGACGTATACCTCGCAGTTCCAGGATTGCAGTACCTGAATCGCTAGGCTCGCCGAGCTACCGAAGCCGTAAAGGCCCACACTCTCTCCCGGCTGAACCCCGGCCACACGAAGGCTGCGAAAGCCGATAATCCCAGCGCATATGAGCGGAGCCGCCGCCGCATCGTCCAAGCCAACGGGGAGTGGCAGCAGGAAGTCTGTGCGCACGAGGACAAACTCTGCGTAGCCTCCATCGACTGTGTATCCGGTGAAGGTTGGGTCGTCACAAAGATTTTCGGCATTATGCATGCAATACCAGCACGTACCGTCCACTCCGCCCATCCAGGAAACCCCAACTCGCGTTCCAATGGGTACATTGGCGGTAGCACCGTCAACGACTTCGCCGACGATTTGGTGGCCGGGGATCAACTCCGGTCGAAGTGCCGGCAGCTCTCCAGTCACGATGTGCAGGTCGGTCCGGCATACTCCACAAGCAATCACGCGCAGGAGAGAGTACCCCGGGAGTATGGTCGGGCGTGGAATGTCTTCGATTCGGAGGTACTGTCCCGAATCCTTGGTGGACCGACGAAAGATAGCCGCTCGCATGTATGCTCTCCGCCTGATCCTGACGATCGACCCACTTGATTCCGAATCTCTACTTTGCCTTCTTCACGTCCCCAAAGACTGTGCAATTGGACACAGCGTCAGGAGCCCGCAGCGCACACACTGGAGCTTTGGCTTCTTGCAACTTGCATCAGCCATTCAATGTACAGGAGACAGCATGAGCAAGATTCAGGTTGAACCATTCGCGACCACGTCAAACGTCGCTGGGCAGTTTGCAGACACTGAAGTTACTGGGCCTCTGCAAGCTGACGAGATCAGCCAGGTCAATCCCGCCACGGATGAAGAGAGCAAACTCGACGAGTCTGCGGATGAGGCTGCCGCCAATGAAGAGGAAGACGACGAGTTGGAAGAGGAGAACGAAGTTGAAGCTGCGGCAGCAGCTAACCGGGGTTAGGCAAACAAACCGGCGCGCAGAGGGCAGGCCATCGGCCGGTGCAATTAGCAGCTTCAACCACGAGAGCGTTCCGGACATCACTTTTTATCTGACTCACGGTGTCTTCGAGTTCTGCTCGTTGCTGAGGCCAGAGGAGGCGTTGCCCGCGCAATTTCCCGCTGATGAGTGAAGGGGAAGCATCAGAGCTATACAAGCTGCTTGGTGCCATCGACTAAGAGGAATTCAACCCATCGGGAGCGGGGAGAGCGAAGCGCAAGGGGCTGCCCTTCTTGGACAGGGAGGGATGCAGCGGAAGCTTTTCGACGAACGCGTCAATCACGCGACATACGTGGTCGGTTGGTACAAAGTCGTCCACAACCACAGGAAACAATGTTCCCTGATTTCGTCCCTCACCCTGGATGTACGCCATGAAGAATGTCCTCGCTTCTACGAAAGCATCTTATCGTTTGTTGCTGTTTAAAACGTTCGCTTCTTGATATAACCCGCCCGCTCTGTTCAAAGAGATCAAGTGCCATCTTGCAACACAACGGAAAACGATCACATTGGTTCGGACTTTCTTACCTGGAATATCAGGAAGCGCGACGAATTCTTCTTCGGGAGGCACTCGTACATCTCGACCGAAAACGGTCGAGGAGTCGCGACCAGGGGGGAATCTATAGTGAGTTAATTGGAAGTTATCAGAGGAGATTGGATGCGTTGCCTGCCAAACGAGAAGAGCCCGTCCATGGGGTGGTTGATCATGCGAGCCGCCAGGAGGCGATTCTCTCGGTTCTCCAAGTGGAAAGAGAGACACTAATCAGGCTGCGGGACGAGGGGCGTATCGATGATGAAGTTATGCGAACGCTCCAGCGTGAACTCGATTTGACGGAAAGCCGTATGCACTCGGGATCACTTCTGCTGCATTAAGAGGCGAAGGTCGATCCGGGACGCTCGCTGACCAGGGTGAATAACGACCTCACGCGTAACCGCCTCTTGACTGGTTGAGAGCCCATCCTAAAGTCATTTCCGTTTGTCACTTACTTAACCGGTAATTCGAAGGCCGCTTCGGATAGATTGCTCATGAAGCCTGCGCTTGTGCATGGCCGAATCCGCTGTCCAATCCTATTTCAAGTAGCCCATCAAGACTGCAAAAATCAGGATAGAAAGGGCCACGAACAACACACCAGCAGCTCGATAGATTGTGAGCATCATCTTCGCATATTCCATGTGAGTATGCCGAGACCCGGCAAGTGGTACCGCCCAGAAGATCAGGCCAATCCCGATCAAAGCGCTTCCAATTGCGAAGATTGATACCGTGGTGAAGCTTCCCTGCATGTCATTTCCCCGAGAACCAATAAGCTCCATCCCGCAAGAACCGCTCCATAACCGTCACGATCTTCCAAAATGAACGACATGTCAATCCTAATGGTTGGAATCGGCCAAGCGAACGCTGTTTGCCGCGGCGATGGCCATCGATTCGCGTCGTCGCACGAATCGAAATCTCGTTGGATGAAACGCTCGCCATTGCACCCGTGACCTCAGAATTGGCAGGTCACTGGGCGAAGTGGGCGGCTCGGAATTAACTTCAGCGATGGGGTTTTCGGGCCATGGGTTTCGTAACAGTCTCGAACAGGCCCGCAGAGATTCTATCTCGGTCGTCTAGGTTTTTCTTTTCTCTTTAGGGCTGTCCAGAGGGAATATTTCTCTTTTGAGAGTCTGAGAGAAAGTGCAACGAAAACATCGATACAGACACATACAGTCTGAGCGGTCTCCGGTTCATACTAACGGGAAGTTCTGGGGCGTATGTCTCGTGAGCCCTTGTCCGTGCAGAACCCTTACGACATTGGTCTGTAATCGCCTTGGAAGGACGCGATAGAACCACGCGACCGTACTCGTCTTATCGGATCTCGGAGCCATGCTCGATTCGCCTTGAGGTACGCCGCTGGAGTATCTGCTCCGCGGCTGTTTTGTCTTCTACACAGGCTGCGAGGAAGCTCAAAACCTCGTATGACGGCAACGACGGTCATCAGCTTAGGGCGGAGACGCTTCACGGCTCCCTCAATCACAGCATCCTCGATATCGACGTTGTTGTGAATCTCGCCCTTCAGCAGCCTTCGCTCGTCATGGTAGTGATACGGTGAAAATCACACCGCTGCTGCCATCGCTCTAAAGAGGGACGCAACTGACTCTCTGTAACGTTTAGAATGTTCCCGGGATGGATGCTTCCGTATTTCGTATTAGAGGTTACGACGCTATTTTTTGTCCGTGGTTGACTTAGGCCGTATGGCAAACAAGATAGCAGCGCCAATCAAGATCGCTGCGCCACTCATGGTCGGGATCAGAAGATCGAGTTTCTGTTGTCCGACGCTGGCCTCAAGCAGGATTCGGATCGGGGATGCGAAGTACGCGAGGGAAACAACCCCAAAGCCGACCAACCCGCATCCGATGATCAACAGTGCCTTCATGAGAATCCCTTTGCGCTCGGAGGCTAACAACACCTGTCAGCGCTGAACGCCGATTGATCAACAATGATACAGCCTCGGTGAAGCAATTCCGACAATCGAAATTACAAGTGTTTCTTTGTTTTTAGGGCCAGGACGAAGACGCGTGCTGAGAAAATGGTCGAGAGGCAAATGATATGAGGACGTAATTTTCCTCATTTCTGCGCCTTCCGCGACAGGAGACTCGCCTAGCCTCTTCGTGCCCTCTAGTCCTTCGTAATCATCGAGATTCTGACCAGGCAAGCGACGATTGAGAAAATTGCGCCCGGCTTGTTGAGCATCGGGAATGGACCTCATGCTGAGCCGCTTCTAATGCACCACAATCGACCCCGTATGCACACGGCTTTCTTCCAAGTCGAGCTCTCGCTGGAGCGTTCTCAGTACTTCATCGTCGATCAGTCCCTCATCCCACAGCCGAATCAACGCCGCTCGCTCCGCCTGAAGCACCTCCAAAATCGCATCGCTCCGCCGGGCCTGATCGACTAGCCCTTGCATTCGCTTTTCCCGTTCCGCGGGCATTGCATCCAGCCTTTGCTGATACCCCGCGATCAACTCCCCTAACATCGCTGACTGATCCCGATTCTTCGACCGCTTCCTATCGAGATGTACCAGGGCCTCTCGGAGCAATACACGTCGTGCCTCCTGTTCTTCAGCTTTCATGCCAACGGGCTCCGACAATCCCAGCCTTCGAATCAGCACTGGCAGCGTCAGCCCTTGGACTACCAAAGTGGCCACGATCAAGCAAAAAGCCAGATAGATGATCATGCTTCTCTGCGGGAACATACTTCCATCCGGGAGTGCGTATGGCAGCGAAACTGCCGCCGCCAGTGACAGCACTCCGCGCATTCCACCCCATCCAATCACAATCAGTCTTCGTGGTTCCGGATTCTCGACCTGCTCCTTCTGCACCCACCGTCGCACCGCGTAGACGAGATAAGTTTCTCCGAATACCCAGCCCATCCGCACCGCGATCATCACCGCGCTGAAGCCCAGACCATATTCCAGCAGGACTATACGGCTCATACCGCTAATCTGGCTCATTACATACGGCAGCTGCAGCCCGATCAGCACAAACACAATCCCGTTCAAAACGAACGTCAGCGAATCCCACACCGCTGTCGCCTGCAGCCGCACCTGGGGCGACATATATCCCGGACTTTTCCGGCTCATATACATGCTGCAGGCGATCACGGCGATCACACCCGATGCATGGGCTCGATCACCTATGAGGAAAGTCGCATAGGGAACCAAAATGCTGATTACTATCTCAATCGGCCCGTCGTCCACCCACCTCTCAAACCACGCCACCGCGGCTCCGATTGCGAGCCCAATAAGCACACCGCCGCCGGTCAAAAATACTAACCTCCCGACTCCCTCCACAACCGACGGTGTACGTCCTGTCATCAGCATCAGCAGCCCAAACTGCAGCGCCAGCAATCCGGTGCCATCGTTTACCAGACACTCCGCTTCCAGAAGGTCCACGATTCGTTGTGGCAGGCCAACCCGCCGCGCAATCGATGTTGCAGCGATCGCATCCGTCGCTGCCACCACCGCTCCCAACAGGACGGCGGATCTCCAATCAAAACCCGGTAGCAACGACCCCGCCGCAAAGGCAAGTCCCACCACGGTAAACAGCACGAGACCCACCGCAAGCATCGCTATGCTCACGAAGTTGCGCTGGAACTCCCTCCACGATAGCGTCCACGCCGCTGAATACAAGAGCGGAGGCAAAAACACCAGAAACACCAGATTCGGATCCAGGCCAATCCGCGGCATCCCCGGCAGAAGGCTTAACGCCAGCCCTGCGATCACTAACAGAATCGGATAGGCAATCTTTAATTGCCGAGCCAGTCCCGCAAACACGGCGACAAATACCAGCAATAGGAGAAAAATCGCCTCAAGCGACTGCACCCCGAAGCCAAGTGGCATCAGCCCACCTGCCAGATGCGGGCCACGAGCAGACGCCGACCACCGAAGCTAGACACGAAGAGCATGTTCTATTATCTCGCCGCAACAGAGCAATCGAGTCTCAATCCCCTCCCGGAGCGCCCAGGCTTCCCGTTCTTCGACGGGAGATGCTGTGGCTGCAGGAACATCGGCGACGTGGTGATGCAGCAGCTTAGGTGTCATGGTCGCTTCATTTGGTGCCGACAATCTCGCGATGCGTCCCGTGCGTGCCGGATCCCTTATGAAACAGCGGAAAAATAGCAATCCGAGTAGGATGGAAAACGCTCGGCATGTCGAGAAGCGTCTTAACTCTGTCTCAAGGGAGAACCGCAGAGGCCAATAGCAAGGGTTGGCGTCTCAAGGAAGTGTTCGATGAGTTTGCCGGATATTCCAGACATTACAATCCGCAACATCCTGTTTGCTACTGATTTTTCGTCTTCCTCGGAAGCGGCACTACCGTACGCTCTCGGAATCTCCCGCCGATACCACAGCCTATTGAATATAGTGAACGTTGTTTCTGCAGAGATCTGCGAGGACGCGCGGCACCCGGACCCGTTCTTCTTTAGGCATTCCGCAGTGGATAAGATGGAGCATCTTGTGACCTCCGAGATGTTCAAGGGAATCAATCATCAACAGTTCGTTGAAGAGAGCGAGGGAGATGTCCCTCTGGTTCTGATCGAGTTGATGCGAAGACACCAAATTGATCTGGTCGTTTTGGGGACGCATGGGCGAGGTGGCGTGAAGAAGGTTCTGCTTGGTTCCGTATCAGAAGAGATTGTTTATTCCGCTCGCTGCCCCGTGCTCACGGTCGGGCCACACGTCTCCGCGAAACCAATACCCGAACTGAAGCCGCGAAAGACTCTGTGTTCAACTGACTTGATGGCTGGCTCAGCCAGAACTCTCGCCTATGCTGTCTTGCTGACGGACACGGAACACGCCCGCATGGCGTTGCTGCATACCATCGAGAGACCTGGCGATGTTCCGCCGGGATACCGCGAAGGACAAAGAGAGGCGGCGATGAAACGGCTTGAACAGCTTGTTCCGGCCGATATGGAACCATCCCTGGAGATGGAACTGATCGTAGAATTTGGCAGGCCAGCGGAACAGATTTTGAAGGTAGCGGAACGCCACGATACTGACCTAATTGTTATGGGACCGCATTCAACCTCCCATCCCCGCGTCTCCGCACATTTCCCGTGGGTGACAGCTCATCAAGTGCTATGCCACGCTCATTGCCCAGTTTTGACGGTGCGAGGCTGATGGCTCGGACATCCTCCCCGCTTCGAAGGATCGGCACGCCACTCCGAGCCAGTACCGAGCGGGTGGTCAGGGACTTCGCCGGATCTCGCCATCGTCCGGAGGACGCCTTTTGTGGATGAAGCTTCGACATTTCGCGTTCTAAACCGAGAGATCTTTTTGTTGATCGCTCTCTCGGTTGGTGCTGTCGGAGTGTACGCGTTCACCAAAAGCATGGCGACGAAAGAACAACAGATGGATGCTCGAATTGCCGCCATTTCGTATGAAGAAGGTCAGAGGCAGTTCAGCTCACGGCAAACCGAGAAGGCTATCGATTCGTTTCGCAAAGCGACGACGGATGCTCTCAAAGATCGGACCTATGCGCTTGCGTTAGCCAACGCCTTGGCAGCCGGCAATCATGATGGAGAGGCCCAGCAGACTCTGCTTCGTCTGCGGGAGGCAAATCCCGAAGATGCCGAGATCAACAGCGAGCTGGCCAGGCTGGCTGCTAAGCGCGGAGAAGTTGATGATGCTGTGCACTATTACCAGAACGCACTTTACGGCCGCTGGGCTGGAACCGGAATAGATGACCGCAAACTTCAACTGCGAGTTGAGTTGATTCGCTTCCTTCTAGTGCATCAGCAACGCGACATTGCACTCTCCGAGTTGCTCATTTTGGATGCTGACCTCCCGCGATCGGCGGTCGCCCATGTGGAGACGGCGCGCCTCTTCCTGCAGGCTGGGGACCCGCAGCACGCTTTGAAGAATTACGACGCAGCGATTGAACTGGACAAGGACAATGTGGACGCGCTGACAGAAGCCGGCGAAGCGGCGTTTCGTCTGGGAGATATCCCACGAGCTGAGGTGTATCTCAAAGCCACTGTGCGGCTCAATCCCAAAATCGAGAAGACGCGTCGTCTACTGTCCGTCGCTGAGATGGTTATGTCAGGAGATCCGTTGGCGCCGCATCTCACAAAGCAGGAAGAACACGAGCGTTTGCTTCGGGGCCTCACGCAAGCCAGCCATCGGCTAGAAGTCGCCCTTAGTCAGACCACCGACAGCCGGGAGATCTCCCAACTGAACACCCTTGGAGAGCAAGCTCTTGCAATGGAGTCTGAACTTCATTCCGAGCTCTCTCCTGACTCCGAGCAGACCAAAGCCGGGGTGGAATTGATCTACGCAATCGAAAAGGCGACCTCGGCCAGCACGGAAGAACCAGATGACTTTGATCTGGCGCTTCTCCGGATTGGCCAGAAATATGGCGGTGCACAACCATGAGCACCGCCAATCTGTCGTTCATGCAACGGCTCCGTCTACGTGAAAATCACATATTTTTCGCGTTGACCATCATCATCGGGATTCTTGCCGGGCTCGCCGCGGTCTTATTCACTTTGGCAATCAAGGGTACGACGTATCTTCTCTTCGGAATCGCGCCTTCTAATCTCCGCTACATCCTGGTACCAACGTTGATGAGCCTCGTTACGGGATTTTTGCTGGCGAAGTTTTTCCCGGAGGCTCGCGGCAGCGGTGTTCCACAGATCGAAGCTGCCTATCACCTCAATCAGGGAGAAGTGCCGTTTCGGGTCGCGTTCGGAAAGTTTCTAACCGGTGTGCTCTGCATCGGATCGGGCCACTCGATGGGAAGGGAAGGGCCTTCGGTCCAGATCGCAGCAGGTATTGCCTCTCCAATCGGCAAATGGTTTCACCTGTCGCCAGTTCGCGCGCAAAGCCTCGTTCCAGTCGCTGCGGCTGCAGCGCTTTCGGCCGCGTTCAATACTCCTGTCGCCGCGGTGATCTTTGCCCTCGAAGAGATCATCGGCGACATGAACGCGACCCTGCTGGGTTCCACGGTCGTCGCCTCCGTGGCAGCGGTCATCGTCGAACGCTCCATTCTGGGCAACAATCCCATCTTTCACGTCCCTGCCTATCATCTCGTCAATCCTGCTGAGCTGATTGGTTACCTGGTCCTTGGGATCGTGGGCGGCATCGTTTCGCTGGCCTTCTGCAAAGGGCTGCTCAGCGCCCGACTGTTGTTTCATGGAATGCCGAAGTGGACCAAGATCCTTCAGCCTGCGTTGGGCGGTTTGATCATCGGCGTGATCCTGATCTTCTTTCCCCAAGTAATGGGCGTTGGCTACCAGTTCGTTGACCAAGCGATGAATGGCGGACTTCTGCTCAAAACGATGGTCTTACTATGCTTCGCAAAACTCGTGGCTACCATCGTTTCGTACTCCTCCGGAAATGCCGGTGGAATCTTCGCACCAAGTCTGTATCTTGGTGCGATGGCGGGAGGAGTCGTCGGCGTCCTGATGCACCGTTTCGCCCCTTTTCCGACAGGTGACCCGGGGGCTTATGCGTTGGTCGGAATGGGCACTCTGTTCGCCGGAATCATTCGTGCCCCCATGACGTCAGTGTTTATGATCTTTGAGCTTACGCAGGACTACCAGGTTCTAGTTCCGCTGATGGTCGCCAATATGATTAGCTACCTTATTTCGCGACGATATCAGCCCGTTCCGCTGTACCGCGCGTTATTGGAGCAGGACTACGTGCACATGCCTCTACCGGGCACTCGACAAACGACTGACCTTTGGCGCGCCCGTGACGTCATGACACGAGAATTCA
>Ga0302227_10003562_pt1 | contig 10182 bp, 7 predicted proteins | sample II_Palsa_N1_1_FD_193525 | JGI IMG/M metagenome (GOLD analysis project Ga0302227, IMG submission 193525) | Peat permafrost microbial communities from Stordalen Mire near Abisko, Sweden - II_Palsa_N1_1 | ecosystem: Environmental > Terrestrial > Soil > Palsa > Peat permafrost | place: Sweden...
CAGAGATTTCAGGTTTACCAATAAAATGCGATGCCCCGGAGCTGACGATAAATTGGCGCTTTACTTCGCGGGAAGCATTCGCTTCAAGGACCACCTCGGAAACCTTAGAAGTACCATATTTCGTCGCAAATTCGATGGCATTCGTTTTTTCGAGTCAGGCAATCTCGACCACGAATACAGCGACTAACAGTGAAGCAAAAAATTAGCGGAGAGACATTTGTTGCCCCGCAAGCCCAGTAAATGCCTCTGTTTTGGGTTTATACGTCTGCCTGATTCCAAGTATCGTTCGTTCTGACCCTTAGCGCCCGCCAAAACATTTTATGTATTTTGAACGACGTAGCTCGTTTCATATCACCTTGCGAGAGCTCCTCATCGCCCCTGTAGCTCCACAAACGCCCAGACTCTGATGACATTTTCACGCCAATCATGCCGACATGATAAAGAAGCCTGAGACTCGCGGATGTTAGGTCAGCCAAAGTGTGCCGACAATCGGGAGTCAAGAGATTTTCGCAAAGGCGTCCGATATCATCTTCATTACCCTTTTCTGCGAGCGACGAAGCCAAATCATTTAGCGCCAAGTCTGTAAAGGCAGACCGATTGAATGTCGCGGGTAACCCGGCCAACATCTCGGAAACTCTTTGAAGGCTTGGGTATCGGGCTAGCCATTCGTCGAACAACGACTTCAATCTGCCTTTGGAATATTTCTCCTCGGCGTCATGTATCACCTGCCAGGAAATTCGTGGGCGATCCTCGGCGAGTGCAAGACATTGATTGACGTATGAAATGACATCCCGGGGCCTGAAAAATGTCCTCTCGAAAATATACGGTAAGGCGGATTCATTTCTTCTATCACTTGGAAAGAGCGATTTAAGATCGACCTCGACTTTCGCATACCTGTGCCGAAATACTTCGTTTACACGTCTACGAATAAGCTCAATTAGCTCGGCTTCACGCCATTTGACCCGAGCATAATATGCCTCGTATTTTTCTTGCTGAAATCCACCATCTCTTGTTTCGTCATAAACCCTTTCCAAAAGATCGTCTCGCAAGACGATGACGATCTTTACGTTGGAAATTTTTCTAAATACCTTAATTTCTTCAATTAGCGCTCTAATCAACCTGCTTTTAACTAGGGACGTCACCCACTCCTCATCAAGCTTATCAATCGCCAGGAAATAATGTTTCTGAGGATCTTCGAACACCTCTTCCGCCAAGAAATCTAAAAGCTGACTGAGTTCGCGAAGCTGGATGTTATTAACGATTGCGGAGCCGCGAGAGAAAACCTCAGCGCGCTCGCTGTCTGACAACTTCGCCGACGCACCAGCTTCCGCCTTGAGGAACGCAGCGCTCGAAGAGATGCTTCCGTGTAGATCTTGCTCAATCTTTGTTGTGACCTCGCGCATCCGGGTCTCCGTGGAGAGCCAGAACTGGTCGCCCCACTGACGCAGGTAACGCAAGGATTTTTCGCGCGCGGAATCTCCACGCACCCTTGTAATCAACGCATCAAACCAGCGCGAAGTGCCGGACTGGTCTTTTAGCTGATATCGATACTTTAGGAGCTCTGTGATCAGTACATGGCGCCAAAGTAGTCGATAGAATAAATCGAGGTTGACGCCGGCGGCTTGAAAAAAACCGATTATCGTCGAATTTTCTATGTGCTTAAAAGCAAGATCCAATGGATCAACAGCAATGACATTCGCCTCGACTTGCGCCAAGCGAATCAGCGCCGCACTTTTGCCAGCACCGGTACGCCCGAGAATTATCGCTTGCGACCCCGCGATATCGCGAACAGCTTCGAGGCAGCCATTGTCTACATAACAAGTCGACAGAAGGTTTTCATCGGTTTCCGCGTCAAGCGCGCCGATTGAGCAATTTCTCCATATCAGCTGACTGCCGTCCTCCTTGACGACGGTCGCAACCGTCTTTCTTCCCTGCTTCTTCTTCACTGCCCCCCCCCTGGACAGGTTAGCTAAGCGATCTAACGTCGTTAGCTCACCCGCACTTCGAATACCCACAGTTCAAACAAGTCTGACACCCATCCATCAGCACCAGCGCCTGCGTGTTGCACTTCACGCACAGCGTGGCACCGGGCGGGAAGCCCGAGGATTCCTCGGCGCTTTTCGCGACTGAAGTCGCTCCCACAGAGGCGGCGCTTACGTCAGAGTTTTTTTTTGCCCCGACCGCCTCATACGCAGCGCGCTTCTCGGCAATCAACCGACGCGTCGCATCGTCCATCTCCGGATCGTGGATCAGGCCGATGTTTTTCATGTGTTGTTCGATGACGCCGCCGATCTCGGCGACGATGCTGGGCATGTAGACGCCGCCGGCTTTGAAGTAGCCACCGCGGGGGTCGAACACGGCTTTCAGCTCTTCGACGATGAAGGTGACGTCGCCGCCTTTGCGGAACACGGCGGACAGGATTCGCGTGAGCGCCACGATCCACTGGAAGTGGTCCATGTTTTTCGAGTTGATGAAGATCTCGAACGGGCGGCGCAGTTCGTGTGGCGTACCGAGGTTGAGCACGATGTCGTTGATGGTGACGTACAGCGCGTGCTCGAACAGCGGTGACTTGATCTTGAAGGTGGAGCCGACCAGGGTCTCGGGGCGTTCCACGCTTTCGTGCATCTGGATCACTTCAGCCATCGGCGCCTCTTTCGGCGCAGCTGCAGTGACCGCGGTGGCGGCAACCTTGTCTTCGGGTTTGACCACGTTGTAGCCGGTGATCTTCTTGTCGATTTTGATTGCCATGATGTTCGCTTCTTCTGTGGTGACGTGCGGTGTGGTGAAGCCTGCCCTGCACGGTGTAGCTGTCACGCACCAGGCGGTGCGGAAAAAACATCCGGCCCGGCGCGAGGCCGGACCGGATGCGGTAGCGCTTACTTACGTTTTGCAGCGGCCTTCTTGGCGGCAGATTTACGTGCCGTCTTGACGCTCGCCTTCTTGCTGGCAGTGGACCTCTTTGCCGTCTTGGCGACGGCTTTCTTGCTGGCGGACTTCTTTGCTGCCGCCTTCTTTGGTGCGGCCTTGCTGGCCGTCTTTTTGCTGCTGACCTTCTTTGCGCCAACTTTCTTGGCAACTTTGCGGGCTACTTTCTTGGCGGCCTTCTTGACGGCAGCACCCTTGCGGACGGTGCTCTTGGCTACTTTCTTCGCCTTGCCGGCCACTTTCTTGACGACCTTCTTCACCGCTTTCTTGGCGGAGGCTGCCTTCTTCGCGACCTTCTTGGCGACCTTCTTCACGGCTTTCTTGGCCGCAGCCTTTTTCGGCGCTGCCTTCTTTGCCGCAGCCTCCTTCACGGTTTTCTTGGCAGCGGCTTTCTTTGGTGCAGCCTTCTTTGCGGCGGCCTTCTTCGGCGCAGCCTTTTTTGCTGCTGCCTTTTTCGCAGGAGCCGCCTTTTTCGCAGGAGCTGCCTTCTTCTTGGCTGCTGCCTTTTTCTTCGGCGCAGCAGGTGCTGCCGGCGCCGCGTCGGCCGACGGCGCGGCCGGCGTTGCCGGCACGCTGACGACAGGTACTTCTGTAACAACCGGTGTCGTGTCGTTACTCACTTCAATGTTGCTATCAATGGACATGCTGGGGTTCCCCTCCGATGGACTTCTTGAGTTGTCACGTGCCCGGGACGGGCGACGTTTCAGAACTGGCAGTGATCATTCTTCTGGAACGGACGTGCTCGCGGAGCTTCGCAGGAAAAAATCATCCGTGGCGCATACGTGCCTAGAATTTACCGTAGTAGCCTTCCTTCAAGGCATCGAAGAGATTGGCGGCGGAATGCATTTCGCCGTCGTACTCGACCTGCTCGTTGCCTTTCAGTTCGACAACACTACCGTCCTCCAGCTCGAAGCGGTAGAGGGTGCTTTCAAGGTCAGCTTCCTTGACCAGCACACCCTGGAACGCGGCGGGGTTGAAACGGAACGTGGTGCATCCCTTCAGGCCCTGTTTGTAGGCGTAGAAGTAGATGTCTTTGAAGTCTTCGTACGGGTAGTCGGTGGGTACATTGGCGGTCTTGGAGATCGACGAGTCGATCCACTTTTGCGACGCCGCCTGGATGTCGACGTGCTCTTTCGGGCTGATGTCGTCGGCGGAAACGAAATACTCCGGCAGCTTGCTTGCCGCGTCGTCGGTGAACACCTTGGCGTCTGCGTTGATCAGCGCGCGGTAGGCGAGCAACTCGTAGCTGAGCACCTCGACTTTTTCCTTCGACTTCTTGCCTTCGCGAATCACGTTGCGCGAATAGCTGTGGGCGAAGCTGGGCTCGATGCCGTTGCTGGCGTTGTTGGCGAGCGACAGCGAAATCGTGCCGGTGGGCGCGATCGAGCTGTGATGGGTGAAGCGCGCGCCGGTTTCGGCAAGCTCTTCGACCAGGTTCGGCGCCACCGTGGCAATGCGCTGCATGTAGCGGCTGTACTTCGCATGCAGCACGCGGCCAGGGATGCTGTCGCCAACCTTGTAACCGTCGGTGACCATTTCCGGGCGCTTGCGCAGCATGTCGCCGGTGACGCTGAAGTCCTGCATCAGGATCGGCGCGGGGCCCTTTTCCTTGGCCAGATCCAGCGCCATTTCCCAGCCGGCTACAGCCATTTCGCGCGACACGTCTTCGGTGAAGCTGACCGCGTCGGCGCTGCCGTAGCGGTGCTTCAGCATGGTCAAGGTGGAACCCAGGCCAAGGAAGCCCATGCCGTGGCGGCGCTTGGATTCGATTTCGTGGCGCTGCTGCGGCAACGGCAGGCCGTTGATCTCCACCACGTTGTCGAGCATGCGGGTGAATACCTTCACCACGTCGCGGTACTCATCCCAGTCGAAGCGCGCCTTGGGGCCGAACGGATCGCGCACAAAGGTCGTCAGGTTGATCGAGCCGAGCAGGCACGAGCCGTACGGCGGCAACGGTTGCTCGCCGCAGGGATTGGTGGCGCGGATGTGCTCGCACCACCAGTTGTTGTTCATCTCGTTGACCTTGTCGATCAGGATGAATCCGGGCTCGGCGTAGTCATACGTCGAGACCATGATCATGTCCCACAGATGCCGCGCGCGGATCGTGCTGTAGATCTTGCAGGCAACCAGACCGTCTTCGCGATCGACGTAGTTCTCGTGGGTCGGCCATTCGCGCCAGACCACTTTCGTCGGATCGGCGAGATCGATCTCGTGCTTTTCCTTGACGTGCACCGGATACACCAGCGGCCAGTCCTGGTCGTGCTCGACAGCATCCATGAACCCATCGGTGATCAGCAGCGACAGGTTGAACTGGCGCAGGCGGCCGTCTTCGCGCTTGGCGCGGATGAACTCTTTCGCGTCCGGATGGCTGATGTCGAACGTGCCCATCTGCGCGCCGCGGCGACCACCGGCCGAAGAGACGGTGAAACACATCTTGTCGTAGATATCCATGAACGACAGCGGGCCGCTGGTGTAGGCACCGGCGCCCGACACGTACGCGCCGCGCGGACGCAGCGTGGAAAATTCGTAGCCGATGCCGCAGCCGGCCTTCAGCGTAAGGCCAGCCTCGTGCACTTTCTCCAGGATGTCGTCCATCGAATCGCGGATGGTGCCCGACACGGTGCAGTTGATCGTGGACGTGGCCGGCTTGTGCGCCAGCGCGCCCGCGTTCGAGGTGATACGGCCGGCGGGGATCGCACCGCGGCGCAGCGCCCACAGAAAGCGCTCGTACCAATGCCCGCGCAACTCTTCGGTGGCCTCGACGTCGGACAACGCGCGCGCAACGCGCTGATAGGTTTCGTCGATGCTGCCGTCAACCGGCTCGCCGGACTTCGCCTTCAGACGATATTTTTTGTCCCAGATGTCATATGACGCGGGTTGCAGCGGAATTTCCACGGCGGCATCACGATGTGTGGCTGGATTAGTGGCTGGTGCACGCACTGTGCTCATCGGCTTCCTGACCTCCCGTTATGGCCTTGCGGCCCGGTTGTTTTTATGTGGTACGGCACGGCGTCGTTGAGTGTGCATTTGCGGCGGTCGACAAGTCGCGAGGATTGCCCTCCAACTCATCTGCCGCATGCCTTCGACGACAACGACTCCCCCCTTAAAGAGTACGACGCTCGGCACCAGTCCTTGTTTACTAGCCAGCACCCAGACACAAGATGTTGTGGTTGCTGCCAGGCTGGCAAGTTACCCCCGCCGACGCTGGATGTAAAGTGCCTGTGACAGCCATCACGTTTTGACACCCATGGGAGGCGAACGGCGATCGAGGCGAGCCGATGCTGTTTCAAAACGATGGCTGGGCATGCGCCGCCATCGGTGCTGAAAATTCACAAAGAGACGAATGCGTTCACGCGTCATGGCAGCGCGTTGGAACCGACCAAAAGCACACGTTGCCAACGAGGGAAACGACCACAAGCTGGCGCCTGTGCCTTGCTGCGCCGCACGGGTTGCGCGCTGATTCGGCGCAAATCCATGGAAATGCTTGATGTTTTACGTTCAGGCCGATGAAATACGATGTCTGTTTCATCCTCTGTGCGCCTTCAACGCGCCATACTTAGCCACTACTCAACATGCCGGGGTTCTCCATCACCATGTCTGTCCGCCTTACCCGTTTGCTGCCCGCCGCCCTGATCGGGGCCTGTCTCGCCACTTCCGCGTTCGCGAAGACCCCTACCACTTCGCATACGCACAAGGCCGCTCCCGCCACCAAAGGTTGCTCCCTGATCTGGCGCGGTGACGTTGCCACGGCGCAAGGCGTTGTCAGCGAAGTGGCGTTGGCGTGGCAGAAGGCCGGTCACGGCTGCATCGGGCTGCAGCCGTTCAACACGGCGTCGGGTCTGGACGCGATCGCCACGGGTGCCGCCGATCTTGCCGGTAGCGCGCGCTCCAGCGACAACAGCGCGGAAGACGCGAATCTCACCTTCACCCCGGTCGCGTGGGACGCGCTGGTGATCATCACCCAGGCCGCCAACCCGGTGAGCAACCTCACGCTGAAGCAGGTGCATGACATCTACTACGGCAAGATCACCAACTGGAGCGAAGTCGGCGGCAACAACGCACCGATCGACCTGTATGCCGTGGCGAGCCCCGGCGATGGCGTGGAATACAGCCTGCGTGAGCTGCTCTACGGTCGCGGTGATCAATCCGTCGCGGCGCCGCGTCTGTACGTCAACACGCATCAGCTGGAAGCGGGTGTCAATCTCAACCCGAATGGCATCGGCGTTGCCACGCTGGCCGATATCAGCAACAACCCCCACCTGAAAGCAGTGGCCATCAACGGTATCGCGCCGAATGCCACCAGCGTCGGCAACGGCAGCTACGTGTTGTTTACTCCGCTGTACATCGTCAGCAACCCGCGTAACCCGAAGGCGGCACAGGTCACAGCATTCATCGACTTCCTGCAGACCGATGCAGCGAAGGCCGCGATGCGCGTGCACGCGGTGTTGCCGTACCAGGATGGCGCAGCACTTGCTGCGCTCGACAGCGAACGTCGCACCAAGATCCTTGCCGAAACCGGCGAGCACGCGGTGGTGCGTGTCCCGGTCGCGCCTTCCGCGCCGGCCGAAGCGAGCACCGCTACGCGCGTTGCGGCGAACTCCGCCATGAACAGCACGATCGCTTCGGGGCAGACGAAGGATCACCACGATGCCACCACCCAGACCGCGACGATGGACAAGGCGAGCAAGAGCAGCGCTGGCGGAACCTATACCGTGGCCAAGGGTGACACGCTGTCCTCGATCGCGAAGACGCATTCGGTCGAAGTGAGCCAGCTGCGCGAGTGGAACAACCTCAAGAGCGACAACATCAAGCTGGGCCAGACCTTGCGCCTCAGCAGCAACTGATCCGCTCGTGGGCGACGTGCGAATACGTGCGCTCACGCTGGATCTGGACGACACCTTGTGGCCGGTGCTGCCGGCCCTGGAACGCGCCGATCAAGCGGTCGACGCGTGGCTGCGGCAACACCACCCCGAGGTAGCACGCGCATGGCCTATCAAGGCCATGCGCGAATTGCGCGCACAGGTCGCCGCCGAGCGGCTCGACCTTGCGCATGACTTCACCACCCAGCGCCAGCTCACCATGCAACACGCGTTTGCTGCTTGCGGCATCGCCGTCGCGCCGATTGACGCATTGTGGGAAATCTACTTCGCGGCGCGCAACAGCGTGGAGCTGTATCCGGACAGCCTGCCTGCTCTCGAACGCATCACCGCGCGCTGGCCTCTGGCAAGCCTGACCAACGGCAATGCCGACCTGCAGCGTGTCGGCATCCACACCCACTTCGCCCATCATGTCTGCGCGCGCGATACCGGCAGCGCAAAACCCGACGCGCGGATTTTCCTGGCTGCCGCCGAGCGGCTCGGCGTAGCTCCCGACGAAATCCTGCACGTGGGCGACGATCCGGAAATGGACATGGTCGGCGCGCGCGATGCGGGGCTACGCACGGCCTGGATCAACCGCAGCGGCCAACCCTGGCCGAGCACCTTGGGAGCACCGCCCGAGCTCGATCTGCGCGACATGACAGCCTTGGCCGACTGGCTCGACGCACAGCATCCGAACACGTAGGCAAGCACCAGACAAACGCGCATCATTGGCGACCTCAATGCCATGAATCCCACAGTCTCCGTGCACGCTATACGCAACAGGAACCACGCATGTCCGCCCTGATCGAACGCCAGTCCGGCGCCCGTCACACCAGCATTGCCATCGAGACCACCGACGCGGCCCACTTCGCCGCCACGCGTAAGCGGCTTAGCGCAGCGCAACGCCGCTGGCTGGCCGATAGCGGCTTCGCGGCAGCGACCGGCACCTTTGCGCTGCTCGCCGACGCGCAAGGCAAATTGGTGCGCGTGCTGGTCGGCGTCGATGCGCATGACGCACTGGGAGCGTTGGCCGCGCTGCCGGGCGCCCTGCCCGAGGCGACCTACCATCTGGCCGCCGAAAGCGTGCTGACCGATCCGATCCAGGCCGCACTGGGCTGGGCGCTCGGCGCCTATCAATTCAACCGCTATCGCAAACCCAAGCGCGCACCAGCGCGACTCGCCGTAGCGGCCGCCGACCTGCAACAGCTGGCGCCGTTGATTGAAGCCACCGCGCAGGTGCGCGACCTGGTCAACACGCCGACCGAGGACATGGGCCCGAAGCAACTCGCCGAAGCGATCAAGCAGCTTGGCAAGACGCACAAGGCGAAAGTGCGCGAATGGGTCGGCGATGAACTGCTGAAAGCGAATTTTCCGACGATCCACACGGTGGGCCGCGCCAGCGATCGTGCGCCGCGAATGATCGAGCTGAGCTGGGGCAAGGCCGGTGATCCAAAACTGGCCGTGATCGGCAAAGGCGTGTGCTTCGATACGGGCGGCCTGGATCTCAAACCTTCTGACGGCATGCGCAACATGAAGAAGGATATGGGCGGTGCCGCGCACGCGATCGCGCTGGCCGGCCTGATCATGCAGGCGCAGTTGCCTGTGCGGTTGACCCTGCTGGTTCCGGCGGTGGAGAACGCAGTGTCCGGCAACGCGATGCGCCCGGGTGACGTGATCACCACGCGCGCCGGCATCAGCGTGGAAGTCGACAACACCGATGCCGAGGGCCGGCTGGTGCTGTGCGATGCAATTACCTACGCCAGCGAACAGCAGCCCGACCTGATCATCGATTTCGCCACGCTGACTGGCGCCGCACGCGTCGCGCTGGGTCCGGACCTGCCAGTGCTGTTTGCAAACCGCGACGAGCTGGCCGATGGCGTGCTGGCTGCAGGCCGCACGGTAAATGATCCACTGTGGCGACTACCGCTGTGGCGTCCCTACCGCAGGATGCTGGACTCCGCCGTCGCCGATTTCGCCAATGCCGGACCCTCGCGCCATGCCGGCGCGATCACCGCGGCGCTGTACCTGGAGCGCTTCGTACCTGATAGCACGGCGTGGCTGCACCTGGACACCTACGCCTGGAACGACGCCGATCGTCCTGGCCGCCCACGCGGCGGCGAAGCGATGGGCGTGCGCGCATTCTTCGCCTTCCTGCAGCAGCGCTATCGCCGTTAAGTGCGGACGTAAGGTTGTCGTTCGGCAGTCCGTCGGTTGGGGTGAGCAAAGCGAAGCCCAACGTCGCAGCGCCATGCTTGAGGAATGTGTTGGGGTTCGCTTTGCTCACCCCAACGTATGCGTTGCCTCCTCGCCGGAAGGACGAAGCAATGGACGGCTGTCGCCTCAATAAAGCCGCCAGCGTCGGCGCAAACAACTCGCCACAACCCTTACCTATCGTCAT
>Ga0302227_10003563_pt1 | contig 10179 bp, 10 predicted proteins | sample II_Palsa_N1_1_FD_193525 | JGI IMG/M metagenome (GOLD analysis project Ga0302227, IMG submission 193525) | Peat permafrost microbial communities from Stordalen Mire near Abisko, Sweden - II_Palsa_N1_1 | ecosystem: Environmental > Terrestrial > Soil > Palsa > Peat permafrost | place: Sweden...
TATTAATAATTCTACGGGTATCATGGAATTTATGCGGGAGTGTGATGAGAAAGGTATTAAGCCGATTGCCGGGCTGGAATTTAGGAAAGATAAAAAGCTGCTCTATATTGGCATAGCGAAAAACAAGGAAGGAATGAGGGAACTGAATGAGTTCCTGACGGAACATAACCTGGAACAAAAGGCATTACCGGAAACAACACCCGAATTTAAAAATGCTTTTACGATATATCCGTATGAATATACCGGTGAATTAAAGGATAACGAATACCTCGGTATCCGTTTTGACGAACTCCACCAGCTTTATAAAAAAGACCTGTCCGGGATTAAAGAAAAGCTGCTGGCCTTACAGCCCGTATTTGTAGCGGATAAAATCGAATACAGGCTTCATGAATATTTAAGGGGGATTGACCTGAACACCTTGCTGAGCATGGTAACACCCGAAGATAAATGCAAACCGACCGACCAATTCCTTGCTCCGGGTAAGCTGGAAGCCAGCTATGCCAAATATGCTTTTATACTGGATAATACCCGTAACCTGATGAACCGCTGCGTAATGGATTATCCGAAAGGGCGGATCAACCTGAACAGGTTAACGTTTACCGGCAATAAAAAGAATGATAAGGAACTCCTGGAAAAACTGGCGCTCAGCGGCATGGACTACCGCTATGGCCAGCAAAATAAAGAAGCGCTTAAACAAGTAAAGCATGAACTAAAAGTCATTTATGAACTCGATTTTTGCGCTTATTTCCTGATCACCTGGGATATTATCCGCTACTCCATGTCGCGGGGCTATTACCATGTGGGCCGTGGTTCCGGCGCGAATAGTATTGTGGCTTATTGCCTGCGAATCACGGATGTTGACCCGATAGAGCTGGATCTTTATTTTGAGCGTTTTTTAAATGCCAAACGGACCTCGCCCCCCGATTTCGATATTGACTATTCCTGGGATGAACGGGAAGATGTGCAAGATTATATTTTTAAACGCTATGGCAGTAAGCATGTGGCATTATTAGGCACCATGTCGACTTTCAAGGATCGCAGTATTATCCGGGAAATCGGAAAAGTAATGGGATTGCCCAAATCAGAAATTGACGGCTTTACCGACCAGACCCGTGCAGCATTTAACCGGGATAATGCCGTCTTTAAAAAGATCAGCGCCATACATCAAATGATGGCGAATATGCCTAATCAACGTTCCATTCACGCAGGGGGCGTACTGATTTCAGAAGAACCGATCACTTATTATACGGCACTTGACCTGCCGCCAAAAGGGATGGCTACGGTTCAATGGGATATGTACGAGGCGGAAAAGATAGGTTATGATAAATACGATATTTTAAGTCAGCGGGGGATCGGCCACATCAAGCAGGCAGTAAAACTGATAGAAGAAAATCAGCAAAGAAAGATCGACATTCATAACGTAAAGGCATTTATGAAAGACCCGGTCGTAAACGCACAACTTAAAACGGGCAATACTATCGGCTGTTTTTATATTGAATCCCCTGCCATGCGGCAACTGATCCGGAAACTCGGTTGCGATAGCTATTTGGTATTAGTAGCTGCCAGTTCTATCATACGCCCCGGCGTAGCCAGTTCGGGTATGATGGGAACCTATATCAAATTCCACCATGCGCCGGACACAGTAAAATACCTGCACCCGGTGATGGAAGAACAATTAAAAGAAACTTATGGGGTGATGGTGTACCAGGAGGATGTGATCAAGGTTTGTATCCACTTTGCGGGGATGGATGGTACGGATGCTGACATTTTGCGGCGGGGAATGAGCGGGAAGTACCGTTCAAAAATAGAATTTGACCGGCTGGTGGAAAGGTTCCATGAAGAAGCTATCAAACTTGGCCGTCCTGAAGAAATTGTAAAGGAAGTCTGGCGGCAGGTATCCTCATTTGCGGGCTATAGTTTTTCAAAAGCACACTCGGCCAGCTTCGCGGTAGAAAGCTATCAAAGCCTGTTTTTAAAAACTTATTACCCCAGGGAATTTATGGTGGCCGTACTGAATAATTACGGGGGCTTTTACAACAGATCGCTGTACGTCCATGAGTTAAGAAAATCAGGGGCTGTAGTTCACCTGCCCTGCGTAAACCATAGTGATAGTACCGTGAATATTTCGGGGATAGATGCTTATCTGGGCTTTGTCGGGGTACATGGAATGGAGGCATCTTTTATGGAATGTATTCCTGAAGAAAGGAGGCAGAACGGCCCTTACCTGAGCATGGAGGACCTGATCAGACGAACAGGCATTGGACTGGAGCAGACCATAACGCTGATACGGGTCGGTGCATTGCGGTTTACCGGCCAGAGCAAAAAAGAATTATTATGGAAGGTTCACCGGTTGCTGGATACGAATGCAAAACCCAGCAATGAACTGGCGCTTTTTAATGTTGAAGCAAAAAACTACCAGTTACCGGAACTGATCAATACCCGACTGGAAAATGCCTATCATGAACTGGAGATATTGGGGTTCCCGTTGAGTATGTCCTTGTTCGATTTATTGGAAACGGATTTCAGGGGCGAAATACTTAGTAACGATATGGTGAACCATGTCGGTCAAATGGTAAAGATGGTGGGGGTATATATTGACAGTAAAACCGTACACACCAAAAACAATCAAAATATGTGGTTCGGTACATTCCTGGATGCCGATGGCAATTTCTTTGATACGGTGCATTTTCCTAATAACACACCGGCCTATCCTTTCAGGGGAGCGGGCTGTTATTTAATTATGGGAAAGGTCGTAGAGGATTTTGGGTTTCCAAGCATAGAGGTATTAAAGTTCGCGAAATTGCCGATTTTAGGAAATCCCGTAATGGACCTGGAATAAATTATTTGCAGGTAAAGTACATATTTATCATCTTTAGGATAGTAGAAAATAAAAACACAGCGGTACGTTTATGAAAATTTTTATTGCTAATCTGCCCCATAAACTGGAAGAGGCGGAACTTAAAACAATGCTGACCCAGTTCTGCCAGGTTGCTTCGGTCAAGCTGGTGAGCGATCCGGAAACGGGTAAAAGAAAAGGATTTGGTTTTGTGGAGATGCCCGTACATGACCAGGCTAAAGCGGCGATCACCGCATTGAATGATAAAGAAATATACGGGAGAAAGCTCTCTTTAAAAGAAGCCGTAGAAAAACAACAGGAAAGGCCGGGTAATTTCCAGCGGCCAAAACGGGAGTACCGTAGTTCGGGAGGCAATGCTAATGAAGAAATTGACGGTAACAGGTGGTAAAATAAAGCCCCCTTACACTCGCTGTTTGGGCTATCAAGCTAATAGTATGATTTAGAGAAACACTGCCGGCTAATTAAAATGTATTTCCGGCTAAAAAATCAGGTTATTGAGATTGCTTTTTTAGTATTTCTTTTTGCATTTTTAACAAAAAAAACAACCTTGGCAAAGATTCCGGTACATCAATTAAGCAATTGGGCAGACTTTGGCCTGGACATGGGACATACCTCTTATCCAGGCGCGAGGGAAATGTTGGAAGGCTTTGAAGCACACAGGGATGATTGCTATAGTTTTTTACTAGTAGAGAGCGGCGGCGGTTCGATGGATGTGGATTTTATTGCCGTTGCTCTGCCGGAAGCTCATATTTATTACCTGGTGCCAGGTCAAATCCACCATAATATAAAAACTAATGATAGCAATACCTGGTTCCTTTCTGTAAATCCTTCGCTGGTGGCAAAACCCTACCGGCAGGTATTTGAAGGAAATCTGTTGTTGCAGCAACCAATTAAGCTCGATACGCAAGCCTTTGCGCAATTCCAAAACATCATCCATATTTTAAAAGCACAGTTTAATGGTGATGATAGTTCCCCTTTATATAAACAATTAGTGCATTCACTGCTTGATTCCTTGCTGGGAATGTACGCGAAGAACTACCAGCGTAACGATACGCCGGGGAAAGGAAGTTCGCGCTTATTCCAGATCACACAGCAATTCAAAAAGTTGCTCATGGAACAGATTAAAAAGGAAAAACGTCCCGCTTTTTACGCCGGGCAATTGAATATTTCTGAAAACTATCTCAATGAAGCTGTCAAAGAGATTACAGGTTTTACTGCGACCTATTGGTTAATGAACGAGATTATGGTGGAAGCCAAACGGTTGTTGATCTATAGCCCTTTAACAGTTAAAGAGATCGCTTACAATTTAGGCTATGAGGATCATGTCTATTTCTCAAAACTGTTTAAAAAAGTCAGCCAATATACCCCGACCGACTTCCGTACGGGTTATTTGAATTAAAAATTATCGCTTTACCGTGTTTTGTACTACCTTTCCCCGTTTTCCTCCGTTTTCTGGCCGACCGGCCTGAGTTACTTTTACATCGTCAATTAAATCAATCACTTAACAACAAAAACGATGTACAACTTTATTCACCTTCTTCTCAGCAATTTTACAGTTACTTTCCTGGTAATCGGTGCTATGTGTTCCGCAGTGGCCATCTACCGTCATCGGAATGAATTAACCAAACCTTTAGTAGCCGAACTTATTTTTAAATATTACTGCTTTTGGGCACAAGGTATTTGCTGGACTTATAACGGGATCATCCATGTTGTGTTCCATAAAATGGCCGCCGGTTTTATCGGCTGGGCCGATAGTCCTTTCCAAATAGAAGTTGGCGTGGCAAGCCTTGGATTCGGACTTGTAGGACTTGTGTCCATTAAAAAGAACTTTGGTCTGCGTCTTGCGCTGGTGATCAGTACGGCCACCTTTCTTTGGGGTTGCGGATTAGGACACATTGTTCAAATGAATGCGACCGGTAATCATGCGGAAGGAAATTCAGGGGTGATGCTGTACACCGGCTTATTAATGCCTTTTTTAAGTATTGCCCTGCTTTGGTTTTCATATATGACCAGCAAACCTAAATTCATCAATTAAATAAAATCAATCAGATGGACTTTAAAGAATGGCATGACTTTTTCGTTGCTACAGCAGGAGCAGCGGCAGGTTTAACCGGTTTAATCTTTGTAGGGGTTTCGATTAATATCACTAAGATATTGTCCTTTGCTAAGCTGCCCGACCGCGCCCTGCTTTCGCTGATCCTGTTACTTAATATAATGGTCGTATCTATGCTCATACTGATCCCGGCGCAATCCTATATCATTATCGGCATTGAAGTCTTGGTCATCTCAGTATGTGTTTATTCTTTCGTCACTGCTATGGACAGGAGAATTTATAAAGGCACAGACATAGAATATAAAAAGCAATACCGCATCAGTATGCTGTATAACCAGCTTTCCTTATTGCCTTATGTTGCTGCTGCTATCGTAATATTGACCAGCAAGGAAATAGGCGTATACTGGCTAGTACCTGGCATAATTATTTCTTTTATTAAGGCAGTTGTAGATGCCTGGGTATTGTTGGTAGAGATTAACCGGTAAGGTGAATAATGTAACGTCCTAAATAGGTTGACTATTGTAAAATAAAGCCCCCTTACACTCGCTGTTTGGGGGCTTCAACCTAAACCTTATCACAATGCAGGCAAAGAAATGCCTGCTTATAATAAGACGAAATTAAGAATAAATAGTTTAATAAGTCACCGGGCGGTTGGATCAACCATTATCTCTCGGAAGTCTACATTTAAAGTGTCAGCCAGTTCAAAAACCACATCCGTTGGAAAATCAAAATCGCCGGCTTCCATTGAAGTAATGATTTGTTCATCAACCCCCGATAATACGGCCAGGGTTTCTTTGGAAAATCCTTTGGCATTCCTGACAATTTGCAGGTTCCGGCCTGATTGATAAAGCGCTTCTTTTGCAGTCATAGCTTACAAAAATAACGATTTAATGATATCGCTGTCCACGGCTGGAACGCATATAATTTTCAAAAAGCTGCTCCCTTGACCTGCGGGCCGCTTCTTTTTTTGTCCGTGAATGATACGACCAAATAAACAGTGCCCAGATGCCAAATGCAATGCCAAATAACGGAAAAGGGTTCTTCGCATTCGTTGCGCCGAGCAGACAGCCTGCGGAAATAAGTAGGGTAATGATAAAATAGCAAAAGGTTTTCATAACAATTCAATTGATCTCGTAAATACGGTTGTGTTGCCGGGTTTCCTGAACGTGATCCCGGATGGTATCGACAAGGCCGGATAGTGGTATCCCCCTGAGCCATACGATTGGATTTTCCGGGTCAGTGGTTTTTAACATCAGGTCCATTAGTTTGAAAACCTGGAAAATAAACGGCCGCAGTAAAACGTAATCCTTTACGCGGTACATTTCTACCATATCGGTACGCCTGAAAAACAAACCCCGGCTAAAACGGATCACTTCCGGCGTAATCTCATATACGGTCCGGCGGATATAGAGATAGCGGTACCAGGCAAACAGCATAATAGCAATACTGAGCCAGACCAGCAGCGGAAAATACCTTGCCGCTAAAAAAAGGAAACCGAAGGCAGCCAGGATCAAAGGAAATATTTTAATAAAGGCAAAGATGGTGGCGGGCCGGATAACAATTACCTCCGGCGGAATGAATTCTTGTTCCATAAATCAATGATTAAATGTGGTTGTTTTTAGCTGGTCCAGCCAGCAGTCGTTGTTTTTGGGTTTGCAAATGCGGAGGTTAAAACGGTAGCCGCTTAATTTTTCAAAGGCGCTGAGACTGAAACTTTGATGGGGAATGTCGTATTTTTTCTGCCGGAAGTAGATTTGAACGTCATTTTCGGTGAGCAATACGGACAGCGGCATATTTCGGATTTTGGCGGCGGTTACCAGGTCGCGAACCTTCCCAAGGATGTCCTTGCCAAAAATTAATGAGCAGGATTTACCGGGTAATTTAAAGGCAGGATTGCCTGCTATAAAAAGACATTGATCAATTTGGCGGAACGAATGATAATTCAGGCTAAAAAAGCTGATCGCTTCCATCGCGCTGTCGCAAAGGAAAACATACCGGATCATTGACAGGTTACTATTACCGGCTTGCCAAAAGCCATTGGCAGGAACCCGGTGAAAGGCGAAACCAAAGTGTTCCGCCTCATCACCATAGGAAAAAACCAGGTTCCCCTCTATATCGGTTATAAAATACGGTTCGAAAAAATCCTGCACTACGGGTGCCACGCCTAATTTGGTTAAAAAGGGGTGCATTAGCGTGAACGTCCGGTACGGGTGTAGCCACGCTCCTGCTCGTCTTTCGGCGAGGCTTGCTGCTCCTTCCCCTTTACATTTTCATGCGCCTGCATATTTTGGCTTGCCAGGTCATAGCCCTTGCTGTTTTGCGCAGCGGCTTTTTCATCTCGCTTTTTGTTGAATAGCGCATTCAATCCTTTATGCACGACATAGGACAATCCGCCATCCACCAAAATAGAGGCGATCAGCGCCAGCTTATTGGAGCGGATGCCATGCTTGTCCGTGGCAGAATACTGAAAGATCGAGCCATCGGCCAATTCTACGGACTTACCCTTTCTGTAGCGTTCCTTTTGTTCCAGCGACAAATACTCGCTGTTGACCATATCGGGCACCAGTATTTTGGAAGTATCGGTAATGATAAATTCATTCGTGTCTTTATCGAATTCAATGAGCAGGTCCTTAGGCTTACCCTCCTCGTCAAATGCAAAATGCTCAATATTGACCGCTTCGCCTTTTTCTAATTTTTCAACTTCGCTGTCGGTCAAAAAGGACGGTGCTTCCGGCCTGCGATAGATCGGGTGAACCAATAGGTCTAATTTACCCTGCTCACTTTTCTTTAGTGATAACTTAGCATCAAGCGCCTCGATATGTACGCCGTCCGCTATCAGGTTCTCCAGGCGGAGCATACCCGTACGACTGCCGGAAAGTAAAGCCCGGATGTCATCTTCCTGAAGGTTGAGCCGGCCGTTTTTGGCCAGTCCTATTTTTTCCAATTCTAATAAAGGAATTTCATCCTTTTGATATGTTTCCTGTGTCATTGTTTGAATATGGTTAACGTTTCATTTTATAACCGGTCGTTTCGGCTTCGGCCAGTTCCGATTCCATTTCCTGGCTGATCGATTGCTCTTGTTCCTGTGCCTGCGGGTTGTTGCGCGCATTCAGCAAGGAATTATAGAGGCCGTCTTTGGGACTTACCTTTGTTTTTTTTCCATCCTCGTCGGTGACCAACGTTTTCCCCTTGACGGTTTCGCCGACGGTATAGGTCTTATCGTTATAGGGGATCACATCGCCTGCATTAAGCGTTTTTAAGCTGGCCTTTTCGGTGGCTTCCAGTTCCAATTCCCGCTTCTGCTCGAAGCCGATCACAAAATCGAATATCTTCTGCGCATCAGCCGAAGCCTTGAAAACCTCGTTTGGCTCTTTTTGCAACACCTCTATCCAGTTATCGACATAGGCTGCATGCTGGCCGAAGTCATGACCGATATTCAGTTCGCTGCCGATCATTAGTGAAGCGATCTCCGCACGAAGTTCTTCGCGGGCGTATCCCGGTGAACCGAAATTGTCTGTCATCTTGCGGTCGAGCCGGCTTTCGTGTCCGCTCCAATGGCCCAGTTCATGTAAAGCAGTCGCGTAATATTTGGCCGCAGCATCAAATTGCTCCGGTTTGGGTAGCCTGATCTGGTCCGTTGATGGTTTGTAATAGGCCTCGTTGCCGCCATGCTGTATATCGGCTTTACTATCGGCCAGGATCATTTCCGCACGTTCAATCGGTGTCCATTGCTGGGCAGCGATCTTTTCGCCATAGGCTTCCTTCCATTCGGGAATGCCTTTAATTTGTTCACCGTTGAATACGAAAGCAGTGGTAATGATAGGTTTGTCCAGTTTGACCGTTTGGGTTAGCGGTTTCCCGTTTTCCTTTAGTTTCGGTTCGCCTTTCTCGTCCAGCACCGGGCGGATGTCTGTTTGCTTGACAAAGTTGATCAATGTTGCTTTGGCACCTTTTTCAACGGTCCAATGGTTAAAGGAGGCTTGTTTGAGTGTCATCCAGCGAGGGTCTTCCCGGCCCTGCATGGCCAGCCAAAGGGCGTTCATTCCCCGGTAATTCTTCCCGGTAGTTGGGTTTAAGGGCGTAAAATAGCCGGCGGAGTTGTCGTTTGTCCAGGGTTTCTGAAAGGGCGACGTGCCGGCTTTCAGTTCGGCGATGAGCTTTTCTGCGATCTGCTCATGCAGGGGTTTAAAGTTTGTAGGCATGGTTAATGAATTATGAGGTTAAGAAATTTCAGCGGGTTAATGTAGCGCCCATGATATTGCACCGCGAAATGCAGGTGCTCGCCGGTCGTCCTGCCCGTTGAACCACTAAGGCCAATGGCATCGCCGGCTTTTACACTATCGCGCCGAAGTACAAAAATTTGTGAGAGGTGACCATAAGTTGTGGCAAAATCACTGTGTCCCAGTTTGATGTACAGCCCAAGAAAAGGATCATAGGCCGTGCGTTCCACCATCCCGGATAGTACTGCATAAACGGTATCGCTGCGCGCCCGCAGGTCAATCCCGGCGTGATAGCTATACTTTCCGGTTATGGGGTGGATGCGGTAACCGTAGGATGATGTCAGGCAAATTTGTTTTAAGGGCAGGCAGGCGATAACACCTGCTGCCAAGAGTTTAAGGAGATACATAAGCTTATTTTTTCAACCCGGTTTTAGGCGTCTTTGGTTGTACCCCAGAGGGGTCCGCAGGCTTGCGGAATATTTTGACAATATCTTCCACCTCGGTAGTAATCCGGCTAAAATTCTGGCGGAGTATCTCATCCTTTTTGCCGCCGAAGTCATAATAGACAGGCAGGTCTTTATAACCTGCTTCTTCTACTTTGATCGCTTTACTGTCCAGGTTGACCCGGCAATGAACGGCGGATGTATCAAACTTCCCGGTATAATTTTCCTGCAAATCAGCCGCAATGAGCCCGACCATTTCACCTGCATTGAGGGATGCCATTTTCCCGGCAGGTATGAGGGCCTCCAGCTTTTCATTCAAAGAAGTCGAGGTTTTGTTCCGGTCAATAGACAGGCTTTCGCCAATCTGCTTGGATTTGCCGAAAAGCCGTTCGAGCCAATCCAGCGTCTCTTTGTTGCGCACCGAGCCGGCCAATACATTGCCAACCACGGAAGTAATGGTGGCTGCGGTTTCTTTGCCGTAATTTTGATTGAGCTGCGGTAATTCCTGCAAACCCAATAGTACTGCCACTTTATTGGACCTCGCTTCCGCGATCAGGTTCTCAATTTTATGCGTGTAAAGCGTGGGCATTTCGTCTATGATCAGCG
>Ga0302227_10003564_pt1 | contig 10175 bp, 10 predicted proteins | sample II_Palsa_N1_1_FD_193525 | JGI IMG/M metagenome (GOLD analysis project Ga0302227, IMG submission 193525) | Peat permafrost microbial communities from Stordalen Mire near Abisko, Sweden - II_Palsa_N1_1 | ecosystem: Environmental > Terrestrial > Soil > Palsa > Peat permafrost | place: Sweden...
TATGACCACTAGTGCATAAAATCAGACTAGACGAAGGAGATATCTACCAAATCAACAAGAGCACAAATGCCATCAAATTCCCCCCAGAGAACGGTGGAGGATATGTGGTTGAGATAGAGGTTTTCCACCAGCTCCGTTGTTTGGTAGGTTCATCCGGGTCGGGGAAACTAAGAAGCAAGCTAAAGACACAGAACATGTTGCGAAAATTGATCTATCGAGATTATTACAACACTACAGAGCATATGCCACGTATCTTTGAAGTTAACCCAGACGTTTTACGTGATCATACGGGTATGACTCCCCTGCATTCTGTCTTGCAGAAGTCTCTAGAATTTACGCTGATTGTTCATTCTCTGATCAGATCAATGCATTGACATTCTCCGTCAGTTAATCATGTGCACAGGCGATACGACAGCCGTAACTGCAAACTATGTTGCCGGGAATTGAAATCCATATCCTGATTTTAGCACAACTCATGTTTGTCGAAAGTTCGAGCGGCTGCTGGAATGGGCTGAGGAAAATGAGCAGATGGTGATACATCGTTTGCCAGATAACGTTGTTTTGGCTGAGCCGCCTCTATGAGTAGACTTCTCAAGATTAATATGATCTGTGATTGCTGCATCTCACTTGCGCAGTACGATAGAAATGTCTTCTTGATACAGCGCAATTTTGGTTTGCCCTTACTTTTACTTAAGTCAATGCTATACAGGCAAGTCCCAATGCGTATATCAGATACTAGAGCAGGATAGCTTCCCGGATTGACATAGGGATATTGCAACCATGTCTCCTATGGTATCCATTCACAACCGATTATAGTTCCCAATTGGACTCGCGCCTCAGGAGGACCTCACTTACTTCTCTTGAAATTATCCCTCTTCAGCAGGTGGTGCGAATAAAGCACATAGTTTATAGGTTCCGAAAGGTTCCGATGAGACAGTCTTGTAACGGGAGTAGTGTGCCTCATACATAGTTCCTGTTCATGTAAATCTTACTCGCCTTTTAGAATCCTCATGCAAGAGCGAAAGTCTTTCAGCTGCAACTCACTGAACCTTACATGCATAAAACTAGAATTAGTGGAGGGCCAGGATATGCATTATGCACCTCGATCTCCATCCGTCGCAATTGCAAACAGCCTTTTAGGGTACTTGCTTCAATCCATTTCCTAGCCGCTTCTAAAACATGAGTAATCGTTCCGCCCTACCCAGTATATTACCGTGACACGCTTGCATCCCTTTCCCATTTCTCCAATTTTACCCCATACTCAACAGCCCCCAACTCCATGCTATCCGCTTTTATCTGTCGAGGCGGGGGACGGGAAAGCCCTTGCTTCGAGCTATATCCGCTCATTTGCCGACGACTCCTTTACGAAATGTCTCTTACCCACAACTGAAACAGCCGACAGAATCCGGGACGTTACCTCTCGTTGTCCGAGGAATTTCGGTTATCCGGCGATCAGCCACATCGTCTCCTATTCCAAATGGAACATGCCCACATTCATCCTACAGGACCTCATTCATGCAAATATGGTCAGGGCGCCGATCATTCCCAACCCCGGTGGGGCGTGCTGTTAGATCCGAAAGGTCTGAACGACGGTCTAACGGTGTATTTCACGGAACAGATTGCTGAAGCTCATATTCGCACCATTGGTGAAAAGCCCCATATATGTGAGTAACTGAAGGGTATCTAATTGCATGTGCTTAACAAGATCAGCGCTTGAAATGCTTGGAACGCTGTCTGAATACAGAGGGCAAAGAGCTGGAGCACAAACGGGTGCACTTATTTGGGCGACAAGACAGGGCCAATCAAACCCCTGTCTCGCTACTTAAGCGAGAGTTTTTGCCAAGACCTTGCCAAGGCCCGGCCACTTATATTGCGTATCTTAACACGACAGAACTAATAATTAAATAATTATATCTCTTAAGCTTTAGTCTTGTAATTAGAAAAGTATTTTTAAAATTTTGAAATATTGTGTTTGTATTGTACAATCAATTCTATATTACGCCTAATAATATAATTTTTCTTAATTATTTTGCACGGCTTTTAAAGCGGCGCAAATGAACTTGGTGGGGTTGCTTTAGAAATTTTGGTTGCCTGGAGTTGATGCCTTACGTGTTAGGTTTTTATCGCCCAAATAAGTGATTCCGCACAAACACGTTCAATTGGGAAGTGAACTTGCTGAGAAGTACAAGATGCTTTGGATTGTAGATGCGTCGCTATCTTCCACCCATTTGTGCACAAAACTGGGCTTCAAGGAGGAGGACATTGTGACAATAGACCTTTCTCATTGTGGGAAGAGACGGAATGACTACTTTCCGAGTTATGGTTTATAGGCGCGAAGTTTGAAAATTTGATTTAGAATTGCCAGCTTAGATGTAGAACATACATGTGGGCGTCTTTACCATGATTATTGTGTTAATCTCTTGCAGTGAAATGTTTTTCCCTCTCTCCTCTACCAATTCATGCCCGCAATGTACCGTGTGCCTTGTGTCTGCAATGTATCCATCAATTGGTCCTCCTCGTATGGCAGCTCTGTGTAATTTTCTCCACATATATGAGCAGTGATGTAGGTGATGCTCGTATGGGACGTAAAGATCCTGCAACCCTTTCTGAACCTGCTCAACAGGTATCTCTTCTCGCCCTTCATTGTCGGAATAATATCTCCACTGTCGAAGAGATGCAAATTCTTCAGAGAGCTCAGAATCGTAACAAGGTGGAGGAAGCCATGAAAAGCTCATCATGTCAAAACGACATCTTGATGCACGTTCATCTGGGGTTAAACCACCGCACGTGAGCAGAGCGTTGGCACGGGACGAGAACGAACGACTTCGCACAGATTGGACGGCGAAGATAATTGCAGCAAGGCTGATAAAAGCCGTAAAGATAACTTGTGCGGTTGTTTGGCAAGTCGAATAGTATCGTATGGCTGTATTCTGTTTAAAGAATGCCATTTTTTTGTAAAAAAAAAAATCCAAAATATTCAAGAAGTGAAGATCACAGGCGAGTTCAGAAAGGCGAAATGTTAAGCAGTTGTTACTCTTTACATGGCAGCTTCCCCGGCATGGATTTTTTTGGCTCGTCCGTGGAATCATTCCAGTCTAGACATTAGGCTCAAAGGGTAGTCTAGATGCCTCGGTAGAGTCTTCAGAGAGCATTCATGGGTGTCTACCTGGTCTAATATAGCGGAATGTTTCAAGTCATTTTCACATGCCAGTAATCAGAAACTGAGGCAGGGGCATACTTGGCGTGCTGGGTGCAGTGTTTACACTAGAGGCAATATTACAGGGAGAGTATACAGGCTACTGGGATGCTGGGAGAGTGTTGCGAGTATTTAAATAAGAGTCTTAAAAGTCTCGGGAGTTTCGGCCGCAACGCGGCCTCTTTTTATCTTGTCTTCTTAATAAATTATAGATTATATTTTAATATCTTAAGAATATTTTATAAAAGATTTATATAAAAAAATATATATATATTCTTTATAAAATAAAATATTAATTTTTTATATTATTTTTAAAAAAATATATATATTAAAAATAAAAAAATATTTATAATAAAGATTAAAAATTAATTTTAAGAACGAGAATAGAATAAGAATGTCTAAGAACGAGAACCTCTGAGAACGAGAACGTCTAGGAACTAGAACGACCAGGAAATTGAGCAGTGACACCTGCAAAACCTTACCAGCACTCTTAGCACTTCCAGTAACCAGTAACCACAACTCTTGTGGGACGCTTTGTGATTCTTGTTTGGATCGCTATAAGTGAAACGCAAGATTTCTATTCCTTGCCACTCTCGGTGTGAGCTGGCTACATGCTGGGCAATAATCTGCGATATTGCTGTCCCCTAGCAGTTTCGCAATTACAAACTAACCCCCATGCGATAGTAAGCGTTAAGACAAAAGACGTTTCACTTCTATTAGCAGTCTAGCATTCAGACTCCACAGCATCTCTAGGCGGCTAGAAAACCGGCTATCCGCCTTCCATTCCGCTATTTGGGAGTCTCCGAGTATTTCGCCATTACCCCACTATTTCTTGCTCTGTAATTAGTTTACCATCACAGAAGTAATCATGAAGCGGGGCATTGCTCACCTCTCATACCAGCAGAATACCTAAACTTTACGATGCTCCTCTTTACTAAATAGCAAGATTTCCAGAATTCCCAAAGCTTGAGGGAACGCAGTCGCAATTGCCGGATTCTACATCATGAGTCAAAAAATTATAAGACGCCGAGGTGCTTGCGAGCATTGCAAACGGAAAAGAATACGATGTAGCTACCCTTAACTTCGCGCTTTCATCCTTTACTTACTCAACAATTATTTCTAGGCGATGGAAAGCTACCTTGTTGCTCTAATTGTCAAGTTAGACCCAATAACCCAAAAAGTCATCAAAAACATCCTTTTGATAACCTATACTAGCGGCGGACAGAAGACTGTATATACAAAAGAACAACGAAGGGCCATCGAACACCCGGAAAGAGTACCTTATCAGCACCAAGTTAGAGAATCACCAAAGACTTATAAAAACTAATCATCTGCCTAGGTAACGAAAACGCAGAGTTTGAGAACTTTCGTTTCGATCGGTCGTTGTCCTCACATAATAACTTGGACAATTTTGACTTCTTCCTATCGGACATTCCATCGGAAACATTCCATACGGAAGAATTTTTTGATTCCGACTTTTTTACAGAACTTGAACCAGGCGTTAATTTTGATTTTGCCGGGGCATCGCAAGACGATTGTCTGGAAAATGGCTTGCCACAACCGGCAACCACTCTACCTCTCATGCACCAAGACAGAGCTACCCTCGAGGCCTTATTTCCTGCGTCTACTCATTTCTCATCACTCGGACCAGATCTTCTGATTTCCAAGGAGGTATGAATCATTCTCTTGCTCACTGACCTCCTCGAAGCTTGCTAAACAATCGCCCAGCAGCACATAAGTTTCTCGAGTAAGATAGTCCGGGATTTTCCCCAGTGTCTTTGGAATTGATTGTAAGCAGGAAAGTCTTCGGATATGAAAGGATGCATTCACGAATTTCTGAGAAACCTTGAGCAGTGTGATCAAAGTGAGAAGGTACAAATTTTGCTGGAAAAAGTTGTCTCAAAATCAGAAGGCTTTCTAACTAGAAACACTTTCTCTGAGCGGGAAACAGAAGCTGCGTCTCATTTAGATGATTCAGAATGGCAAAGCTCGTTGTTCAAGTATACAGATGGTAGGACTCTTTAAATTGGTTGTAATGGCAATATTTGTTAACTACTTACAGTGTACTTTTCCCTGTTTCAGATGTAAGCTTACGTCAAAGTTACTCTTGTGCTATTTCCATTAAAGTTTCTAGGCAATATCCAATTGTGGTCAAATCAGAGTTCAATTCTTCCTACGAATCTGTTATTAGCCAGTCGTCTGTGGTCACACCTACTATCAATGCTCTTGTCCACGCTGTGCTCGCGATTGGGTGTTATAACTCTGTGGAAGGAATCGGCGATAATGGATTTCAAAGGAAGAAGCAGGCAAATAATCTTATTTCAATTGCAATGAGGGAGAGAGTAAACTTGTTGGATGGTGTTCCAAGTGTAGAAAAGATTCAGGTGCGTAAATTTTAGGCCTGCTATTTTGGAGAAGATTAAAACTGACCGATACAGGCTTTGGTTGCAATGGTGAGTGCTTGAACTCCGAATGTCCTGTCTCGCTCATCATCCAGAGCATATACTTCCACTGCGTTGAGGGGGGTTCCTCCACAGCGCTGTCGTTAATTTCCAATGCCGCTCAATTTGCCATGCAATTGAAATTGAACCGCAGAGGTGGCTTGTTATCTTTGTCAACATGCAATGAGGATACGAAACGCCTAAATAATCTTTTTTGGACAATTTACTCATTGGAGAAACCATTGGCCATGCGACTGGGCGTCGCTTCTGTAAGTGATTCCTTTTTTTTGAACAGGCGTGACTGACGAAGGTTAGTCAATTGATGACGACTTCATTGACCATTCCCCTATGGATGGATTACAATCTGGGCCAGAGTTCATCGCATCCCCAAAGAATAATCTCCTGTTTCACAGCCAGTACGCCAAAATCTGCTCAATGATAGTGAAGAAATTATATTCTCCGACAGCAAGATCATCGTCTGCTTTTCTAGAAGAGAATCAGTATTACTTGAAGTCGCTATTAGACGAATGGCAACGATCTGGAAAAAAGCAGGTGATGCTGGCTGGAACGACGACAACGTCAACGTCGACCCCCATCTCGCCCGCCGCAAAAATTGTCTCACAGCACCAGCAGCTCAATTCAATGCTTCAGTATTCCGAGGCAATGTTCACCCTATTTCAACAGTCAGTACTTTGGCAAGAGTATGAACACTTCACTGACGAGTGACAAAGGGGGGAATTATGTGTCCATTCAGCGAGAAATGTTCTGGCTGAGACTCACTTCTTTGAATTTGACAAAATGCCTCAGAGCTGGTATTTTATATCGATCATCATGAAGTGCTGATTCTAATTGCTCTTTTGCTCACAGGACACTGGTTCAAATACCCCTGTGGGCATGTTGTATCCTGATCTTTGATGTTCTCGGCCGTAAGAAGTCGAATGGATTTCAGGAAAACTTGTCATATCTTAGCATGGCTAGTGGCTGGCTTGGTCGACTAAACATTAACACAAAACATGATTTTGGATTCAATGAGTTAACGGAGCTGATTTGGGTTACACAGAAAAAATGTAGACAAGTGATAGAAGGAGACAAATCTTGAAATAAAGACGCTTACCCTAAGCTCAGTATATATTCATTTGCCCAAAAATAATAAAAACTCATCGAGAATCGCGAAGCACGTTCAGCTGAACTCGCGCAAGCTGCCTGTGCTTGTATGGATGGACAACCTTTCAGAGACTGCTGGGGGTAAAAGCCCGAGAACAGATCCGAGACTGATGTATGTGCGCGAATGCGCGAGCGGATATGCCTCGGAAATGAATTTAGCTAGTCCGGACCGGTTGTCTCTTCGAGATGAGACGGAATTGATTTTTCAGGAACGATCGGATACTCAGCCTATTTGACTCACAAAGTGCACTGTCCCTCGGAATAGATTTGCTCCCGCAGAACTTGCATCATTCAGACCCACGGCTTTTTGGAAGCACTATGTTACTCCATAGCATAACATGTGACAGCGTCCATTTTGCAGTCGATTCTGTGTGTTTCTTTAATTTTTAGGTTTGTTTCTTTCTGTGTCTACTATAGCTCTACATGCCACGTTAGGGACGACTGCAACACAATGGAGCCAGATTCTTCCATGGACCGCAGGTCATTCGAGGCACGCGAGCGCCTGCTCCTCGTCGAAGAACATGATATTGCGGATATTGAGATGAGTAGCGGTCGAGAGTATCCTGGAAGTGAGCGGGGGCTGGAGGAGAAGAAAGGCATTTGGTACTTGATTGCACTTACTGCCGGTCTGGGCGGGTAGGTCCATCTGTCAGGATTCTGCGAGGAAGACAATTTAACTCCAGCGTAGTCTCCAATGTGTATTCACAGTTCAGTTCTCGTACGGATCGGTAAGACAGCTGAAATTTAGATGTCATAAAGCTACCAATGTTGAATATTTCAATAGCCATATCTTTCTTCGATCGGACTGAGCAAACCCCTCATGTGCCTAGTGTGGTTGGCCGGACCCTTGGCTGGGGCTTTTGCGCAGCCTTTCTTTGGAACTTGGAGTGACCAAAGCTCCAGCAGATGGGGACGTAGAAGGCCATTTATTCTCTTGGGCGGCGTTCTAACTTTTATTTCATTGCTTGGATTGGCTTGGTCTCAGGCAATCGGCGAATCACTTTCGCGAACTCCACATAGCAGCCGCGGAGGCGCCCCGACAGCGACCAAGGCCGTGGCAATTTTCTTTGTTTACCTGCTCAACTTAGGTACTCAGCCTATTCAAGGTGGTTTACGGTCACTCATAATTGACAAAGCTGCTCGGCATCAGCAAATGGAAGCAAGCGCCTGGGCAAGCAGGCTTGTTGAAGCCGGGAATTTGTTCAGCTACATTATTGGTTGCATTGCTCTTCCGGGATTTCTGCCATTTCTGGGCGAAACTCAGTTCCAAGCCTTGTGCTCATTGGTATCATGTGTTCTTGCAGTATCCCTGGCAACAACCTGTTGGTTCATCACCGAGACTGTTCCAGAGCAGAATGAAACATCCAAATCCCGACACTGTATTTGCAACTCATCGAAGTATTACGCCTTCAAGTTACCCACCATTTCGAATCAAATCAAAATTATACTTCAGGTACAATTCGCGTCCTGGATGAGTTGGTTTCCATTTCTTTACTACACCACCACGTAAGTCGAACCAAAAATCAGAAGTCGCGTATTTTACTGACTTCTTATTGCTGGCGTAGATATTTCAACCAGATTTGTACTGCAGCACACGTTGAAAATCTTGGGTTCTGGCTGACTGCGATTAGATAACACTAGATTTTTAAATATGGGAAGTGAAGCTTCTACCAGCCCAGACTGGATCAATGGGACGAAAGGAGGATCACTCGCCTTTATCCTGTACTCTATCATTTCTCTAGGAGCGGGATTTCTCTTGCCAAGTATTGTTCAATCATCTCAGGAAGATAAACTCGTCTTTCAATCCGACAAAACACTTCAGCTACTGGCTCAAGCACAACTAGCAAGGTTGACCATGAGGCGGCTTTGGATACTGTCCCTGTTCCTGTTCGCCTGTTGCCTGTTCGCGATGCCACTTGCGTCGTCACTCATTGTATGTACATCGACTATTGCTCTTGCTGGAATTTGCCGAGCTGTTACTGCATGGGTGCCTTTTGCACTTTTAGGACATGAAATTGCTTACTCGATTGAGCAAGGTTCTTGGGATGAGCCTCGAGATGAGTCGCTGAAGTCAACACCCGGGAGCTTAGTAGGTATACACAATTTAGCCATGGCACTTCCACAAGTCATTGCGACTTTTGAAGCGGCCATTATCTTCTGGGTACTGGGTAGTCAGGATTTGACGGAAGACGTGGTCGTTGGTTGGGTTATTCGAGCTGGTTGTTTACCGGCGGTGGGAGCAGCACTATTTGCCATGAAGCTTCGTGAGGATATCGATCGTTTCTGAGAAATTTGGAGAAAAAAGGAAGTGCATCAAAGCGTCCAGCATTTGGTTTCTCAAACTTGAATAACAAAAGATTAGAGACCAACTTGACTGGTGCGAGTCAAAATCAGGCTTCAGTGTAACGCATAGAGAAATAACAAAACGGCTTCCAGCTCTCGCTGTGGCAGTCACTATATGAAATAACTTTGGCTTCTCTAAGATTGGACCATTTTTTAAGCAGGAGACTCAGAAGCAATTTACCCAAAAAATCAACGCAATTATCTTCCATTAGCACATTACGTGGTTAAAGTGTAGTCACTGCTCGCAATAATCCAAAACAGGCAAAGGCGTCACGGGTAGTGGATTAAGCTGATCAACCAGATTTGCAAGATTTCTAACAAAATGATACAGAAAGGATAAGTATGATGTGGTTAAAGTGACGCTTTTAGTAAGTTAATCAACCTTTGGCTACCTAGCAGCCTAGGAACTCCACAGTTATCTCCGTGGTCAGCTCATCCCACGGGCCCTCCTTTAAAAACATTTTTCCGCAGTGGATCGTATGGCCATAGTCTCTCAAAGCGTCTTCCATTCGCGCCCCGCGTTCGATTGCGCGATGCATCTTCCTCCACTCGAATGAGCAATGAACCGTATGCCACCTCCGCGTTGCCCAGTAAGACTCAGACGGCCCGCTTCTTTTCCATAGGTCACCTTCCCGTAACTCCACTTGACCGTCACTGTCCTCAAAGTATTGCCATGGCCCTTGCGCCCGAAATTCCTCTGTTAAATCGCGGTCTTGACATTCCTCCGGTAGCCATGCAGCGGCAAGTAGGTCGAATGAGCATCCCAGAGCCTGGGCTTCCGCCGAAGAATTTCCACATGAGGAGGTGACCTCGTTATATCGAATACGGCAAATGTCCTGTGGCAAGGGAAGGCCTTTACTCCCCACTACCACTGTACTTATAGCGAAAACCGCGAAAAGACAGATTGAACCTCCAAGGTAAATGAAGAATTGGGTCCAATGTGCAATACGACTCTTTCGAATCATGTGTTGTAAATGGGAGAGTTCGTCTCTGGAGATCGAATTATCATCATCTTGGGATGATACCCGGTT
>Ga0302227_10003566_pt1 | contig 10174 bp, 15 predicted proteins | sample II_Palsa_N1_1_FD_193525 | JGI IMG/M metagenome (GOLD analysis project Ga0302227, IMG submission 193525) | Peat permafrost microbial communities from Stordalen Mire near Abisko, Sweden - II_Palsa_N1_1 | ecosystem: Environmental > Terrestrial > Soil > Palsa > Peat permafrost | place: Sweden...
AGAAAACTTGGCAAACGTACGCTGGATAATGTCGAGGTAGGCCTTGGTCGCTGGAGAGTTCGGGAAGTCACGGGTGAAGGAGACGCCCTTGTCGCACGAGAAGCCGATGCTCGGGTCGAGCGGGATGGCGCCGAGGAAGGGCACGTTGTACTCGGCCGCCATACGCCTTGCGCCGCCGGTCGAAGAGGGGAAAATCTGCGACTCGCCGTGGCAGGACGGGCAGACAAAGCCGCTCATGTTTTCGACGATGCCGATGATGGGCAGCTGCGACTTGAAGCAAAAGTTGATCTCCTTGCGGACGTCGGTGAGAGCGACCTCTTGTGGCGTTGTGACGATGATGGCGCCGTCGATGCCGGCAGACTTGAGCAGCTGTGTGATCGAGAGGTGCTCGTCCGAGGTGCCCGGGGGCGTGTCCACAATGAGGAAGTCGAGCTTGCCCCAGTCGACGTCCTTGAGGAACTGCTTGATCAGGCCGTTCTTCTTGGGCCCGCGCCAAATCACTGCCTCGTCCGGGTCGGGCAGCATGAAGCCGACCGACATTACGGCAATGTTGTCCTCGGCGTACACGGGCGACCACCCGCTGCCGCTGTTGTGGATCTGCTCGTTCTCCACGCCCATGATCTTGGGGATGGACGGCCCGCAAATGTCAATGTCCAACACGCCCACCTCCTTGGTGCCGTCGTGGCCCAGCGCAAACGCGAGCTGCGACGAGAACGTGCTCTTGCCCACACCGCCCTTGCCCGACAGCACGAGGATCTTGTGCCGCACGTCCTGTAGCCGCTCCTGGATCACGGCAATGTCTGGGTCGGGGCCCTTGGGCGCGGTCGCGCACACGCTCTGGTTGGGACATCCGTCGCAGGACGACGCCTTGCCTGCCTCCTCGCTGCTCGGGCCCACGCAGTCTGTTCAAACGGGTGTGTGTGTGTGTTTAAAGGGCGGCGTGCATGAAGGGGGACGTTACGTGCGTTGGCGTCAGCTGGCACCTCGTCTTGAGCCATGCGCTTACCTGTGTCCTACGGTCACGTCAACGAGAGGGATTAGTAATCGCAACAAAAAAAGAAGAAGAAGAAGAAGAAAAGAATCCCGGTTTGCTGACTGGGCGTCAAAAGGGAAGCACGGACGCACAGGCGCACAACACTCCTTCCAGACCAACCGCCACCGACGGCCGCTTCCCCCCCCGCCTTTGCTCAGCGGCTCACAACAGTGACCCCATTTTACAAAGTGCCAGCCACAGACTAATGGTCTTGCAGATGCCGCCAAAGCTCGTGTACCGAGTGGGCGAGCACATCGGGGCGCACGGGTCACGGACGCAGCCCGTGCGCACGGCTTCGAGCCCCAAGAAGCCTGGGGGCTCGCCTGTGCGGCCGCTGGATCCCGCCGCGTCGTCCAGCTCAAGCAGTACCGGAACGCGCGCGCTCTTCCAGGGCCCTGTTGCTGCAGACCTGGCCGCGATGCAGCCCCCAGAGCCGGAGCCAGCGTGGGAGTCGGACGCGGACGAAGAAGACGAAGCGGCGGCTGAGGAGGGCGAGGAGGAGGAGGAAGCGGATGCGGCCGAGCATCGTAGCAGGATAACAAAGCGTGGGTCGATGTTGACCTCCTCCTCTCGCCGGTCGCTCGCCACGCTGGAATCCGGGTCGGCCAAACAAAACGGCAAACGCATCCGCGAAGAGCTGGCAGGTGCTGCTGCTGTTTGGTGCTATATCGTGTCTCATACGAACAGGAAAAAACAGACGAGCCACCATCGAAACGGCCCTTGCGCGAGAAGGTCCAGGCGCCCACCTTTACCGACGGTCTGGTCGTTGGATACGACGCCCTCTCTGTAAGCCGCCGTCATTGCGTTGGTCTAATTTTCGCAATAGAATCTCGAAGAGGCCTTTGCAGAGATGAAGAAGGCTAAGTCGGGCAGGATCGTCAAAATGGAGGACGCAGTCGTCGAGCCTCCACCGAGGACCTTGCCACTTGTTCCAACAGCGACGACGACGACAACAACAGCGACAACGGCTGTTCTCGCAAACAACAACAACAAACGGATAGCGCGAACGCAAAACATGTCGTCGCCGCGCCCCCCGTCGACACCGTTTCTGCCATTGTCAAACACCGATCTACAGCCTTGTTCGTTATGCGGAGGGGTTGCGCATCTTTACGGAAACTCGCTGGTGGTGTGCCGAAAGTGCAAGACCTGCTTCCACCAGCTCTGCCACTACCCAAAGATCCTCGAGGAGGCACTCTCCTACGAACCTGTGCGATGGGTGTGCGCGTCCTGCACCGAAAAGACAAAGTCGGCTGTTCCTGAACTATTATTAAAGTCGCAAGTCTTCGTGAGGCGGCACAACGAAGTGGCCTCCATTGCTGCCAAACTTGCCATCGCTTCTGGTACGAATGACACGTACGAATTCAATGGTAGAAAAATAATCACGCGCATTAGGACTCGGTCAGCGACGTCCAAAGACGCTGCCTGTGTCCAGGTTTACGCTAAGCTCAGGCGCACCAACGGAGGCTGTCTCTGACGACTCGCCCAATGTACTCACACCTCTGTCGTCGTCCGGCTCGTCGTCAGAAGAGAAGACCGTGGTGAAGCCCCTGCTGTCCAACCTCAACCAAAACATCAAGGTGTCGGTCGAGAACGGCATGTTTGTGTTTCACGATGCAGCCAACCACGATTTGCTCGCTTCCATTTTGTAATTATTATGTACAAATCTTTTTACTCGAACGCAAAAATATCCTTGGCATCGCGGTTCAGCCCGAGACGCACCCTGTCCTTTTCATGTTCACTCATATGTTTCATCTTTGAGTCGTCGTCGTCGTCCTCCTTGGCTGGTACAGCAGCATTGGTGGAGCTGGTCTGAGGAATGGGGCTTGCGTTGTTGTAGATGGCAGCCATGGCCTCCTGGGCCTTCTCGTGCTCGAACACCTCCTCCTCGGTCATGTACTCGTGCGGTGCGACAAAGCTGGCCGGCATCGGCCCAAAGAATAGGCTCCGCAGGTTTCTGAGGGGCCCCAGCGAGTACGGGTTTTTCGTCGCAAAGCCGTTGTCTATCACGCTCACGCGGACAAACTCGTTTGTGGTCGTCCCGGTGATTGAACATGCGATGTGGAAACAGCACAGAGTCCCGATAGGCAGGAGGATAAAGCCGCAAAAAAGCGTGGCCAGCACACTGGCATTTTAAATAATAAAAAATCATTCAGTTTTCGCTTGATAGAAAGGGTACCTGACAGGACTCGTGGCAAATGCCTCGCGCACCATCTCTGCAGAGCCGAGTCCCTCGTTCTCTATCGCAATCAGGTACAGGTTGTAGATCGAGCAGCCACACCCCGACATCAAGAGCAAAGTCATCGACACGAGGAACATGACAAAGAATCGGTAGTTGCGTCTGCCGATGCAGTTGCCGACCCACGGGCAATCTAAACGGTGAGTCTTTCGTTACTCGTGCCTCAATAAAGAGGGGTGGCGTTACGGTGGTCAAAACGGTCGATGCAGTTGTCGCAATCGCTGCAGTGGTGTGTTCGTGGAGGCCTGAATCGCTTGCACGTGTAGCAAAATTTTTGGTTGACGGTGCACCCATTGACATCGACCGGGCGGTAGACGGATCGTCCAAACACCCTGTATTGCGCAGTCTTCGATTGGTACAACCCCCAAAACACAAACGCACAAAGCAAAAACAGAAAAAATACATACTTGTTCTGCTTGAGCATGTCGAGCGACACTGCGTCCGCCACAATCTCCTCTGGCAGGAAGGCCCCCCTCGGCAGGATGCCTGGATCGCGCAGCGACGTCGCCGATAGTGACGCCACCGCCGCGAGAACAAGCAGCGGCAGGAACAACGCAAACAGCCATCCGTGCGGCGCACGCTCGACGAGACTGGGCAGGACAAAGGCGACGAAGAGGGCGGGTCCTAGCGCCAGCGACCCGTACGATACAACAAGCGTGCGACGTTCCTGGCCCTGCACACATCGGCCATCGAGCGGGTACACGTTCTTGCCCTGGAGGATCTCGTGCCGTCGTTTGCGTTCGCTTGTGGGCACCATTGCGTAGGACATCAGCGCACACTGGAATAAAAATGAAAATAAAATAAAATAAGATTTTGCTACGTCGTGCACCCATCAGTTCAGGACCGAACCGGTTGCGTCCCATCGTGATGTAGACTGGCTCCGATATTGTGCCATGTGGACCAAGGCGCTTTTTTATTTTTTGTCGCAAAGATATCTGTTTTTCGTTCATCGCGGGCAATCCCATTTCTTTTATTTCACAGCTGGCGGGGCGATACAAATTGAAACTGTGAAGGAGTCTCGTGCGTTAACTGAGCTAGTTTTACTATTGATACGAAAAAAGAATCGCGTTAGATAATCACACACACACAACGAGCGGGAAAAACGGACCTTTTTGCCAGCGGAGACCTTGGCCTTCTTGACACCGCGGACCTTCTTGGTGCGGTTCTTGCGCTCCTTACGCTGCTTGCGTGTTGAGACCTCCTTGGTGTAAAGGCCGTGTCGGGCAAGGCTGTACTTGGCCTCGAACTTCTTGGCAGAGTCGAGCGAGTCGTAGATCAGGCCAAAGCCGGTGGAGCGGCCGCCACCAAAGGCAGTCTTGAAGCCGTGGACGAAAACGTTGGCCTTGTCCGACTTGTAGAGCTTGCCGAGGATCTCACGGACCTCATCCTTGGAGACGTTGGCGCGTCCGGGGTGGATGACATCAACGACCTGCACAACAGAAACGTTTGTTTTTTTTTGGTCAGCATGCGGTCACTGTGCCCGTGCCGTGCGGTCCCCTCCCAAAGCAAAACGCTCTTTCTGGCTTATTTGGGGACGCCCGTGGTTGCGCCATACAAATTACAGCACCACCCCCCAAAATGTCGTGCCACGACCCACACCCCCAAAAGGCCCAATTGATAACGTACCATCTGCTTGCGCTGAAGCAGGGGGTTGGACATGAACTTGCGCGTGCGCAGAGTGGCAGTAGCAGTCTCCGACTACGCGAAAGGGTTAAAATTAGTGCACCGTTCCGAGCAAAGCCTCAATCCTCTCAATCCATCCAATCCAATCCATCCCGTCCCTTCTCGCCGTTCATTCTGATGCGCACTGGTCGTCCCTCTCCCCCCTCCCCCTCGCTGGCCCCGTCCCGTCCCGTCCCTGCTGCCCGCAATGCTCTCGGATGGCCTCGTACCATTGTGCCTGTTTGAAAAGAGACCGATTTTTGTTTGCTGCCCAGACAGTCATGGTCGCCGTACTGTTTTTTTGACATGTCTGGCAAAAAAAAGGACTACAGGTTTTCTAAAGCTCGTCGCGCGGACCAGATCGCTGGCGCGCGCAGGGGGCCCAGAGAAGGTAGGTGATGCCCGAGTCAATAATGTCTGGGCCAGGCTCCGCAAACGTGCCGCCCTCCCTCTCCTTGTTTGGGTTGAAACGGAGAACGCGGCCGCGCCCAGGGTTGCCGACGTAGCCCCAACCATCGGGTCCAAAGGCGACGTCACTTGTACGCTCGAGGTGGCGCAGGATGACCGAGTCCATGTACACGCCAAACTAGTCGTATTGTACTTTATGAGTAAAACAAAACAAAGTAATTTACAAAGCACTATTACCGGGCTAAAGACGAAGACGTCGTTCTTGCGCTTGCTCCCAGCATACAAGTTTCCATTAGGGCCAAAGGCAAGTCCGGTCCAGCCGGCCTCGCTCCAATCACCATTGCTGTTTGTTTGTTTTTTCCTTTTAATAAAAACGAAACAATGTACATCTAAATACCTGTATGCAGGCAGTTTGGCAAACTCCTTCACCTTCTCGGGGGAGCCATCAACAGAAACGCGGAAGATCTTTAATAGTTTGTCAGCCAGGTTTCTCACGCCCGCCTTACCTTGTCGTGCTCGTAGAGGTTGCAAAAGTTCTTCCCGTTGACGCGCTCAGAGGTGCAGTGGCTCGCAAAGTACACCTCGCCGTTTTTGACCGTGACGCCGTACACTGCGGGGTATCCCTTTGCAAGCACCTTTACAAACTCCTGTGTCTTGATGTTGTACTTGAGGACGGCGGCCTGGGTGGCCACTCCGCAGCCGACGTACAGAAAGTCGCCATCGATCGCGAGCCCCTCAGGGTAGCACGACTCGAGCTCTGGCCCGGTCTTAAAGTTCTCGAGGGCCTTGAGGTAGTCCTTGGTGTCGTACCTGCCAATGGCCGGCTTTTTCGCCTTGCCGTCGCCGTACGAGGCCACATACAGGATGTTGTCCTTGAATGCAAGGCCCGTGGGCACGTTGTTTGGGTAGATCTGCACACAGGTCGCAGGCACAGTCAGCGCTGATTTAGGCCCCCCCTGAAATAACCGACTGACCTTGCCACTGGGAACACTCGGGGGGACCGCGCCCGGCTTGGCCTTGTAGATCATGACCTCATTCTGGTTCTGGTGTGAAAAGTAGAGGCATTGTTGCGGCTGGGCTTGTGCGCCAGCGGCCGCGGCGGCGCACACAAACAACACGGACAACACGGACACCATTTTGCAAGTGTTGTCCCCAAGGTCTTCGGCGAAAGCTGCGAAGGACGAGAGAAATGGTCTTTTACTTTACATCCGCCGTGGTCCAGCCGCCCATCCTGATCTACATGGGCCGCGACAAGTACGAGAGTACGTAAAGTGACTTGCTTTTTTTCTTTTTTCTCTTCTTAATCTTGCAAAAAAAAAAAAAGACGAGGACCTGATCAAATACGGATGGCCCGAGGATGTGTGGTTCCACGTCGACAAGCTGTCGTCTGCGCACGTGTACATGCGGTTACCCAAGGTACGAAGCGACTGTGCGAGTCATGATCAGCTAAATGCTTCGCATGCGGACAGGGAATGGCGTGGGATGCCATCCCGCAGCTCGTGCTCGAGGATTGTGCGCAGCTCGTGAAGGAAAACAGCATCGAGGGTACACCAGGAGGATGTGTGCAGCACTAACACGTGCGTACGACTACTTAGGCTCCAAGAAGCCGAGCGTCTCGGTCATCTATACGCCGTGGGCCAACCTCAAGAAGACTGGCGACATGGACACTGGCCAGGTGAGCTTCCACAACAACAAGACGGTATGCCCACCGTATGGTCCGTTGTACTGACTAGAAAGCGAGGGTGATCCCCCACAGGTCAAGTCCATCTTTGTCGAGAAGCGCAACACCGAAATCCTAAACAGGCTGCGCAAGACCAAGGAGGAGAAGAACCCCGATCTGTTTGCCGAGAAGACCGCGCGCGACCAGGAGGAGATCCGCGAGAAGAAGAAGATCCACAAGGAGCATCTCGCAGAGGAAAAGCGCATCGAGGAGGAGCACCGCCGCCTGGCCCAGGAGAAGAGCTACGATGGCATCTTCAAAAAGGCAGAGATGACGTCCAACCGCGACACTGTTCCTGACGAGGACGATTTCATGTGAACTGCATTATGTAGACGGAAAGAAGGAAGTCCCTTTTCTTCTTATGTCGACTGTAGATTTTTGTATGCACTCACAATTTCGCCTTTCAAAGGCGGCTCTTCCAGTTGGGCTTGCGCTTTTGCATAAAGGCCGTCAGGCCCTCGCGCATGTTGTCGCCTTTGAGCATTTTGCGCACCTCCTCCAGTCGGTTCTGCCCCTCGATGGCGCGATACACGCTCGGCGTCTCCAGCGAGAGCATGACAGTCCTCTGGAAGGAACAAGTGTGAGGGGGGGGGGCGAACAAGCGCACGCAGCATACCTTGCTGGCGGCGATAGAGTCGGGCGAGCACTCGAGGATGAGATGGGCAAACTCAATGGCACGCGCCAGGACCTTGTCGTGCGGGACGACGTCGTTGACCCATCCATAGGCCTGTCCCTCTTGAGCGGTAGACGTCTTGCCCGTGAGGATCAGCTCGAGCGCCTTGTGGGGGCCGATTACGCGCGGCAGACGCACGAGTCCTCCCGCCAGCGCAGCCAGGCCACGCTTAGGCTCAGGCAGGGCAAACGACGCCTTCTCCGAAGCGACGATGATGTCGCAGGCGAGCGCAAGCTCAAAGCCACCGCCGTGCGCGATTCCGTTCACAGCGGCGATAATCGGCTTAAAGCACGTTTCGCGCTGCACCAGCCCGCCGAATCCCGTCAGCGTCGACACATCCTTGGGGTCGGCCTTGGCGACCTTGCCGGGGTCCGTCGAGAGGTCTGTAATTATTCTATTTTATTTTATTGTCAGTTTTTGAGCTCTCGAGTTACCAAAGCCAGAGCAGAACGACCGGTCGCCCGATCCAGTCACAATCGCCACCCACAGGTCGGGATTGGTCTCAAAGTGGTCCCAGACCTTGGCCAACTCTGCGCTCGCCTGCAGTGTTTCAGTGTTTATTTTTCACGTCACAAAAGGCAGACTAACTTACCTCGTAGCTCAGGGCGTTCAGCTTCTTGGGACGGTTGATCGTCACGATAAAGATGTGTCCATCCACGACCTGCGTCGTGCTAAACTCGAGCGTGGCGGGCAGCGCTTGCATTGTGGGGGGACTAAGAAATTCCAGTGCGAGCGGCCATTTTTCAAGTGCACCAACCATGTCGCACCAGTCTGGCATTGCGGGTAACGAATAACGACGAGGACCAGTGAGGGGGAAAGCGGGGGGCGGGGGCAGGGCGCTACGCTGTCTGTTGGGCGGCAGGTTTGACGAGATCGGTCTTTTTTCGGTTTTTATTTATTGAGCGCGTCCTGATCTTAGTTTTCTTGTTTTTTTTTTTATCGTGCACGCAGTCTCGACTGAGCTGGCCGAGTCGTTTGCGCAGGCTATCACCTCGGACACGACGCGTGCGGTCAAGATCACGATCGAGAATGGTGCGTAGTAACTGGCGTGTAGCTTTTTGTTTTGTTTGTTCGTTTGACTTTTGCCGCCGTTTGCGCTCCCAGAGACGCTCGTGAACTCTGGCTCGCTCTCTGTTCAGGGCACCTACCAGGACGACTTCCCCCAGATCCTGACCCTGCTCGAGGACAAGGCGCCGACTTACATTGCCTACCGTCTCGACCGCAAGACGGGCCTCGGCTACGACTGGGTCTTCATGTGCTACGTGCCCGACCTCGCCAAGGTACGTTTTGTTTTTGTTTTGTTTGTGTTTTCCTTGTTTTTTTTATTTTTGGGTTCTTGGATGCTGCTAGGTGCGCGACAAGATGCTCTACGCCTCGACCCGCTCGACGCTGAAAAAGTCGCTGGGCGACAACCACTTTGTGGACGACATCTACGGCACCAACAAGGCGGACTTCTCGTGGGAGGGCTACGAGAAGCACCGCACGTCGGTCACGGCGTCAGCCCCCCTCACTGCCCGCGAGGAGGAGATTGCCCGCATGCGCAAGGAGGAGGTAGAAAAAAAAGATACGGCGGACTGCTTGGACAGCTAAATGAATTTTCCATCTCGTACAGTCGGGATCCGATGTCGGTGTCACGACCAAGAAGGCGCACGTCCATGGCGTCTTCTTCCCCATGACGTCCGAGGCCCAGAGCGCCATGAACGAGTTTGTCGGTGGATCCGTCAACTATGTTCAGCTCAAGATCAACGCCAGCGGCGAGGTCATCGACCATGTCACGTCAAAGTCCCTCGAGGCTGGCGACATCTCGGCACTCACGCCCCTTGACGAGCCCCGATACCACTTTTTCAAGTACCACCACTCGTTTGAAGACAACACGATCGACTCGATTGGTACGGCAGCGAGGGTTTAAAGCGAGGTTTTTCTTAACTGGTGTGCTGTGCGCAGTCTTCATCTACAGCTGCCCCATGAAGTCCAAGGTCAAGGAACGCATGCTCTACTCGTCGTGCAAGGCTGCCGTGATCCAAATCGGCACCGAGGAGCTCGGCCTGACTATTGACAAGAACGTATGTCATGTTTTTTCTTTCTTTCTTTCTTTCTTTCTTTAGCTTTGGTCTAAAAAAATTCATTCCAGTCTGAGGTGAGCGATGCCGTCGAACTCACAGAGGCGTTCATCTTCGAGGAGCTGCACCCCAAGCCCGCCGACGACAAGAAGACGTTCAAGAAGCCCCTGCGCCCCGGACGTGTGCGCTAGACGTAATCCAAGCCTACCACTATTTGTTTTCATTTCGTTTGTTTTTTTTGAGCATGGTTTTTGAGTTTTTTTTTTGTTATGGCTGTGCCGCGTGCTTCGACTCGTGAGCGCAATCTCGGCCTTCTATGGCCGAATGCGAAAACGTTTCCTATATTGACGCGTCTGGGTTTCGGTCTGCTCGGGTCACAGCG
>Ga0302227_10003572_pt1 | contig 10160 bp, 7 predicted proteins | sample II_Palsa_N1_1_FD_193525 | JGI IMG/M metagenome (GOLD analysis project Ga0302227, IMG submission 193525) | Peat permafrost microbial communities from Stordalen Mire near Abisko, Sweden - II_Palsa_N1_1 | ecosystem: Environmental > Terrestrial > Soil > Palsa > Peat permafrost | place: Sweden...
GCTAAAAGAAAAATGGCTGGCTGGAACCATAAATTCCTCTTAACACTTATTGCTAACAAAAATTTCTAATGCGTCAGCCCTGCTCTGTGTCTCTCTGTGCCTTCTTAGTGTTTTCTGTGGTTAAATTTAACCGCAGAGGTAGCACAGATTAGAACCACAGAGAAAACGGAGATATTATCAATATTTTATGAAAAAGCCCTTTAAGGCCTGTATGTTACCTAAAACTACTCTTCAAATCCACCCGCTTATTCCTCAGATCAACCCCACCCTCAACAATGGATTTTAAGTTCGCGAGATAAAACGTCCAGCCGATCTGGCATTGCACGTATAGGTTTTTGTCGAGGTCGTTTTCCTGCGGGATATTTTCCTGGGTAAGCTCAACCAGCGTTGCGCCATTTGCTGACTTTAAGTTTACACTTACAACGCTTTTACCGCTGAAAGTAAATTTTATAAGGTCGATCTCGTTGGTTTCCATTACAACACCGCGCTCACTTTCTTCATAACCATACCAAAGCCATTCATAGGTATCCTCCTTAGCTATAGATTCATCTTTGGCGCGCAGTCGTTTGCCGATGGTATAAAAATTTGCCTCGCGTAAGAACCAGCTTTCCAATCCTTCGGGAGTTGTCCACAAAAGGTAAACGCTGCGTACGTCTTCGGTATTTATGTCAGCGGTAATGGTGAATTTGTCGAATGCCATAGGTAGTGATTTAAAAACATTGTCATTGCGAGGAGCGAACGGATTAGCGCATAAGGGCGACGAAGCAGCCCCGTCGCAATGCATAACGACGAGGTTGCTTCGGCTTTCCTTCACTCCATCCACCGCCAACGCCTCGCAATGACATTTTTGATAACAATTATCTATCAAAACTAATCATAATACATGCAGGTTTTGTTAATTTACCTTTAATTATCATCAGCCCATGAAACAAAGCGCCGGGATACTTTTATACCGCAAAGCGGATAACGTTTTACAGTTTTTCCTGGTACATCCCGGCGGGCCATTCTACAAAAATAAGGATGCCGGCGCGTGGTCAATTCCCAAAGGCGAGTTTTTGGATGATGAGGAACCGCTTGCAGCCGCTAAACGTGAGTTTGAGGAAGAAACCAGTCAACCTGTAAATGGCGATTTTGTACCGCTGGGCTCAGTAAAACTTAAAAGCGGCAAAACGGTATATGCCTGGGCTGTGGAGGGCGATATCGACCATGAAACTATTATCAGCAATACTTTTGAGATCGAATGGCCGCCTCGTTCGGGCAAAAAGATCACTATTCCCGAGATCGACCGGGCCGGTTGGTTTAATGCAGCCGTAGCTAAGCAAAAAATAAACCCGGCGCAGGCTGCGTTTATTGAAACGCTATTAAACATTATATCAACTAACTGATATTTAGTAAGTTAGAAACAAATTATTGGTATTGAAGGTATTGACAATTTTCGTCAACAAACTACACAGCTTTCCTGTTTTTTATCCAGTTTGACCGACTGCTAACACCTTCGGAAACAACCTGGCTTACCCTTTTCTCCGATAATAACTTTCCCAATACCAGCGCCGCTATTAATGCTTCATCTTCGTTTCCAACCTGCAACACTTCCGGCGTAAAATACTTTTTAACAAAATGTGTGTCGAAATTACCCGAAGTGAATGCCTCATACTGCATTACAAATTTGCCGAACGGCAGTGTGGTAGAGATACCGGTGATAATATATTCGTCTATCGCCCTTACCATCCGCTCAATAGCTTCTACCCTGTCCTTCCCATAAACGGTTAGCTTGGCTATCATCGGGTCGTAATATATCGGTATTTCCATGCCCTGCTCAAAGCCGTCATCTACGCGAACGCCGGGGCCTTTTGGCGTTATGTAGGTTTGCAGCGTGCCAATATCCGGCAAAAAGTTATTGGCCGGGTCTTCGGCATACACACGCAGTTCAATGGCATGTCCGCGTATTTTCAGGTCCTCCTGCTTAAAGCTGATCGCTTCGCCCCGCGCTATATTGATCTGTTCCTTTACAAGGTCAACCCCGGTGATGAGTTCTGTTACCGGGTGCTCCACCTGCAAGCGGGTGTTCATCTCCAAAAAATAAAAATTGAGCTTTTCATCCATAATGAATTCCACCGTCCCCGCACCGGTATAATTTACGCTTCGCGCCACATCCACTGCGCATTTGCCCATCGCGGCGCGTATCTCCGGCGTTAAAATAGCCGATGGCGCTTCTTCAATCACTTTCTGGTGGCGTCGCTGAACCGAACATTCCCTTTCAAACAAATGCACAATGTTGCCGTGCGTATCGCCCAACACCTGTATCTCGATATGCCTCGGCGACGAAACATACCGCTCGATGAACACCGAACCGTCCCCAAATGCCGATGTGGCCTCCGAAACCGCCAGTTGCATCTGCTCCTCAAAATCTTCCGCCCCGTCCACAATACGCATCCCCTTGCCGCCGCCGCCTGCTGCGGCCTTGATCAAAATCGGGAAACCAACCTCCACAGCCCGCTGCTTGGCTTCCTCCACATCCGTTATCGCTTCTTCGGTGCCGGGCACCATCGGTATATCATATTTCATCGCAGCCGCTTTGGCCGACAGTTTATTGCCCATAACTTCCATTGCTTCCGGCGAAGGGCCTATCAATATCAGTCCCGACTCACGCACCAATCGCGCAAAACCCGCATTTTCCGACAAAAAACCATAACCCGGATGAATGCCCTGAGCACCTGTTTGCCGGCAGGCATCGATAATCTTTTCGCCAACCAAATAGGATTGGTTAGACGGCGCCGGTCCAATATGCACGGCTTCATCAGCATAGCGCACGTGTAGCGCATCGCGGTCGGCATCCGAATAAACAGCCACGGTTTTAATACCCATTTCCCGCGCAGAGCGCATAATACGCAGCGCAATCTCACCGCGATTAGCAACCAGTATTTTTTGCATAGGTAACAAATGTAGTTTTTTCAGCGGGTTGTTAAAAGGGTTGAAAAATGCTTGATTGATTATTTAACCACAGAGGGCGCAAAGGTTGCACAGAGAAACACAGAGAGGTTTTACTAATCTCTAATCACTGATCTTTAATCTCTAACTATGGGCGTTGCCTGCGGCCCGGGTGTTCCGCTCATACTGCACCGGCATTAAGCACAGGCCGGTATCCGCTGCACCCCCTAACGCATTTGTCTGAACCATGATTAAACGGATTAAAAGATTTCCCTGATATACGAGGAAACTAATGTTAGTTGAGTACCAAAAAGCATTTGTGGCTACGCCGTCGATGGAACAGCTTTGGGCTGAAAAGTGGCGGCAAGCCTGTGCGACCCAAGCCTTGTGTAGCCAGCTTTGAAGCATCGGCCTGTGTGAGAAAAAAGCCTTTCCATCGGCTTGATTTATTCACTCGTGTATATTTTTTAATGGTGTTCATGACATCGCTGCGCTAAGTTTTGGTCCTTTTTATCCCCTCACTGGTTTAAGAGTTAGCACAGCGCTCTTAAATCTAACATAAAAAAATCAGGACTCCGTCCGGTTAAATATGATGATTTTGTTGGCGCCCGTTATTGAACTTGCTTTTTTCTTACCAAGCCAGACGGAGTCTTACTTTTCATTAAGGATTTAAGAGCGCTGTGCTAACTCTTAAACCAGGACCGTGAAACACAGATATCTTACTAATCACCAACCTCCAATCACAAACTCACGTCATCTCATCCACCAAATAAAGCACCGATTCATAATTCTCCCCCACCGCCTGCGACATAGCCATCTCGCAAGTTTTGGTTGATGAATAATAACCGTCATATTTATGCTGGCAAACTTCCAATGCCTCCGGCATAGTGGCGGAATGGGTCAGTTCAGGGAAAAGAAAACCACGGTCACCGGCCATGCCGCAGCAACCGGCATGCAATGGAATCGTAACTTTTTCGGCAAACTGCCTGGCAATTTCCGTAAACTTATCCTGCGTATTCATTTTTTGGAGTGAGCAAACCGGGTGCAGGGCTATGGTTGCTTTTTTATGTTTAATATCCAGGCGGGGCAACACCATATCGTGCAGGTAATCAACACTATCAAGGATGGTTAGCTTATCATATTTCCGCATGTTATCATCCGTTAAAACCGGGCGCATGTGTTTAAAGGAGTATGCGCACGAGCTTACATCTATTACAATCTTCAGTGTCCCATGCCTGCTTGCCGTCCAGAGTTTTTCAATTGTTTCATTTGCCTTAAAAACATAGGCATCGCGATAGCCTTTCGAAGAAAACAGCTGACTACAGCAACTGCCGTCATTATCCGGTAAAATTTCAACACCAATACCAGCCTTCAGTGAAACACTGATAAACGTTTCCATCACATTTTTTTTGCCGTTATCGCCGCTGCCCATCATCCGCGAAATGCAGCTTGGGAAATACAATACCCGCTCGTCGTTAAACAATCCAGCCGACGTTTGCAGGACTGACATATCTGGCGGATAAGCAATCTGTTCCGACCATAATGGCATTGCGGAGACAATACGTTTTATGCCTTTGGTAATGCCCGTCATCGCCTGTTTACCGAACAGCTTATTAATCACATTGCCTGCCTTCAACCCAAACCGCGCACCCCAAACCGCGAAACCGAAATGTTTTGCCACCCACAAAGCAATGCTATTCGCGAACGCTGAATGATTTTCGCGCCGGAGGCGCTTTACCAGGTCGCCAGTATTAATATCAACCGGACAGGCCGTGGCGCACAGGCCGTCAACCGCACAGGTGTCTAATCCATCATATTGATATTGGTTGAGTAATTCGGCATAAGTAGCCTTTTCACCTGCCTGCTGCATCTTTTTTAGCTCACGACGTATTACAATCCTGCGGCGTGGCGTAGTGGTAATGTTCCGGCTCGGGCATTTGTGTTCGCAATAGCCACATTCGGTGCATTTATCAACTTCTTCCTCAACCGTAGGCAGGCGTTTTATATTTTTAATATGGACTTGCTTGTCATCATTAATAATCACGCCGGGATTAAGCAGGTTCTTCGGATCGACAGCCTGTTTCAACTGCTTCATCAGCTCATACAACTCACCGCCCCATTCCGTTTCCACAAATGGTGCCATATTGCGACCGGTGCCGTGCTCGGCTTTTAGCGTGCCATCATGCTTATTCACAACCAGCTCCACCATATCCTGCATAAAAGCATCGTATCGTATTACTTCGCTTTCATCATTAAACGACGGTGTTATCAAAAAATGAATGTTCCCATCCTTGGCATGACCGAACACTATCGCGTTGTTGTAATCGTACTTTTTGAACAAACTATGCAGGTCGAGTATGGCATCGCCCAGCTTCTCAACAGGAAAAGCCACATCTTCTAGTATCACCGTTGAGCCACTAACCCTAACCGCACCAACCGACGGGAACAAACCTTTACGCACTTTCCAGTAATAGGCCTGCTCCTTCGGGTCCTGTGTAAAAACAGGCGCTTGTAATAATGAAAGTAAAGCAGTCTCGGCTAAAAAGCTGTTCACCTTATTTTCAAGTTCAGCATAGCTGTTTTCCTGGAACTCAACCAGCAATGAGGCCGCGTTTCCAGGCGCGGTTTGGATGATTTCGGGTAAGTTTGGCAAATGCTCTATCGACCGCAGCGATGCCCTGTCCATCAGCTCAACCGCCTTTGCGCCCGCATCTATTAAAGGCACCAAAGCCTGGCAGGCGGTATAAATATCAGGGAAGAAAAGCAGCGCGGTGGATTTATACTTATAATCCGGTATAGTTTCCATTACCGCCTCCGAAATAAAAGCCAGCGTACCTTCAGCGCCGATGAGCAGGTGCGCCATAATATCCAGCGGTCGCTCAAAGTCAACAAAAGCGTTCAACGAGTAACCGACGGTATTTTTCTGGCGATATTTCCGCCGTATCTTATCATACAAAGCGGAATTGGCTGTAATTGCTTTTTTTATTTGATTAAGGAGGTCAGACAGACTATTGCATTCAGCTTCAAAACGGGTGTAATCTTCGGGCTTTTCGGTAGTAAAAACCTTCCCGGCCGGCAAAATAAAGCGGATATATTTTATGGTATGGTACGAGTTCAGTTTCACCCCGCAGCACATACCGCTGGAGTTGTTGGATAATATCCCACCCATCATGGCCGAGTTGATGCTCGCCGGGTCGGGCCCTATTTGTGTTTGGTAAGGTTTAAGATAAGCATTTACCATCGCGCCGGTAATACCGGGTTGTGTGCGAACAGTTGTACCGTTAGTTTCAATAGTAACCTTGTCCCAGTATTGGCTCAGATCAACCAAAATGCCGTCGGTAATGGATTGTCCTGATAAACTGGTACCGCCCGTACGGAAAACTACCGGGATATTATTTTGAGCTGAAAATTTGAACAGTGCGATCACCTCATCCTCACTAACAGGCTGCACAACAGCTTTGGGTATCAGCCTGTAAAACCCCGCATCCGAAGCATAGGACACCAGGTCTATTAAACGGGTTTTAACACGTTCAGCCGGAAGTATTTCCTGTAATGATTTTCCTATGTCCATGTGCAGATATGGCCTGCTGTTAACTTAATTATACCCCGGTCAGGTGTCCCCACCTGACCGAACAAACTCTAGCGTCTACGGATATTTTAGTGTTTTTCAATCACCCCGGTCAGGTGTCCCCACCTGACCATTAAAGGTCGTAAGCATTTACAATTACAAGCACCCTCTAATATTTTACCAATTTAGCATCGCAGATGCGTAACTTGTAATACTATTTCGGTCAGGTGGGGACACCTGACCGGGGGCGGTTTAAAGCGGCTGCCAGTCCTTCAGCAGCTGTTTTGAACTGCCTAATCCTTCAATGCCTAACTCAACCACATCTCCTGCTTTTAAATATTGCGGATCCTTCATGCCCAGCGCTACTCCCGGCGGCGTTCCGGTTGAAACCACATCGCCCGGTAGCAGCGTCATAAACTGGCTGATGTAATGCACCAAAAAAGGCACATCAAATATCATGGTGGATGTGCTGCCGTTTTGCATCGTATTCCCGTTCACTTTCAGCCACATGTGCAGTTTATTTACATCAGCTATTTCATCAGTTGTTGCGATAAACGGGCCCAACGGTGCAAATGTATCGCAGCTTTTGCCCTTGTCCCACTGTCCGCCGCGTTCTATCTGGAATTCGCGCTCGCTGTAATCGTTATGCAGGCAATAACCGGCCACATGCCCCGGCGCGTCAGCCAGGTCAACGTAGCTTGCTTTTTTGCTGATAACGAATGCGAGTTCAACTTCCCAATCCGTCTTTTTACTGTTACGGGGGATGATCACATCGTCATCAGGACCCGCCAAAGCTGTTGTGGCCTTAAAAAAGATGATCGGTTCTTTGGGTATCGGCGCGTTGGTTTCGCGGGCGTGGTCTTCAAAGTTCAGTCCGATACAAACAATTTTTGAAGGGTTTGCCACCGGCGGCCCTAAACGGATACCATCGGGTATTGGCACTAATTCATTTTTGTTACCTGCAATGTAAGCGCTCAACTTTTTCAGGCCATCACCACCGAAAAAAGCCTGGTCATAATCACCGATATACTTCGGCAGCGCATATTTTCTATCGTCTATAATCACACCTGGTTTTTCCTGGCCCGGTTCGCCGTATCGTATCAGTTTCATAAGTTTATGTATTCAGTTTTGTAAAGCCACCGTCGATTGCATAATCATTTCCCGTAATAAATGCAGCCTCGTCCGAGCAAAGATAAAGCGCCAGGTAAGCGATTTCCTCCGGCTTGCCCATACGACCGATTGGTTGCGACGCCTGCAATTTTGCAAACATTTCTTCTTCCCTGCCGGGGTAATTTTTGGCTATAAACCCATCCACAAACGGCGTATGTACTCTCGCCGGAGAAATAGAATTACAGCGCACATTATATTTCAAATAATCCCTCGCAACAGACAGCGTAATGCCGTTTACTGCGCCCTTGGTCATGCTGTAGGCAAAACGGTCGGTCAGGCCAACTATGGAAGCTATCGATGCCATATTTAATATAACACCGCCATGCTGCTTAAAGTGTGGTATGGTGGCAAAAATAGTATGGTATATACCTTTCACGTTCACACTGAACAGCTTATCCAAAGCATCCGGCGTAACCTGCTCAATGCTGCCTATGTGGGCAATACCCGCATTATTCACCAAAATATCCAGGCCCGCTTCGGCAATGATTGCTGTTATAATTTCGTCAACATGCTCTTTTGAAGTAATATCGCACTTTTTATATGCGGCTACGCCGGAGTTTTTGGTGATGATATCAACCGTTTCATTCGCGCCTTTTTCATCTACGTCAATAATATAAACCTTTGCGCCTTGCTTCGCGAATATGGTTGATATGGCCCTGCCGATACCGCTGCCACCCCCGGTAATTACTGCTGTTTTGTTGGTTAGTGTAAACATAGTTTTGAATAATATTTTAATATGGCGATACGCTTACCGCCGTCCAGCCGCCATCAACTACAATATTCTGCCCCGTAATATGCCTTGCCTTTGGTGAAACCATAAATAACACAGCATTGGCCACATCCTCAACCGTTGCCGGCCTGCCCATTGGTGTAATGCGCGACCAGGTGGCTTTGTACTCCGCATCTTCCAGCGTACGTTCGGTTAATGTAGCGCCCGGGGCTACGGTATTCACTGTAATATTATAAGGTGATAATTCTATTACCAGGTTTTTGCCCAGCATTTCCAGCGCGGCCTTTGTCATGCCATAAGCTGCAAGGTTTTTGTGCGCCTGGTGCCCTGTAACCGACGACATAAACAAAATACTCCCGCCGCTTTGTTGTTTTATCATTTGCTTCGCCGCCTGCTGCGCTAAAAAGAAACTTCCCTGCAAATTTACCCGCATTACGCTTTGTAAAGCCTCCGGCTGATATTCCAGGAAGTCGCCGAACAAAGTTATGCCTGCATTTGCTATCGCGATGTCGAGCCTGCCAAATTTTTCTACTACAACGTTTACTAAATGCGCAATAACCGCCACATCCCCGGCATCCCCCGCAAATGGATAGGTTTGCCCCGCTCCCAACGCGTTTATTTTTGCCGATGAAGCCGCTACCAGCTCACCGTCGATATCATTCATTACAACCGACGCACCGTTCATAGCCAGTTGCTTTGCCACTTCAAAGCCGATACCGTTGCCGGCACCAGTTACAATTGCGGTTAAACCTGTGAAATCGTTGTTCATCATTTAATTTTCAATCCCTTTGCGATCTCTGTGCAAACCTCTGTGATCTCTGTGGTTAATTTAAGCGCAAACACTATTTTCAATGCGAATCCCTTAAAACATCACTACCCGAACCACCCTTCAAAAAATCCATGTCAGCGCCCAAATGTGCTTGCTCCACATGTGTTTGGTATAGCCAGGTATAACCCCTGTTGGTTAACAGCGGTGGTGTTTTTAGCAGACTTTTCCGTCTCGCTATCTCGTCATCACTCAGTTCGATGTGTAAGATTCCCGCTGCTACATCCAGTTTTATCAGGTCGCCATCCTGCACAATAGCCAATGTACCGCCAACAGCCGCTTCCGGCGAAATATGCAGTACGACCGTACCAAAGCCAGTTCCGCTCATCCTGCCGTCGGATATGCGCACCATATCGGTAACACCATTATCCAATAGTCTTTTAGGTATCGACATATTGCCTACCTCCGGCATGCCGGGATAACCTTTCGGGCCTACATTTTTTAACACCAAAACACTTGTTTCATCTACATCCAGTTCAGGATCGTCTATTTTTGCTTTATAGTCTTCAATATTTTCAAAAACTACGGCTTTCCCGGTATGCTTCATTAGTACAGGAGTTGCCGCCGATGGTTTTAATACCGCCCCGTTCTCACATAAATTACCTTTCAATATAACAATACCCGAAGTTGGGTTGAACGGCTCGTTCATCGTGCCGATTATATCCCGGTTATAACATTCGGCCTTTTCATAATTGGCCGAAATCGGTTTGCCGCTGACTGTTATAGCGTCACGGTTAATAATACCATCCATTTCCTTCATCAATGCGGGCAAACCGCCTGCATAAAAGAAATCTTCCATAAAATACTTACCTGATGGCTGCAAATTAGCCAGCAGGGGGATATTTTTATTAAAATCGTCAATAGTTAAGTCCACGCCAATACGCGCCGCTATAGCCAATAAATGGATAACAAAATTGGTTGAACCGCCGATGGCTGCA
>Ga0302227_10003583_pt1 | contig 10152 bp, 2 predicted proteins | sample II_Palsa_N1_1_FD_193525 | JGI IMG/M metagenome (GOLD analysis project Ga0302227, IMG submission 193525) | Peat permafrost microbial communities from Stordalen Mire near Abisko, Sweden - II_Palsa_N1_1 | ecosystem: Environmental > Terrestrial > Soil > Palsa > Peat permafrost | place: Sweden...
AGGAGATTGAGACGTTCGAGGAACTGATTCTCAACCATTGAGATCTCCTGTGGGCTTTCTGGTAAGCATTGGTGTTCTCAGGTCAGGTCCTGGACGCGGGGAATTGGAGATACTGACTTCAACAATGAGAACATCTAAATCATTGATAGACTTGACGACGCTCTTCTTGGGATTCTTGAGAAGCTCGTCAATTGATTTCCGCAAAGAGTCTGGGTTCCACTGTCAAGTTCAAGTTAGATCTCCTGCCTGCACGGAACCGAAAGGAGGAGTAACTTACGCCAGCGAATGAATAGGTTGTCTTCCCCTCCAAGGGTAGTGCGGCGATCCCCGTGGGAGCAACTACCTGCAAATTACCTCCAGTCTTCTTCTTCTTGAACCTATCCAAGATCTCCTTCAAGGTGACGGTTTTTCCACATCCGGCAGCACCAGTGAGAAAGATATTGTTTTTCCGCATAGCCATGTTGACAACTTTCTGTTGTTCCGGAGAGAGCTCAATCTTGGTTTCCTCGTTGGTGGGATTTGGTTGTGGCATTCGCTCGAGTTGATCTAGTTCGTATCGTTCTTCGGCTGTTAAAAACCGCTCCACCGGGGGCTGTGGCTCCTGTGGCCTCGCTCTTTTGACATCTGGCCCCTCATTTTCTAACTCCTCCGTAAGATCCATGTAACTGGCAGGTCTTTTGCAGGTCCGTGGGAAGTCTGGCGGAGGAGATGGGGAGGTAAGGTCGACATAACCGGCAGGCTTTGTTAAGTTGGCAAAGTGCCGCGAAGGAAGGAGTGGACTCGATTGCTCTTGTGATGTTTGTGGAGGAGAATGAAGCTGAGGATATGATACCTGGTAGTCGCTAGACCTTTGAACGTGCAGCTGAGGGTAGTATATCTGATTGTCTGCAGCGCGTTGGAAATTCGAGTTGCCTGGCATAAGAGGACCAGCAGGAGGAGGGTCGTAGTAATATGGTGCTGGTTGCGAAGTTGACGGCTGCCATGGCTCCGAAGACGGATGTACTTGGCTTACGTTCCCGGGTCTTGATGAGACCTGTGTCCTTTGTGCTACAGAAGGCTGAACACAAGGTGGAACAGGATCGAGAGACTCTTGGCCGCGCCTTGCCAGATTTTGTGGCGCAGGTCGAATCGAAGCTGTAAACTTTGTTGCGATTTTCCTCTGCCATTCCTCCCAAGCTAGGTTTGCCCCGCGAACAGTCCCGAATGCGTGGTGTTTGGCCTTTGGAAACTCTTTGATTTGTTCATCGCATTCTTCCCAACTGTAATATACACCAGGTTTTCTTCCACGGAAAGCTACCCATGCTACGTACTGCGACTTCGTCATCTCTTATCGTCCTGCAGCTCGGATATGCATTGGAGGGTGAGTTGCTTCGAGTATTTATATGTCGCAGGTGATCTCCATGGTCGATCAGATATCAGAAGTCAGATGAATTGATGTCTGAGAGTGAGGATCCAAAATAAATGCATTTACGCGTGTATGGGGACAATTGACGAGAGAACGTTGGAGAAGACGCGTTCGCGTGCCCTGAAAAACGCGCTAAAGGGCGACTATCTCAGTGACTTGTGTAGCGACATTGCCCCTATTTCTCGCTAAAGCACGACCGAGCACTCAGGGGTTTCGTACACAAATTCTCGAAATTCGCGTGGAGTGGAAGGTGAATCTGAAATCAGGGTTCTGTTGCACACCGTCTTAATTATCTAACTACTCTGGTACAATGAAACATTCGAAGTGCCAGGAGCCATTCGCTTTGCTCTCATTGCCTGAAAGTCGCTGGAACATTAAATGCAATTCATGTCACTCATCCCACATATTCAGAAGAAAGTGAATCGATTCTGAAAAATTTGTTGAAAGAGCACCTCGGGTCTTCCGATTCTTGATGATAAGGAACATATCTGTTTGTTTAAGCTCTAGAAAATAAGAGCACCAGCAACTTTTGAAGGAAGCTATGGACTTGCTCAGACACGAAAAATGAAAAATGGAAACGCGTGGGAATTGACGTCGGCGATGAAATGTACATCAAATTGGTCAAAGGAACCAATAGCGGATATGTTCCCATAGATGACTTGAACAGAACGGTGTTTATTACCCAAACTCGAACTGCCTATAAAAAGTAACCAAGGCGGTCACGCTCACACCGCTATCTTTTGAAGTCTCTTGCACTCTTGGCTACGCATCCACCCTGTAATACCGATCGAACAACTTGAAGCCAAACCTGTCGACTTATAGAAACGAAAAATTCCGGGACCGGGACCTATCCATATAGACGGACAGCAAAGGTATATATGGTGGAGAATATAATCGCGAAGGAGACGAGACGCAAGATTGAGGGAAGAAAAAGCAACCCGCGGTATCTAATCAAATGTCTTGACTATAAGGCTAATAGATGGATTGAAGCCAGTACCTTGAGGTAGGACATTGTCTTGGCATCGGGAACTGCGTTAATTGGATGAGTCGACGTCCTCATTGTTTCAAACAACGTTTATACATTGAGTTCAATACGCAACAAATTCTCGAAGTAAGAAATCAGTCTTGAATCTACCCGTTCGACGGAATGAGGAGATTTGACGCTCGAGGTTCTCGTTATTCTACAAGATTTGGTACGTTGAATACTGTACATACGCAATGAAGTGCTGTGGTGATGAAGTAGAAGCAATCTTTGATATTCCATCATCGAGAAGCGTGTCTAAATCGGATGATTGTATGGACATTTATTCTACCAGAGAGCTTTTAAATGCTGGTGCGCTATACAGCAAAACCTCAGGTTAACAAGGAAGGGTGATTTTTGGTTGTGTCCTAGAAGAAAGAGGAGAGGACAACCTGAAAGAGTGAGCCGGTGACGACTTCTACAGAACTGCGATGTGCAACAAAAACTTTCTTAATTGACACTTTGGGATGAAATTTCATCTGATACAACTTGCTAGAAGAAAGCCTGTAAAAGTGAATCGGTAATGATCTTCTACAGAATTGCGATGTGCAACAAAACTTTCTTAGTTGACAATTTGGGATGAAGTCTCATCTGACATATCTTGCTAGAAAAGAGCAACAGAGAAGAACCGGAAAAGTGAATCAGTAATAACTTTCTACAGAATTTCGATGTGCAACAAAAATTTTCTCAATATTTTTAAGATGACATTTCATCTGATACACTTTGCTAGAGGGAAGCAGGAGAGAATAATTTGTGAAAGTGAGTCGTGAGGATTTTTTTACAGAATTGCGATGTGCAACAAAACGCTCTCAACACTTTGGGACGAAATTTCATCTGATGCCCTTAGCTTAACACTCTGATCCCACCCCGAACAACAAAACTGAAATCTCCACCTAGAGTAAATAGCCATTCAGCAGAACTGAAGCAGAATCAACACCTCTAAAAGGCGCGAGGTGCAACAAAACACGATTAAACTTCAGATGAAGAGCTAACGATATATACGGGACATGCAACAGACCTTCAAGTCACTGCTTATTCCGTGGTAAGAACTGGCACCCATGCAACCAGATCCACACTCTACCTGGTCAATGATCACTTTTTGTGTATTCAAAATTCCCGTCGGCGTTTAGTAGCTCAGAACATCTCTCTTCTGCCTCTCCCCCAGCCCTCCAGTTGTGGATCCCGGCCTTTTCACCAATCGTCTAGATGAGAAGTTAGTATACGAGTATACGCGGACTACCGTAGTCCTGCGATTCAAAACTCTTCTGCAGTACCCCGAGTACGGTGTTGAATACGCGATTGATGTGGCTATCCGCGGGAAACTTTCGGATCAGGTGCTGAAGAGAGATCTTGAAACGGTGGAGATAGTGTTCCGTCCCGGTGGTAGTCGTGCCGTAGGGACGGCCGTTGATACAAAGTGTAGGATGAAGGGAGTGGAGACTTTGAGGACTGTGGATGGGAATGTGTTTCCCTTTCCGCTTAGGATGCAACATCAGGCTATGTTTATGCTGTCGCCAGGTGGGTCTGTCTCTTGACTTGTGTTAATCTCTAAAACTAAGAAGAGACACTGCGGATGTTTTGAGCATGACGCGGAGTGAGGAATTAACAGAGCGGCATATTTGCCATCAAAAGAAAGATGAAAGTAAAAGCATTTTACGGCCGCGCTAGACGACTGGATCTCGCCAGATATTGGACACGAAAGGAAAAATAAATATAGTCATGTTCGGAGCACGAAGTACAGACCAAGGAACTGACTGTACCAATTGACCCCTCTCCCCTACACGATACTCAGAGCGAACTTGTACTCTGGTATGTGCACTGAAGCTCTTTGGGAGCAACTTTATCATCATGAACCTTTGAGGGTCAAGGAATTCTCTCGCCCTCGAGGATTAACTTGATGGTGAAACTCAAGTTGTTCCTCCTACTCACTCGAGGTCCTCTCACCTACTGAATTGGGAGAAAAGTCCAGAAAGTCAAACAGGATTTCCGTGAAGCACGACCCGTCTTTTGCGGTCAACAGCCTCACCGCTTTGACCTCCGCCTACACCTTAAAGCCATTTTAACTTTCTTGGTCTAATCTCCGCGGCTCGTTCACCGGAGGCGAAATCTAGCCTCCCCGGTGGGTAAGCAACACTCGCGCCCCCCGATGCTAGCTCGGGTGGATATACTTTCTGCATTCAGCGAAGGAACCTGTTTCCAGTCTTGATATGGAGGAAGAGTTCCGCGATGCCCGACGATCCTTCGCCCAAGTCAAACGGACTAGACGAGAAAACATCGACGGACAATCACTAAATTCGTGAAGCGTTGTGCATGTGGTGAGGAGAATCAAACCTCCCAAATCGGCAACGCAAGGAGGTGTTTCAGCGAAACCGGCGATCGGAATAAAGTTTCTCAGTCAGAGGGAGACAAAATCCCAAGAACCTGGGTGAGAGGAGTGCAGGGAGGAGCAGGAAAAAGCAATGAGACATCGACCCGGGAACGAGGCACTGGGCAGCTAGGGTTGACACTGTTTGCTGGAAGCGTGGGGTTATGTGGGGGTCGTCGGTGACGCGCTGCCGTGGCAAGCCGCCACAAACCAACGGCCCATGGCGTTGACATGGATGGATGCAGCCGGAGGTGATTGGCGGTGTGGGATCAGACTCTGGAGTCGACCAGGGTTGTAAACTGCCGGAGTTCAAGCCTCGAGGAATGAGCGTGGTGGACTGCGGAGACGTCGCCTGGAGACATGCTCCGTGGCTGATTCCTGCAGTAGCTAAGGTTGGTGCAGTAGTAGTGCAGCCTCACCGACATTGCTTGCGCCTGTGAGCGAGTGCCTTGCACTGGGGACTGAACTCCTCGTTTTATCTTTGTTATCAGTTTGATGCCGTCGGCGCAAATAACTTAGCCTCAGCAGACAACATGTCGACCAAAGAGCTTGGAGGATGGCACACGGGGGTTTCAGAGATCTGAGATTGGCTTCGTACTGTATCTGTCACATTCGTGCGTGGCGGCCGTGTCGCACTGGCTCGCTGCCTCGCCATGCTCTGGGATTGCTTCTTCTATTATGCCGGAAGAAGGCCCAGTAGCGAGACCACGAGGTCGCATGCTCATTCCGTTGAGATCATCCGAAGCCATCCAGAGAGGCTAAAAGAAAGATGGGAGGATGAAGGAGTCATATTCGAATGTGACATCAGCTGGTCATAATCAACAAATAGCCGATACTATTGACTCTTGACAAGCGCACCATTGAAGGCGTTGGCAAACAAGAAAGCCACAAGGCTGTGGCCTGTTCGGACGAAATGGATGTGTAATGACGCCCCGGCGCAAACAAATAATTCCTTCATTCCCGCAGGAACCTGGTGATGATGAGCTGAACACCAGGGAGGCCGGCATGGAAATAGCCTGTTGCAACTTGTAACATTGTACGTGGCTTGTCGTCAACAGACCACTCCCTTCGTCATATACTGTAAAAGGCCGCGCCGCACCGTTGCGCATAGGTGACGTTATGATCGCATGTCTGGCAGGATGTTGGTCCCTTATCCTCATCCCGGTCTACAGCAATCATATACCAGATCCGCTCCAGATGAAATCGTCTTTTGCGTGCTTTTGCTCGGCCACATTGCGACGAATAACTCGCGCCGTGCCGCCCCTTTCCTCCCGAGACGCATCATTCCCACATATCCTTCCGCCTCACTGTTGCACAGCAGACAGCGTTTAGATTGGAGGCATCTCGTATGCTGGCCAAGGAACTTCCAGAATGTGAGGCGTGGAACCGCTGGCTAGCCTGGGTTGCCCAAAAATAGCGACCATATGGCCCAGGAAAACACTGTCTTACGATGCCGTAGATCCCAGCTTGTGCTGCTGTGGCCTGGTCTCCATATGCGAGAGAATCCCATGTTGCTTAGACCTGCCTATCCCATCTCTCGTGGCTATCTGTGCCCTGTTTGTGGCCCGTTTGGTGCGCTGGAGCCGACGCGTCTGCATCTGCCTCCCGATGATGAGTCAAAGAGATCCTAACAACTGATATGTGATTACTGTATCTGATATTCGAACTTGAAAGTTGCGGCGGAGAGGTTGCCATCTGCCAGAATCCCCTTCAACACCGCCCATACAACCCCAAGCCTCGGCTGTGTGTGCCCAACGTCACGTTCTAGTCATTGCTGTGAGACTCCGTGAAGGCCCGACGGGATCTCTGGACCTCAGGCACAGGAGAAGGCTCCGTCTTAGCTTTGTGATCGTTTCGTGTGGTGCCGGCAAATCTCTCGAGCCTCTTGCTGTCTAGTTCCCACGAGGGATTCATCCACAGTGCCGTCCCTAGCAGCCATCTCTGAATAGCCACGGTCCGTTCCAAGGTTCCCGAAACCCCGGAACCACGAGTATCACCTCCTCACTGTATTTTGTTCTTTTGTGCAACTGAAAGTCGACCGGTATAGTCCATAACAAGCTTCCGATCATACCACGCCTCTCCTCCCCAGGGGCACGTAGCAAAGGTTCGAGATTTCGTCGGATGGTGCCTGCTGTGCTATAGATATATCACAAACTATTTTGCTCTTCCGGGTTAGACTCCTCGAGACCACACGAGTCTCGATCCCCGGCAGTGCAGGAGTGCAGGGCTGATCGATGCTTGTTGAGCGTTGTTAGTTGCTTGGTGGTCGGCCATTGCAGGGGTGGCTTTTCTAGACCGCCATTTTGGTCGGGCCTGCTAAAAGGCCATGCCCCCAAGGACTAAGTCACTTCCGACCGCCTCGACTCTTTGCCTTCAAACCTCCCAACCTTTGCTCCGCCCTCCTCTCCACTCTCAACCATTGCCAAAGGACTAGGCCATATCGATTGCGACAGATTGGGGTGTCGCCGGCTTTCCTCTGATATCTAGCTGCCCTTACACTTGCATCCAACAAACTGGCTTCCCTCCCTTTGCGACAATGGCTATGCCGGTGCAATACGGCCGGCAGCCAGCTTGTTAGGAAGTTCACGCAACCAAGCGACTGAGAAAAGATCTCAGCGATATACCGACAACATGTCTTTGCTTGGTAGATTGCTCTCTGGGGCAGCTGGCGCAACGAGCGCAACCTCGAGTCCTCGAAACACCCTCGATTCGAATTTGGAGGATCAGTTCACATACAATCTGCTCTTCCCGGACGCTGAGGCCCTTTGTCACAATGATCAGGTTTTCCCCCTCACCTCCGGCACTGTCCTTACGCCGGTACCCATCAGCAATTTCGACATCAGTGGGGAGATCGATTTAGATATGCGAGACGTCCGAGTAATCATCATGCAGGAAGCTACGACCACTACCGGCTCGGCATATCTGCTGTACGATAGTCATACCCCTCCTCCACCACCCTCTCCTTCACTAGATCGTCAAGCTGCAAACAATGGTTCAATATATCAAACTAGGACCGAGGGTCGTCGGTCTATAAGTTCACCTCGGAAGACAAGCGTGGGGCAGAATTCAAGACCGGTCATTATACAGCAAGACACTGCCGCACCAAGACAATTCGGTGCATTTGATCGCAGGACCCATCACAGAGCACCAAGTTATACCGAGACAGAAGGGCAAAGGTCGGCGAGAGAATACAGGGAGGAGGTGAATACATTTTCCAGCTGCATTTTTGGGAATTCCGAAGTCTTGGCCTACAAAGGAACCGGAACTAAGGTCCATATTGTCCCATCAGAGTCCCGGATAACTTTAACGTCTAGTTCCTATATGGCCGACGGAAATGGTTCCTTTGGACGGTCAAGCATGCGAAGCAGCAAGCTGGCACAGTCTTTCACGTCGGACACTGTGCATGGGCCGACATCGGCTGGTTTCACAAGTCCAAGCACATTCACCAGGGGTGCAGAAAGAAAAAAGGTCTTGATCACACGCATGTTCCCAGTTCCACTGCCCAATGATGATCCAGAAGATGCCACCCAAAATACAACACCAACCCCTCAAAGTGTGAATGAGACTGCTGGGTACCCGTTTCCGAAGATTGGTGATACCCACCCAACTGAGAAGAAGAAGCCTCAACCAAAGCAAAAGAGGACGCCCATGTATGCTGTGGGCTTGGTCGTAAATCTACCAGCAGCTCATCATGCTCCTTCAGCTCCAGTTTCGAGATCAAGCTTTCGTGGTCCTAGCTCTTACACAGACCAAGAGTCGTATCCGTCTTCTTTCAACTCAAGTCGTCGCTCTGGATGGACTATGCTCGGCCATGGATTTGGTGTCGAGTCGATGGACTCGTCCTTTTCCAGTGATGTCGACGATCGGATTGACATGATCACACACCACTGGGACATCATCATGCGGACTTTATCACATCTCCAAGCTGTGGCAACAGCGTCGCTTCTCCCTCTGCTTAAGCAAGCAGATATCAACTCCCCTGATCCACGCCGAGAATCAACGGTACACCACAGGGCAGCCTCTGCTAGCATTTCAATATCTGGAAAGCGTGTGGCCGAGGATATCAAGCCCTTTAAGATCCCGAAGACAAATGCTAAGATGGTTCACTTGCAAGCAAACTGCCTCATGCATGCCCCAAAAATTCACAAGGAAGTGGATGCATCACGGCAAAGGGTTATCAGTGGAATCAAAGCGCACCAAGTCGTCACTGGCCAAGGAAGATGGGGTATTTGGCGCGAAGAAGCAAGATTGGTGGGCAAATGGGCTGGAGGAAAGGACGAAGGATTCTTCTTCTTCAATCTTCTCACTGGATTCCTCGGCAACCACACTGAATGGCTCCAAGCACTCGGCCCAAGCTGGTATCGACGGCGGCATTATCAACAGCAACGAGCAAACAAGGACGATGATATCTCGCTTCCGGCGAGGACCATTATTGTTTCCGACAATAAACTCATGGCTCGGCGTTTAATTTTCCTCCTTGCGGCTTTTCTGCCGGCCAATCAACAACTCACTTCTGGCCGTTTGTTTCGTCCCAGCACCTCGGCGTCTTTCGGAGGATACTCGCAATCTCCACCGAGTTATACCGTGCCTATACTACGAGAGGAATCATTGCGGCGCAGGATCAACAAGCGCTCTAGTGCTGCTCGAAATGTTCATGGCCGAACGATGAGCTTCCCCGCTCAAGGCGCGCAAGGGTCGGGCCATTTAGGACCTGAAATCCACCACGACCGACGAACCTCGGACGCTGCATCAATCAAGACGGCAAACCTACCTATCCCCGGAAGTGACATTGGTACGAGGAAGAGTTCTGCTGCAACTACCTCGACTGTCACCCCTGTCACTACTATGCCGCATTTCTCGAGGCGCCCTGTTAGAGTAGGCACTGGGCCCGCTCCTCGACCGGGGAGTAGTGGCAGCCTTGCGACGGATGATCTTCTACGATCTTTGAAACGCGGGGACAGCTCTGGTCAATACAGCATTACCAGTACCGACTCTCAACATAATTCGCGATGGGGTAGCATGATCAGTGGTTTCTGGGGCGGCTCTAAACGACGGGACTCGACAGCATCAACTAGTCTTGACCATCGATCCATCGAAGGTCTAGAGATCAATGATCCTCACTATAAACCAGGATCGCCTAAAAAGGCCAGCAATCTGAAAGAGATGGTTGACGAGGCTAGGTGGTGTTCACAACCAAAGAATTTACACGACCGCGAGATGCGGAAGTCAGAATCTGGCAGTGCAACGACCGCGAAAGCTGAAAATGAACATGTGGAAGATATTCCTGAGCAGATAATTCAGACTGCACAGCGAGTCCCAGACCCGACGGGTGCATACGAGTCACCGGTCAAGACTTCCATC
>Ga0302227_10003584_pt1 | contig 10151 bp, 9 predicted proteins | sample II_Palsa_N1_1_FD_193525 | JGI IMG/M metagenome (GOLD analysis project Ga0302227, IMG submission 193525) | Peat permafrost microbial communities from Stordalen Mire near Abisko, Sweden - II_Palsa_N1_1 | ecosystem: Environmental > Terrestrial > Soil > Palsa > Peat permafrost | place: Sweden...
TTTCCACCCTCTTCTCTGCGAACTCAAAGCGCATACGCAACGTCCCCAAATGGACCTGGACCCCATGTCTGCGATTGAGACGATCTTTGACAACCATCCCATATTGCCCCTGGCCGATTTTCTGCGCAGGAATTTGGTCGCCAATCTCAGGGATCAAATATCTCCGGAGAAAGCACTCGACCGAGCATTGGAAAGCACGACAAAAGAGTGGATTGGCATCACCAAGAACCGACTCGACGAACACTGCATCCGCGCCCGCGACCTTGTGGTCCACGAAAGGCCAAACACTAAGCGCGTTCTTGCGCATACCCGGAAAGTCCGAAGAGCATCTGAAAAATACACGGTCTTGCTGGCAAACACGCCGAATCGTCAATGTAGGTAGCAAGAAACAGTGCGGTCTGTGCGCTGCCTGCTTGCTGAGACGCTTGAGTCTGCATGCGGCCGACGTCATCGAAGCCCCCAACACCTATGTTGTGTTCGATCTCGCCGCCTCTGATGTGAACGATGCCTTATCGGTCATTCCGCAAAAGGCTGATCGAGACATCATGGTCGAATATGGAAGCGTCGGTGTGCGCCATCTGCAACACCTTGCAGACATGGTCGCTCTACCGGACGATGTCCTTCGCACGTACGCTTCGGAAATTGCGGCCGCGACGGCGGATACCTACGAGGAAATTTTGAGAAAACTGAAGATGATGTTGGTGTCACATGCCGAAGAATGGCGAGCATTTCTGTTTGCGCAAGGGCAACAAAGCTTTTTGAAGAACTGGATGGATGGAGGGCGACATGGCTGAGTTGAATGAGCTGACCGCACAGGAAATAGGACGCCGCCTGCGAATAGCACGGGAAAACGCGGCCATACGGCAAGAAGATGCGGCCCAGTTCATCGGCGTTTCCCGGCCCACGCTCGTATCGATAGAGCAGGGCGTGCGCCGCGTGCGTATTCAGGAAATCCAGCTGCTCGGCCGCCACTACGGCGTGTCGGTGAACTCCCTCCTCCGCCGCGAGGCCGTGCACGTCGACTTAGTGCCCCGTTTTCGCAAATTGCGTGAGACAGAGGATACGCAAACCGCTGAAGCCGTTCGGCTATTCAACGACTTGATTAAAGCGGATGTTGAAATGGAGAACATACTCGGCATCCAGCGCCGACGAAATTACCCACCGGAGCGCGGCCTCAATGAGAGCGACGTCGCGACACTCGCCGAAAAGCATGCCAAGGAATTGCGCGACTGGCTGGGTCTCGGCCCGGGACCGATTGCCGACATTTTCTCGATAATCGAGCTGGATCTCGGCATCCGCTTGTATCAGCGTCGCCTTCCTTCCAATTCGAAGGTTGCGGGCCTCTTCAGCTACGATGAAAGTATTGGCGCCTGCATTCTTCTCAACGCGAGCCATCCATTACGCAGGCGCATTCAGTCGGCGGCGCATGAGATCGGCCACTTCTACGGCACGCGCCAGACTCCGGAAGTACTCGAAGAGGATGAGAAATTCCTGTCACGCGACGAACGCTACGCCAACGCTTTTGGCCGTGCATTCCTAACGCCGGCCGAGAGTTTCTCGGAAAGCTTCCGCCAATTGAAGCAAATCACTGGCAAGACGACCCGGCGCCTAATCATTCTCTTAGCTCAACAGTACAATATCTCGCGGCAGGCGTGTTGCCTCCGGCTCGAGGAATTAGGCCTTGCCAAGAAAGGTACCTGGGCCTGGTTCGAAAACAACGGCGGCATCACCGATGAGCACGCTCGTGAGGTCCTCGGCGAAATGACTGATCGACGAGATCCAGCGAGGAGCGATGCTGACAGACCCATCTCCCACCGCCTGAGCCTGATGGCACATGCCGTCTGGAAGCGCGAACTGATGTCGGAAGGACAATTGGCGGAGCTGCTGAAGTTGGGCCGAGTGGAAGTACGCGGCATTATCGACCAAATCGAGCTTGAGGAAAGGGAAACGGATGAACTGCTCAAGCTCCCTGATTGATATCGTTGACCCGCTTGTTCTCGACACAAGCGTTCTGATCAACCTTCACGCTTGCAAATATGGCGAACGAATCGTCACAGCCATCCCAAACGATATCCTCGTTCCAGATATCGTCGCGGGAGAACTGGAACATGAGACGAGCCGTAGAAACGGCGAGTACAGCTTTCTGCATGCCCTCGTGGCAGATGGAATCGTCACGCTCGTTAGTCTGACCGACGCGGAGTACCGAATTTTCCACGAACTTACGTCAACGTCTCCTGCGCTGGACGACGGTGAGGCCGCGACGATTGCCATCGCTGCCTCTAGACATCTTCGGCCGGTTATTGATGAGCGAAGGGGGCGAACACGCGCCAGCACACTAATGCAAGCGCTAACGCCGTACTGGTCGTTAGACCTTTTCCGGCATCCGACGGTCGTCGCAGCCCTCGGCGACGAACCTGCTCTTGAAGCGTTGTATCACGCCCTCTGCGACGGTCGTATGCGAATTCCATCGGAAACTGCGGACGACGTCATCGCGCTCATAGGCATGGAACGTTCGCGCGACTGCACCTGCCTCCCTGGGTATCGTGAACGATTTGTCTGCAATCAGAACGGGGCAATGGAGGTGGTGACGTCGCCATGTGGGGTTGCGACTCCTGCGCGCTACTAAAAATTACAGCGCGCTTCGACTCTGGATATTTGTCGACGCAGATATCTACGGCTAACTGAATCGCATTCAATCCAGTCGCCGACTTGAGCGGGAGGCCCAGCGCAATGTTGAATTGATGTGGCTGACCGGCCGCCTGGCGGCCTGACTTTAAAACAATCTCTCGCTTCCGCAAGGACAATGGCAAGGCGATCCGCAGTGTTTGCCGTCAGTTCGTGATGCTCTGCCAGCGACTTGACCTGTTTTCGGAGGCACTGGTCGCAATCGATGGCAGCAAGTTCAAGGCCGTAAATCATCGCGACCGCAACTTCACGAGCGCGAAGCTCGAGCGTCGTATGCGCGACATTGAGGAGAGCATCGGCCGGTATCTTTTAGCGATGGACACCGCCGACCGACAGGAACCGGTAATCGCGAAGGCCAGGACGGAGCGACTTCAGGACAAGATCGCGGCTCTCAAGGAGCAGATGCGAAGCCTGAAGGAGATTGAGGTTCGACTCAACGCAGCGCCCGACGGGCAAGTATCACTCACAGATCCTGACGCGCGCTCGATGAAGACGCGCGGCACGGGAGTCGTCGGCTACAACGTCCAGACGGCGGTCGATGCAAAGCACCACCTGATTGTGGCGCACGAGGTGACCAACAACGGCATTGATCGTGATCAGTTGACCGCAATGGCAAAGCTTGCTCGTACAGAGATGGGTGTCGATAAGCTCACTGCAATTGCAGACCGCGGCTACTACAAGAGCGAGGAGATGCTCGCGTGCCATGAAGCGGGTATCACTGCATTTGTACCGAAGACGGTGACGTCGAGCGCAACCGCTCACGGTCGCTTCAGCAAAGACGATTTCATTTACGATCCGCCGGCAAACGAATTTCGTTGTCCGGCAGGGGAGCGCCTCATCTGGAGGTTCTCGACCGTTGAATGCGGACTGAAGCTCAGTAAGTATTGGAGCTCGAATTGCCAGCCGTGCGCGTTAAAAGAGAACTGCACTCCGGGTCCTCAACGCCGTGTGACACGCTGGGAGCACGAGACTGTCCTCGAAGAAATGCAGACACGACTGGATCATGCCCCAGAGATGATGCGAATCCGACGACAGACTGTCGAGCATCCATTCGGCACGATCAAGGCCTGGATGGGAGCCACCCACTTCTTGACGAGGACCATCGGGCGAGTCAGTACGGAGATGAGCTTGCACGTGCTTGCCTACAACATGAAGCGCGTAATCGCGCTGCTCGGTTCAGAAAGACTTATCGAAGCGATGCGGGCATAAAGCGAGCTGGTGGTTTCGATGCCGCCTAAGACACACGAATAAGATCGAACTCAGTGGCTTCGGTGCTTCCCCGTATGCACTAGGCCGAGAGTGCCGATCACGTGTGTGGTTCCCTCGACGTTTTGACACAGTCTTATATGGACACCGCCCGGTTTGCCAAGTTGATCTTGATGCGATGCCTTAACGAGGTATCGGCTGCGGTCTTATATTCGTACATGGACTCCCGCCTATGAGCAAGAGTGGTTTGCATTTTGAAGGTCTCGACTGCGTCCGTACATTCGGCTTTTTACGTGCCAGCCATCGGCACTAGCCATCATGGATGTTTGCGCGCTTGCTCCTCATCGGCCTTCTGGCTTCGTACTGCAGCCGCCGGATATATCAGGATCTGCAAGCGCCGGTCCGACCGGTTCCCCATGCTTGCCGCTGCTTGCGCAATCGCGAAAGAAATAAAAGAGACTTTAGACGTTACAAACTGCTAGACCACTTTGAAGCTGTCATTGCTGGTCAGTATTGCCCAGGCGATTCGCGCCGTTTTGTTCGCCAGGGCGATCGCTGCGATACTAACGTGACGGCGTTGCATCACTGCTTTGATCCAGCGACTGTGCCGGTCATCATGGCGATTCACGAAGCGCATCACCGCGCGGGCGCCTTGCACAAGTAAGGTTCGGAGATAGGTGTCGCCGTGTTTTGTAATGCTGCCCAGCTTGGTCTTCCCGCCGCTCGAATTTTGCTTCGGCGTCAGACCTAACCAGGCCGCAAACTGCCGCCCATTTTTGAACTGCGATGGATCCCCAACGCTGCTGAACAATGCGGTTGCAACAAGTGGTCCAATGCCTGGTACCGTAGCAAGTCGTTGACAACCTTCATTGCGTTTGAATATCTCAGCAATCTCGACGCCAAGCTCATTGACCCATTGCTGCAGGGCAGTCAATTGTTCGAGATACATCGATCCGAGCCGCCTGAGCAGAAGCGTGATCCGGGCATCGGTGTCGTTGACTAGCGTAACGATGCCCTGTCTTAACTGCGGAAGACCCACCGGGAAGATGAATCCCTCTTCTGCAAACATGCTTCTAATCTGGTTCGATTTCGCTGTCCGCTCATGGATAAGCCGCTCACGCATGCGATGAACTGACTGCAGCGATTGCTGTTCGGCGCTCTTGATCGGCACAGGGTGAATGCTGGGTCGAGAAACTGCGGCGCAGATGGCCGCCGCGTCATTTGCATCGTTCTTTCCGCCCACCAGGAACGGCTTCACATACTGCGTGGGCAGCAGGCGTACCGTGTGACCTAACGAGGTCAATTCTCGGGCCCAGAAGTGCGAACCGTGACAAGCCTCGATCCCAACCAAGCTCGACTCCAGCTTTGAGAAGAACTTCAATATGTCAGCTCGGCGGAGCTTGCGCTGTAGGACCGTTTTGCCGCTGCAGTCAACGCCGTGAACCTGGAACACGTGTTTCGCAATATCAAGACCGATGGTTAGCGCTCGCATGGCAAATCTCCTGAGTATGGTTCAGAAAGTGTGCGCCCCGAAGGGGGCGGGAGTCCATACCATCAGCCTTTTGCAAGCCGAAGCCGCGGGCCCTGATGGAATTCGCCAAGAACGTCCTCATCTGGGCCGCGTGCTTCAGGCACAAGACTGTGTTCAGGTTTACGTTCTTGCGGTCCGACCTGTTTTGCCATCACATGGAATCAACCCTAGCAACCTACCGGTCCCTCAACGTTTCAAAGTCTGATACTGCTACGCAGGTCTCACACTGACGTGATTCTTTTCATAACTACTCGCGTGGGCCAGTATGGCCCAGGCGATTCGCGCCATCTTGTTCGCTAGAGCTACGGCGACTACGTTGCCAGGTCGCCGCTCTTGAATTCCTTTTTGCCACGCAGTTGGTACCTTGGTGTGACACAGGACGGAGCGCGCTCCGTGGATCAGCAGCGTGCGCAGGTATGGGTCGCCTCGCTTTGAGATGGAGCCCAATCGAATCTTGCCGCCCGTACCGTTTTGCCGCGGGACAAGCCCGAGGAACGCAGCGAACTCACGTCCCGATTTGAACGTCCTCGCGTCTCCAATTGTTGCTACTAAGGCCGTTGCGGTGAGCCTGCCGATGCCGGGCACTTCGGAGATCGCGCGACACGCCGCTTCCTGTTTCTGCCAGGCACCAATCCGCTTCTCGAGTTGATCGATATCATCTTCAAACGCGTTGATGCGTCGTAGCTGGTCTTGAAGATTAAGGATGATCGACCTTGGCAGTGTGTCTTCTAACTCCACCATGCGCTCCCGGACCTCGGCAAGCCCTGCCAAGCGTCCGGCTCGAAACGTCACGCCGAATTCGTAAAGAAACCCACGGAGCTGATTCACTTGCATCGTACGAAACTTGACGAGCTGCGAGCGCATTCGGTGCAAGCTGAGCATCGCTTGTTGATCCTCCGTCTTGGCTGCAACCGTGCGCATTCCAGGTTGCTGCACGGCAGTCCAGATTGCTCTGGCATCCGCCGCGTCGGTCTTATTCGTTTGCACGAATGGTCGAATAAACTGCGCATGCAACAGCACCACCTCGTGCCCAAGCGCCCGAATCTTACGTGCCCACCAGTGAGCACTTCCGCAAGCCTCGAGGGCCACTCGACCAGCAGGACGTCGGGCTAGAAACGCGATTAAATCGTCGCGTCCGAACCGGCGATTGGCGATCTCCCCGGTTTGTGCATCGACCCAGTACAGCTGGAATACCCGTTTTGCAATATCGAGTCCATATGTCGTAGCATTCATTTGGGGCCTCCGTTCCTCAAGTGGTTGTGTCGCAGCTCCACTTTGGCACATTGATGCCGTTCGGTTCTGGAGGCCCTCAATCATGCCCACCTCCCCGAAGGGAGGGCGGTGTCCATTCCATCTGGGCCAATAGGCGACGGTCGCTGGCGCCGTCCAAGGACGTTCGAATGGCGGATCCGTTTGGAAAGCGTCATTCGAACTTCGCATGGAGTCACATGTACCTCTAGTCGAAGCTTAGAACAGTGCCCGTGATAATTACGGTTATCAACGGTGCGTTTTCTGGGAAAGCGCGGTTGTACAACAGGTCCTGGGTTACAAAGTCGCCCCTGATTCGATGGACTGACCAATCGCTGAAAAGACCGACAGCACTCGGTCGATGTCTGCTTCGCTAATCCCAGGGTAGGTCACTAGGCGAAGATAATGATTGCCATAGCACGTTGCGAGGATTCCACGCTGAGATAGGCCGCGCATAAGCGCTTGCAGGTCGAATTTTGTTGCCTTCAACCTAACCATCACAATATTCGTTTGCAGGAGGTCCAGATCGACGGAAAGCCATGAATGTTCGGTCGCAAGCGCTTCGCCTATTCGGCGCGCCTGTGCATGACTGTCAGGCACCCTATCTAGCATCGTTTTCAATGCCACTACAGCGGGAGCGGCCACGACGCCCGCGGGTCGCCAGTTCCCGCCCAACATCTGTCGCACGTGTATGGCGCGCTTGATAAAAGCACTGTCACCACTGAGTATGGCGCCCAACGGCGCACCAAGGGCTTTGTTTAGACTGACTGCAACGCTGTCTGCACCTTGCGTGAGGACACGAGGTTCGCATCGCCAGTACGAAGCTGCATTCCAGAGACGGGCTCCATCCAAATGAACAGCGATCGCCTTGGCGCTGCATGCGTCGCGGATGCCCTGCTGCCAATCTCGGGGCATAACCGTTCCGCCCGCTCGGTTATGTGTATTCTCCAGAATGACTGTAGACACATGATAGCCTTCATGATCGCAGTCGGAGAGCGCCTCCATAACCTGACTTGGCGAAAGGTGGCCATGTTTCCCAATTAGGCGATGGACCGCAACGTTCGAGAGGCCGGAGGTGGAGGCGGCTTCGTGTTCCGCAATGTGCGTCTGAGCATCAGAAATAATGTGATCGCCTGGACGACAGTGCACGAGAAGAGCGGCTTGATTCGCCATCGTGCACGTTGGAAAGAAGAGCGCGTCTTTCATACCTAATACACTGGCAGCCAACGCCTCAAGCTCACGTACGTGTGTATCGTCACGGGCGTTGTAGCTGCACGGCTCACGAGTCGCGGAAACCATGGCCTCGACCATCTCGGAAGTCGGACCGGAAAGCAGATCACTGCGAAGATCCACCACTGACATGAGTACCTCGTAATTGAACGAAAAAAGCGGTGAAAGAATAGCGGACGTAACTGAAGCTCAAGCGGATGCCGAACTAGCTTTAGCAGCCGGTCGCATCGCAGAACGCAGCGCGATCGTAGGATGCAGACGACTGGGGGGCTTCCATTTCCGTTTAGTGTCGAAGGATCTTTGATAAAAATTGGCTTGCGCGATCGCTGCGCCCAGTGGACTCGCCAAAGAACGCATCCTTGGAGCAATCGTCAATGATCTGGCCACGGTCCATGAAAACAACCCGATCAGCCACGCGTTGCGCAAAGCCCATCTCAGCATCACCAGCGCCGGATCGCCCGGCAGAATTTCCAGCACCGACAAGATGAGCACCATCGCCGCCAGCATGGTTAGCAGGAAACTCACCAAGCGCTTGAAAATTTGAAACGGCATTGAACGCCTCCTTTCAAAAACCGCGGTACTACCTCGGACCGGCTTCTTGCCTGTTCAGGCTATGCTCGGTTCATGCGCAGGGTTGTAATTCGTCAGGCGTCCAACTCGGGAAGATTCGGTCTGCGGTGCGCCCATGGACGCGTCTTTTCGAAAATGGCGGCGACGCGCAGCAGGAACGCATCCTGACCCGGTCGAGCGACTAGTTGCAGGCCCATCGGCAGGCCGTCGCTGTCCCAGCCGCAAGGCAACGACACAGCGGGATGACCGGTGAGGTTGAACGGCAGGGTGTAGGGATACCACGCGCGGCGACAGGTATCGACCTGCTGTCCGTCTATCTCGATATTGGCAAAGTGGTCGTGATCGATGGGCAGCGCGGCGCGCGACAGCGTCGGCATGATCACAATGTCGACATCGTCGAACCAGCTCTGGACCGAGCGATAAACGGTGGTACGCATCAGCAGGCCGCGATACAGTTCTTCAGCGGTGTAGTGCGCGGCTTGATCGATTTGCCGTACGAACGTCGGGCACATGATGCCCCGGTACTTTTCCAGGTACTTGCCATACTGGGCGTAGCCAGAGGCGGTAATCACGGTGAACCATAGCGGTTCGACGTTTTCGAATGGGTGTTCGGCGGGAATCACGGTAGCGCCGGCTTCGCCAAAAGCGGCAACCGCGTCGGCCAGCGCCTTCAATACATCGGCCGCGACGACCTCGTTGCCCAGGCGCTCACGCCAGCCGATTCGCACGTCTTTCAAATCACTGGGGTCGGTCACGGCAGCCAGGAAATCCGGCTTTGGACGATTAGTGGTGTTCGGGTCCCGCTCATCGGGGCCGGCCATGACGTCGAGCATCATCGCCGTGTCATACACGGTTCGTGTCAGCGGCGTCACATACGACGTATTGCCGAACTGGTCCTGCGCCCAGTCGTGCGGGATCATCCCGAGGCTTTGCTTGAAACCGACCAAGCCGTTGCAGGCCGCGGGAACACGAGTTGATCCGCCTGCATCGGTGGCCACCGCAAGCGGAGCCATCCCGGCTGCGGTGGCCGCGCCCGCGCCACCACTTGAGCCGCCGGAGCTGCGATCCGCGCGCCAAGGATTGCGGGTGCGCCCGAAGAGAGGCGCTTGCGTCATAGGTGACATGCCGAACTCGGGCGTCGTCGTCTTGCCGACAAGGATGCCACCGGCCTGACGCAACCGTTGTACGACTACCGCATCAGCGTGGGGAGTGTTGTCTTTTAGGATTGCAGAGCCGAACGTCGTGCGTACGTCCTTGGTTGACACCAAATCCTTGACCGAGAACGGAATGCCGTGCAAAGCGCCGAGCGGCTTGTCGTCCATGATGGCCTGTTCCGCTTGGCGTGCCTCATCCATCGCACGTTCCGAGCAAATGGTGATGAACGCGTTGAGAACGGGCTGGGACGCCTCGATGCGCTCGAGTATCGTCCGCGTTACTTCTACCGGCGAGACTTGACGGGCCTTGATCCACTTTGCCAGATCTGCCGCCGAGGCATACACCAACTCCGAAGTCATATCGATTTCCCTTATAGTTGTTTTTGTATCCAGAAACTATGGGCTCAGCGCAGAATAGACCGCTGTCTTGATAAGAACGATTGCGCGTGATCTACGCAAGAGGCGTCTCGCCCAAGGAACTGATCGAGACAAGGTCACGCTTGATCACGACGAACTTGGCAATACAC
>Ga0302227_10003585_pt1 | contig 10149 bp, 6 predicted proteins | sample II_Palsa_N1_1_FD_193525 | JGI IMG/M metagenome (GOLD analysis project Ga0302227, IMG submission 193525) | Peat permafrost microbial communities from Stordalen Mire near Abisko, Sweden - II_Palsa_N1_1 | ecosystem: Environmental > Terrestrial > Soil > Palsa > Peat permafrost | place: Sweden...
GAAGTTCCTGCCGATCGGACTGATCGTGGCGATCGTGATGCTGGTGGAGATGCTCGGGCTGATCGGCGTGCGCGCGATGCATGCGCAGGTCATGGGCGCCGATCCGGCAGCCGCAGCGGGTACGTCCAACACCGCATGGCTGGGTCGCGCGTTGTATACGCAATACCTGTTGCCATTCGAGATTGCGGCGCTGATCCTCACCGTGGGTGTGGTGGCAGCCGTGGCGCTGACCCTGCGTCAGCGCAGCGATATGCGCCATGAGTCGGCCAGCCAGCAGGTCAGTGTGAACCCGCGTGATCGCATCCGTATCGTGAAGATGGCCGCCGAGCGTCCCGCAGGGGAATCGCCGGCCTCGCCGCAGGAGTCCAAACCATGATCACGCTATCGCACTACATCGTGCTCGGCGCGGTGCTGTTCTGCATTGCCGTCGCTGGCCTGTTCATCAATCGCAAGAACGTGATCGTGCTGCTGATGTCGATCGAATTGATGCTGCTGGCGGTGAACACGAACTTCGTGGCGTTCTCGCGCTTCCTCGGCGACGTATCGGGGCAGGTCTTCGTGTTCTTCATTCTCACCGTGGCCGCGGCAGAAGCTGCCATCGGCCTGGCGATCCTGGTCCTGCTGTTCCGCAATCGCAGCACGATCAATATCGCCGACATCGACAGCATGAAGGGCTGATCACATGGGTCTTTCGACATCCATTCTGCTGACGATCGCACTGGCGCCGCTGGTCGGCTGCGTGCTGGCTGGCTTCCTGGGCAAGTTCCTTGGTCGCGCGGGCTCGCATAGCGTCACCATCCTCGGCGTGGCGATCTCCTGCGCGCTGTCGTTCTACGTGCTGTACCAGCTCACCCTTGGTGGGGCGGTTGAGTACAACCAGAACATCTACACCTGGTTCCAGATCGGCCACTTCAACGCCAGCGTCGGCTTCCTGGTCGATCGCCTGACCGCGATGATGCTGGTGGTGGTGAGCTTCGTGTCGCTGCTGGTGCACGTCTACACCATCGGCTACATGGCCGACGACGACGGCTACAAGCGCTTCTTCAGCTACATCTCGTTGTTCACCTTCTCGATGTTCATGTTGGTGATGAGCAACAACTTCATGCAGCTGTTCTTCGGCTGGGAAGCGGTGGGCCTGGTGTCGTACCTGCTGATCGGCTTCTGGTACAAGAAGCCGACCGCGATCTTCGCGAACCTGAAGGCGTTCCTGGTCAACCGCGTGGGTGACTTCGGCTTCCTGCTCGGTATCGCGGCGGTGCTGTATTTCCTCGGCACGCTGGATTACGCCACCGCGTTCGGCGCGGCGCCTTCGCTGATCGGCAAGACTCTGCAGATCACCGCAAGCACGCAGTGGGATGCTGCCACGGTGATCTGCATCTGCCTGTTCATCGGTGCGATGGGCAAGTCGGCGCAGGTGCCGCTGCACGTGTGGCTGCCCGACTCGATGGAAGGCCCGACCCCGATCTCCGCGCTGATCCATGCGGCGACAATGGTGACTGCCGGCATTTTCATGGTGGCGCGCATGTCGCCGCTGTTCGAACTGTCGCAGAGCGCGCTCAGCTTCGTGATGGTGATCGGTGCCACCACCGCGCTGTTCACCGGCCTGATTGGCATCGTGCAGAACGACATCAAGCGCGTGGTGGCGTATTCCACGCTGTCGCAGCTGGGCTACATGACGGTGGCGCTCGGCGTGTCGGCGTACAGCGGCGCGGTGTATCACCTGATGACGCATGCGTTCTTCAAGGCGCTGCTGTTCCTCGGTGCCGGTTCGGTGATCATCGCGATGCATCACGAGCAGGACATGCGTTACATGGGTGGCCTGCGCAAGTACATGCCGATCACCTGGATCACCATGTGGATCGGTTCGCTGGCGCTGTGCGGCGTGCCGTTCTTCTCGGGTTTCTATTCGAAGGACGCGATCATCGAGGCGGTCGGCGAGTCGCATCGCTGGGGTTCGAGCTACGCTTATTTCTGCGTGATGGCTGGCGCGCTGGTGACCGGGCTGTACACGTTCCGCCAGATGTACCTGACCTTCCACGGCAAGGAGCGCTTCACCGTCGTCGCGCATCATGGCCACGCCCCCCATCAGGATGCGCATGACGATCACGGCCATCACGAGCCGGGCGTGCTGGAGCATGCGCCGAAGGAATCACCGTGGGTGGTGACGCTGCCGCTGGTGCTGCTGGCGATACCGTCGCTGCTGGTTGGTTTCTTCACGGTCGGACCGATGCTGTTCGGCAAATGGTTTGGCAGTGCGATTCATGTGGATGAAGCGAACGACGTGCTGGCCGAACTGGGTCGCAAGGATTTCCACGGTGCTTTTGGGATGGCACTGAACGGGTTTATCCAGTTGCCGTTCTTCCTGGTGCTGACGGCGTTCGTGATCACCACCTACATCTACCTGTTCAACCCGGCCATGGCTGGGAAGATCAAGTCGGCGTTGAAGCCGCTATGGACCGTGCTCGACCGCAAGTACTGGATCGACGACGTCTATTTCGCGGTGTTTGCCCGCGGTGGCGTCAAGCTCGGCCGCCTGTTCTGGAAGGCCGGTGACACGGCGGTGATCGACGACACCATGGTCAACGGCTCGGTGAGCATGATTCACCGTATCGCCGCCACGATGCGCCGTCTGCAGTCGGGTTATCTCTATCACTACGCCTTCGCGATGATTCTTGGCCTGATCCTGCTGCTAGGCGGGTACTGGTTCTTTGGTACCGGGCTGATCGGTTCCGGCCTGGTCGGGCAATAAGGGAAGCAAGCACACATGTTCACTCACTTGCTCAGCCTGCTTATCTGGCTCCCCGTCGCCGGCGCCATTCCGGTGCTGCTTGCCGGCTCCGGCCGGCCCAATCTGGCGCGCTGGCTATCGCTGCTGGTGGCCGTGCTGACCTTCGTGGTCAGCCTGTTCCTGCTGGTGCAGTACCACCCTGACGCGGGCGGCATGCAGCTGACCGAAAGCTATCTGTGGATCGCCTCGTGGGGTGTCCATTACAGCCTGGCGGTCGACGGTATCTCGGTGGCGCTGATCCTGATGACCACCTTTGTCGGCATCCTGGTGATCGCCGGCGCGTGGGAAGTCATCCAGGACAAGCCGCACCAGTACATGGCTGCGATGCTGATCCTGGAAGGCCTGCTGATCGGCGTCTTCTGTGCCACCGACGCGCTACTGTTCTACGCGCTGTTCGAGGCGATCCTGATCCCGATGTTCATCCTGATCGGTATCTGGGGTGGCCCGCGGCGGGTGTATGCGACGCTGAAGTTCTTCATCTACACGTTCTTCGGCTCGGTCTTCATGTTGATCGCGCTGCTGTACCTGTACCAGAAGGCCGGCACGTTCGACCTCGCCACGCTGGCGGCCTTGCCGCTGACGATGAAGGAACAGACGTGGATTTTCTTCGCGTTCCTGATTGCGTTCGCGATCAAGGTGCCAATGGTGCCGGTGCACACCTGGTTGCCGGATGCCCACGTGGAGGCGCCGACCGGAGGCTCGGTGGTACTGGCGGCCGTGATGCTGAAGGTCGGTACCTACGGATTCATCCGTTTCATGCTGCCGATCGTGCCGGATGCGGGCGAACATTTTGCGTGGCTGGTGATCGTGCTGAGCCTGATCGCCATCGTCTACATCGGCTATGTCGCGCTGGTACAGGAGGACATGAAGAAGCTGGTGGCGTATTCCTCGGTGGCCCATATGGGCTTCGTCACGCTGGGTATCTTCATCGCGTTCCTGCTGGTGCGTGAGTCGGGCAATATCGACATGGCGCTGCTGGGCATGCAGGGCGCGATGGTGCAGATGATTTCGCACGGGTTCATCTCGGGCGCGATGTTTACCTGCATTGGCGTGATGTATGACCGCATGCACACACGACAGATCAAGGATTACGGCGGCGTCATCAACGTGATGCCGTGGTTCGGTTTCTTCTACGTGCTGTTCGCGATGGCGAACTGCGGCCTGCCGGGTACCAGTGGTTTCGTTGGCGAGTTCATGGTGATCCTGGCCAGCTTCAGCGCGAATCCATGGATCGCGGTGTTTGCCGCGTTCACCCTGATCATTGGTGCGGCGTACACGCTGTGGCTGGTCAAGCGCGTGCTGTGGGGTGACATCACCAATCCGCACGTGGCCGAGATGAAGGAAATCAACGGTCGCGAGACCTTCGTGCTGGTGGCCTTCGCTGCCGCCGTACTGGCGCTTGGCATCTGGCCGCAGCCGCTGGTCCATCTGATGGACAGCTCGGTGTCGCACCTGGTGCATCAGATCGTCATTCACAAGATTTGATCAGGACTGAATATGCCGAATCTCAATGACATCCTGATCATGTTGCCGGAGTTCTATCTGGTGGCGGCGGCGTGCTTGCTGTTGCTGATGGATGCCTTCATGAAACCGGAGCAGCGCCCCATGCTGCACTGGATTTCGATCGCCGTCCTGCTGGTGGGAATCTACCTGCTGATTGTCGGCCAGCCGGAACAGGCGGTCACTGCGTTTGGCGGCATGTTCATACGGGACGAGGCATCCGAGATCCTCAAGATCTTTGCACTGGGCACCACCGTGCTGGTGATGGTGTATGCACGACCGTATCTGATCGACCGCAAACTGCTGATCGGCGAGTTCTACACGCTGATGATCTTCGCGGTGATCGGCATCATGCTGCTGGTGTCGGCTGGCAACCTGGTCACCATCTACCTGGGACTGGAGCTGCTGTCGCTGTCGTCGTATGCGTTGGTTGCATTGAACCGTGATGCAAGGTTGCCGTCCGAGGCGGCGATCAAGTACTTCGTGCTGGGCGCACTCGCCTCGGGCATGCTGCTGTACGGCATGTCGATGGTCTATGGTGCTTCAGGCATGGGCGGTACGCCGAGCCTTGATCTCGCGCAATTGCACAACGTGGCGTCCTACACCACGGCGCCGAATCTGTTGCTGTTCGGGTTGATCTTCATGATTGTCGGCATCGGCTTCAAGCTCGGTGCTGCTCCGTTCCACATGTGGATACCGGACGTCTATCAAGGTGCGCCGACTCCGGTCACTACCTTTATTGCTTCGGGTTCCAAGCTGGCTGCATTCGGCATGGCGTATCGCCTGCTCAGCTCGGGCATGGGCGACCTGTCGCAGCACTGGCAGCTGATGCTGGCGGTATTGGCGGTGGCATCGCTGGCGATCGGTAACCTCGTCGCGATCGTGCAGACCAATCTCAAGCGCATGCTGGCGTATTCGACCATCTCGCACATGGGTTATCTGCTGCTGGGTCTGGCAGCTGCAGGGCCGGAAGGCTATGCCGCGGCGATGTTCTACGCGATCTGTTATGCACTGATGAGCGTGGCTGCATTTGGCGTCATGCTGGCGTTGACTCGTGCCGGTTTCGAGTGCGAGGAAATTGCCGACCTGAAGGGGCTCAACCAGAAGTCGCCGTGGATGGCGTTCCTGATGCTGCTGGCGATGTTCTCGCTGGCCGGCGTGCCGCCATTGTTTGGTTTCTGGGCCAAGGCGCTGGTGCTGGAAGCTGCGATCCATGCGGGCATGCTATGGCTGGCCATCGTCGGCATCGTGTTCGCAATCATCGGCCTGTATTACTACCTGTACGTGATCAAGGTGATGTATTTCGACAAGCCGGCAGAAGGCAGCGTGCTGCAGGCCAAACCGGATGTGTCCTTGCGCGTGGTGCTGTCCTTGAATGCGCTGTCGCTGCTGGTGCTTGGTCTTTACTGGGGGCCGCTGCTGAGCTGGTGCCGTCATGCGTTCGGGCTCTGATCGATGGATACGCAAATCCAGGCGCATGGCGCGATGATTTGCTGCTTGAAGATGGATTCGTTGATGTTGAGGCTTGCAAGAAACTGGCCATCACGTTAGAATCTTCGGACTCTGATGCGGGGTGGAGCAGTCTGGCAGCTCGTCGGGCTCATAACCCGAAGGTCGCAGGTTCGAATCCTGCCCCCGCTACCAGATCTTTCTTGATGCAAGAAAGCCTCCTCGTGAGGCTTTTTTGTTGGGCGCACGGATGCGTCGCGCCGTGCCTCGGTTGATGGCTTCGGTGTCGGATGGAGCTGCAGGAGAGGGACATCGGCGAGATATGGAAATGGGCCGTCGGAGCCCATTTTTTGTTTCTGCTGTTCTGAAAGTGTGATCGGGTAAAGGTATATCGATGGATACACAGGCACTGGCACAACGCTTCACCGAGGTACTGGCCGATCTGGGCCTGGAATGCCTTGGCGTGGAGTTCACCCCGTCGCATGGTCAGAGTACCCTGCGCGTTTATCTGGACTTGCTTGATAAGAGCAGCACGGGCGAAGGTGAACGTCGCGAGGTCGGTATCGAGGATTGTGAGAGCGCCAGCCGCGAGCTGTCCGCGCTACTCGATGTGGAAGACCCGGTTCCGGGACATTACGTGCTGGAAGTTTCCTCGCCGGGAATCGATCGACCGCTGTTTACTGCAGCACAGTTTGCGCAGGTCAGCGGGCAGGAAGTGAAGTTGCTGCTGAAAGCTTCGCTGGAAGGGCGTCGCCGCCTGCGCGGCAAGCTGGTTCTGGTGGATGGCGAGCGGATCACGCTGGAAGCCGAAGGCAAGACATTCGAATTCGAGCACGCGCTGGTGGAAAGTGCGCGTGTGGTGCCGGACTGGGTGGCGCTGGGTTATGCGCCGCAGCCCAAGCGCGGCGGCAAGCCGGCCGGCAAGAACTAATTAGTGCGGCCATCCATGGCTGCGTTCCAGGTTTTGAGTTCCGGGATGAACTCAACAATTTAACCATCGGTATCCGGACGGGATGCCTACGGAGTTGCTGCAATGAGCAAAGAACTTTTGCTGGTCGTCGAGGCGGTTGCCAACGAAAAAGGCGTGCCGCTGGATGTGATTTTCGAGGCGATGGAGGCTGCATTGGCCTCGGCCGCGAAGAAGCGCTATCCGGAAGAAGAGCCGGACATCCGCGTGTCGATCGACCATGACACTGGCGAGTACCAGACTTTCCGTCGCTGGGAAGTCATTGCCGACGATGGCGAGATGGAATCGCCGTCCTACCAGCTGCGCCTGATGGATGCGCTGGACGAGCGCGCCGACGCCGAAGTCGGCGAGTACATCGAGCAGCAGGTCGAAAATGCCGAATTCGGACGCATTGCCGCGCAGGCCGCCAAACAGGTGATCGTGCAGCGCGTGCGCGAGGCCGAGCGCCAGCAGGTGGTCGATGCCTTCGCCGACCGCGTTGGCGAACTGGTCACCGGCATCGTCAAGCGCGTCGAGCGCGGCAACATCTACCTCGACCTGGGCAGCAATGCCGAGGCGTTCATTCCGCGCGACAAGACGATTCCACGTGAATCGGCCCGCGTCGGCGACCGCGTGCGCGGTTATCTGTACGAAGTGAAGTCGGAAGTGCGTGGCCCGCAGCTGTTCGTGTCGCGTGCCGCTCCGGAGTTCATGATCGAGCTGTTCAAGCTGGAAGTGCCGGAAGTCGGCCAGGGCCTGGTCGAGATCAAGGGTTGTGCCCGTGATCCGGGCGACCGCGCGAAGATCGCCGTGCTGGCACATGACAGCCGCACCGATCCGATCGGTGCCTGCATCGGCATGCGCGGTTCGCGCGTGCAGGCCGTCTCCAACGACCTCAACGGCGAGCGCGTCGACATCATCCTGTGGCACGAGAACCAGGCGCAGTTCGTCATCAATGCGATGGCGCCGGCGGAAGTGCAGTCCATCATCATGGATGAGGAAAAGCACTCGATGGACATCGCGGTGGCCGAGGACAAGCTGTCCCAGGCGATCGGTCGTGGTGGCCAGAACGTGCGCCTCGCCAGCAAGCTGACCGGCTGGCAGCTCAACGTGATGACCCAGGACCAGGTCACCGCCAAGAGCGAGTCCGAGCAGGAGTCCGCGCGCCAGCTGTTCATGGACAAGCTCGAAGTGGATCAGGAAATTGCTGTCATCCTCGTGCAGGAAGGTTTCTCCAGTATCGAGGAAATTGCCTACGTGCCGAGCGCCGAGCTGCTGGCAGTGGAGGGTTTCGACGAGGATATCGTCGAGGAACTGCGTGCCCGTGCCCGTGATGCGCTGCTGACCGAGGCACTGGCGGTGGAGGAGGGCGTCGAGGAGCATCAGCCGTCTGCGGAGCTGCTCGCGCTGGAAGGCATGGATGAGACGACGGCGTACGCGCTGGCGGCTCGCGAAGTGAGCACGGTTGACGATCTGGCCGATCTGGCGGTGGATGACCTGATCGATATCGAAGGAATGGACGAAGAGCGCGCTGCAGCACTGATCATGGCCGCGCGTGCGCCCATGATCGAGCGGCTGGAGAAAGGCGGCTAACCGCGGACGGCAGCACCCTGGATGGGTGCGCCGAGAAAGGCTTTACGGAGCCTTTCAGCAAGGATGGAGGTGGCGGCATGGATAATGTCGCACTGACGATAAGGGCCGAACAGGGGCCCAAGCGCGGGAACGGCGGAGCAAAGAACACGATGTCGGACGTCACGATCAAACAACTCGCCCAGGTGCTGGGCATGCCGGTCGACAAGCTGCTCACGCAGCTTGGCGAGGCGGGCATGAAATTCTCCGATCAGGAACAGGTCATCAGCAGCACCGAAAAGGTGAAGCTGCTGGGGTTCCTGCGCCGTACGCATGGGAAGACCGAAACTGCCGTTGAGGTCGATGACAGCGCACCGCGCCAGATCACCCTCAAACGACGCACGGTCGGCGAACTCAAAGTGGCCACCCCAGGTGGCCGCGGTGCAGCCGGCACGGCCAAGACGGTCAATGTCGAAGTCCGCGCCAAGCGTACCTACGTCAAGCGCAGCACGATTGCCGAGGAAGCGGGCGTCGATGGCGAGCGCGAGGATGCTGTGCGCAAGCTGCAGGAATCGCAGCTGCAGCGTGAACAGGAAGAGCAGGATCGCCTCGATGCCGAGCAGCGCCGCCATGAGGACGCGCAGCAGCGCGCCCAGGACGAGCAGCAGCGGCAGGAAGAACAGAAACAGCATGAGGCCGCCAAGGCAGCGGTACCAGCAGCAGCTGAAGCAGCTGCCGCCGCAGTGGCAGCGCCGGAACCGGTCCAGCCTGCTGAAGTCGTGTCGACCGACAAGGTCGAAGATGACTCCGCCACCGTCCAGCGGATGGATCAGCGCGACCTGGGCATGATCCTGCCCCGCATCCATGAGCCACGCAAACGCGAAAAGCTGGTCAAGCCGGTGGTTGCGCCCGTCGTGGCACCCGTGGCGCCAGTGGTGGCGCCGGTGAAGCCGGCAGCTCGCGTCAGTGCAGCAGCTGGCACCCCCGCAGCGGCGCCGGCACCTGCCAGCGACGCCCGCGGCAAGCCCAAGCATGCCCGTGAGCGCAGCGAGACCACGGGAAGCAAGGAAGAACGCGATGGCGGCAAGCGTTTTGCTGGTGGCCAGATGCATCTGAGCGAGGCTGATCGGGCCCGTCGTTCTTCCAGCAGCAACAAGCGTGGCAAGCCGGGTCGCGGCAATATCCGCGAGATGTCGCGCAGTAGCAGCAATGCCCCGACGGGTCCGCATGGTTTCTCGCGTCCCACCGCACCGGTGGTGCGCGAAGTGGTGGTGGCTGAGACCAACGTCGTCGCCGAGCTGGCGCAGAAGATGGCGGTCAAGGGCTCCGAGGTGGTCAAGGCGCTGTTCAAGATGGGCGTCATGGCGACCATCAACCAGACCATCGATCACGACACCGCAGTGCTGGTGGTCGAAGAACTCGGCCATACGCCGGTAGCCGACAGCCAGAACAATGCCGAGGAAACGCTGGCGGCACATACCCAGAACGTCGAACTGGAAGGCGAGAAGGTTACGCGCCCACCGGTGGTGACGATCATGGGCCATGTCGATCACGGCAAGACCTCGTTGCTCGATTACATCCGCCGCACCAAGGTCGCTTCCGGCGAAGCCGGTGGCATCACCCAGCATATCGGTGCGTATCACGTGGAAACGTCCAAGGGCGTCATCACGTTCCTGGATACCCCGGGCCACGCCGCGTTCACCTCGATGCGTGCCCGTGGCGCGCAGTCGACCGATATCGTGATCCTGGTCGTGGCTGCCGATGACGGCGTGATGCCGCAGACGGTGGAAGCGGTGAAGCATGCGCGCGCCGCCAAGGTGCCGCTGATCGTCGCGGTGAACAAGATGGACAAGGACGGCGCCAACCCGGACAACGTCAAGCAAGGCCTGGTGCAGTA
>Ga0302227_10003586_pt1 | contig 10146 bp, 13 predicted proteins | sample II_Palsa_N1_1_FD_193525 | JGI IMG/M metagenome (GOLD analysis project Ga0302227, IMG submission 193525) | Peat permafrost microbial communities from Stordalen Mire near Abisko, Sweden - II_Palsa_N1_1 | ecosystem: Environmental > Terrestrial > Soil > Palsa > Peat permafrost | place: Sweden...
TGAAGTCAATGACCCGACCACATAAATGAACTGACTATTACGGCGCTCTTGGTCGTTGGGTGCATTCACCACCTCACTCCCACACTTGACGCCCTACTTGCTCACTTTTTTAAACCTCCTCGCGTATTGATCGACTGTGAAACGAATTATTTCAGTCAGGAAACAAACGCACGTCAAAAAAATTTTTTTTCTTTTTCAAAGTGCAATGTACATAATTTTTTTATTTATGCTTTTATTTGACAGGCTCGGATGACTCGAGGAGGCTCTCTTTCAGGAACCGCCAAAAGCTGTCGAGGCTGGGCCTGCTGTCTGGCACGAGGGGGTACTGCAACTTGGCCACGGGCTCGACCGAGCGCCCACGCAGGAGGCACTCGATGACGTACGCCGGCTTGAAGTGCTGCGAGAGGCGCTGCGAGAGCAGGCTGAACTGGAAAAAGACACGATCGAGCGAGAGGTGACGCGTCTTCATCGTCAAGTAGACGGTCTGTTCAGCGGCCAGCGACCCGGACGACAACGAGGACGAAGGCCAGCTGCCGATGCTGACGGCCTTGTGATGGCGACGCTTTTGGTGCCCGTTTGAGCTGCTGCCATAGTGGGACGCGGCGGGACTAGCCTGGGGCTTCATCAGCTCGAAAAATATGCCGCCGGGCAGGCGTGTGGGGTCGCGCAAGGAAACGGAGAGCGTGAAGAGCGGAAAGTGGTTGAGAAAGGCGAGGAAGGCCTCAAACACGATCTGGAACACGAGTGCCTTGACGCGCATGCCAGCAAACAGGATGTAGTAGGCGAGCGTGGTGGGCAGAAGAAACAGCAGCACCGTGAACAGCACCGTGCCAAGGAGCAGCTGCTGCAGGTCGTACTCGCACGTATCGACGCGATGCCTTAGCACGTTCTGCTTTTGCACTGCATCACGCCGTATTAAAAAAAGGAATACTTTCACGAGCGAAATATTGCGTACTGCGGAAGAGATGGTACAGCGAGATCAAGTTGCTCAGCTGCCAGTTGTACAGGGCGGCAAACACAGAATACGACAGCCAGAGGTGCATTCCCAGCAGGAGGATGAGGTCCGCCAGCAGCGATATCAGCAGCGTCGCACCACCCACACCCGATAAGCCAATCAGCGAGATGATCGTGGGCAGTCGATCGAGGATAAACGCGTGTGGTACTAAAGAATAAACCAAAAAGGTTTCAACGTGAGAATTTCAAATGTGCGATTACTTTTCCAAATGGCCATAAATGTGAGGCACATGTTTCCGAAAAACTCGTCGAGATTGTTGTTGAGTTTGATGCCAGACGGCCAGCCCATCAGCCAGCGCACCATCAGGTCTACGTGGTCGATCGTCTCGTCCTATTTTGCACTTTTATATGTACATGCTCTCTTAATAGCCGTACGCACCTGCACACGAGCACGCATGAAATCGGCAATGGCGTCGGCATTGGACCGCAAAATATACGCGAAAAAGACGCCAATGATGATGTCGTTGACAACGAGCCACATGCTGTTTAGAAAACTGCACAAAAATAGATTAAAAAGGGGGAAAAAAAAAAGGAAATAAGAATACTAAGCATACTTCATGTATTGAATGCGGGTGATCTCGGGGTGCCACGGGTCGCGGCGGCGGAGGACGGTGTACTGCCAGGGCCAGAAGCACCACTGCTGCAGCCTCAGGTGCACCTGCAGGGCAGTCGTGGAAAAATCCTTCAGGGTAACGCCGCTGAGGAACCAGCGCGGGAGGCGAAAGTCAAGGACGCCGAGGATGACCTCTGCGGCCACGCGCAGGCCAAAGAACAGCCACAAGAGCGGGTAGACAACGCTGGGCCATATCCCCTGGATCACGCGAGCGATGGGCCGACGAAACGGCAACGAGAGCGATTTTTTCTCCGCATTGGCATAAGGGAAGCGCGTCAAAAGGTACCGCTCCAGTCTGTACGAGTGGTTTATCTAACAGAAAAGTATACTTTGTCAAAAAAAATTTTATTTATTTTTTTTATCACTGTTTTACCTGGCCGAGGATGTTTTCCATCTCGTTGAGTGTGGGGCTCGTGTGGGAATTGCCGTGCGAGTTGGTGAAGGCTGTGTGCAAGCCCACCCGCCTTTGCAACGGGTCCTCCTTTGGCGCTGTTGCGGCTGCGGCGGCAGGTGCTGGCGATGGGACTCGCGAGAGATTTGGCGAGGGCGATGCCGATGCCGACGCGGTAAAGGACACGTAGGGCGACATGTCGAGGGAGACGGGAAAGAGCGAGAGGGACTGCTGCCTGTTGGGATTGGGCTGGCTGTAGACGGAAAACTCGGTAGACACGGACAGGTACTTGTACCCGCACGAATAGACCGAGCGCAGCACGGGCAGGTTGGTCTCGCTGTTGAACTCGACGTTGAGCCAGATGTCGGCGGTCTGTTTCCTCCGAGCGACGTCTAATTTGCAATTGCAAACAATTTTTAAAAACAATAAATAAAGCTCAAGTGTACCATCGCTGTCGTCCCAGCGCGAAAGAAAGGCCTCGACGTCGTCCGCATCGGCAATCCACACGCCGAGGATGACGGGCGTGACGGCACAGGCCTTGTGCATCGCGCTGACCCATGTCTCCTTGCTCTGCGCGATGTCTGCCAGGCAGCTCTCGACGTCGACCAGCTTTGCCTCGGTAATAACAGTCGCGACGCACGTGATGAAGCTGCGAATGTTCCAGCCGATCAGGTAGCCCGATTTGCACGTGGACGCGCGGATGTGCGACGGCCAAAACACCTTGGACGACACGGAGCTGTGGTTGCTGCCGATCGTGTTCATTCTTTTTTTCTCTTTTTTTTTCCCACCCCGCTCCTTGCTTTTTTTTTTAAATCCCTTTTGGTTTCTTGTCTTAGAAGCTGCCTCGACGTGCCAGTTGCTCGCGCGCAGACGTCCTGATTGGCAACTCTGGGTTCTGCACACACACAAAAACACACACAAAGGGTAAGGGACACGACTCGACAGTTGCAACAACAACAACAACACACACCAGATCAAGCTCGCGCTCGGCAAACCTGTTGGCCAACCACACAATCGATGCAAACACAGCCGTCAACGCAACGATGCTGGACAAGAGGTGCACCTGCAAAATGTGTGCTGTGTCGTCACGGCTTGGGCCCCAAAGTTAGTTCAGTTACCTGGCTGTCCAACGACGGAAGCTCAAACGCGCCACTCGATGCCTTGTCAAGCTCGAGGCGCCCCAGCAGAAACCCCGCGACGAGAAGCGATGCCCAGTGCCAAGCGGACATTCAGCCCGCGGGAGTGCACTTTGAAAACATGCATGATGGACGGGAATGGCCATTTTAGTCATGTAACCCCCTATCGTCATATGACCACTCAAGAAAAAAAAGAAAACCCGCATGACCTCACTCACGTTCAGTGTGTTGCCTTCCCTTCTTTTTGTCTCCGCCCCTTTGCTTCTCACTCGGCAGTGTGTGAGTGTCTGTTTACCGTGTGCCAGCGTGCGGTCTTTTGTTTTGTTTTATCAGCCCGGTCTATTTTATCTTGTCGTTTTTTTTTTTTACGGCGGTGTACCTCGTTGCACGACACGCTAGATTTCTCACCTGCCTCCTCCCTTTTTTATTTATTTATGTATTGCAAGACGTCAGACGCAGACAGGGGCCCCACGCGCGAGAGAGAGGCAGGAGGGGGGATGTACCGGTACCAGCAACGTGCGCTCCTGCAGCGTCAACAAGCACAGGAAGAGGACGAGCGCGACCGAAGGAGACCGCGGCCCAACACCAACGACGATGGCACACCCGACCTCGAGAAGGCCGCGTTGAGGGCACAGTACCAGGCGCAGCCCGCGCGGCTGGTCAACCCGACCACGTACCACCTCAAGGCGAGCAGCGCCAGCGGCATGACGCCGACACAGCCGCACAACCTCTCGGCGTTACACGTGCCCATCAAGGCAGAGCCGCTCGACTACAACGGCGGCGGCGGCGGCGGCGGGAGTGCGGGCAAGGCCTACATCGACCCGTTCCTCAACGGCGGCGGCGCCATCCCCACGCCCATGATCGGGGGACCGGACGACGACTATTTTTCGCACCACACGTCCGACATGGGCGACGAGGACTCGATTGCCCATTCGTCCCTCGCGTCGTCGCCGCAGCTGCACGCACATGACGTGAGCACGTTCCTCGACTTTGAGGGCGTCGGCCTAGACGACTCGCTGCAGCATCAGTTCCAGCAACAGCAGCAACACTTTATTATGCAGCAGCAGCAACATCAACACCAGCAACAGCAGCAGCAGCAGCAGCAGCAGCAGCAGCCTATGCCGCTCAACGGCTTCGAGGACATGGACGTGACCTATGGTGATCCCAACTTTGCCGCCGCGGCCGCGGCTGCTGCGGCGCTCGCTGGAAACTCGGCCAAAACGTGGGGGAGCAACAGCAGCAACGGCGTCGGGATGCTCCAGGTCCCACCAGTGGACAGCCTCAGCCCCAACTCGATCGCCGGTGGCAGTGCGAGCAAGTCGATTCCCACGAGCGCGATCTCTTCACCAACTAGCAAAGCAGCAGGGCAGTTCAAGTTTTCCACGGGGACAACAACACCGACAGGGCGACGCGCAACGGCAGCATCTGCTTCCTCCGCAGCCATCAAACAGGAGCTCAGCGATACCGAGACCGCGAGCACGAGCGGGCGGTCATTCACGAACGAGTACTTAATTTATCATAAAAAAGTATCTTTATTTTTAATCTTGTTTCTGCTGCTTAGGGAGGCGTGGCTAATGGAGAAGAGGAGAAAGAGGAGGGAGTCGCACAATGCAGGTATGGAAGCACGCGTTTCGCCTTGTTCTGTTCTAATTTTATTTACTCTCTCTCTCTCTCTTTGCGCAGTGGAACGGAGGAGGAGAGACAACATCAACGACCGCATCCAGGAGCTCTCGGTGCTTGTGCCCGACTGCTCCGAGGACAACGTCAACACCAACTCGAATGCCTTCAAGGCCAACAAGGGCGTGATCCTGCGCAAATCGGCCGACTACATCCGCCAGCTCCAGGAGATGAACCGCAAGCTCCTCGTGCAGCTGCAGCAACAGCAGAATGGCGGTGCTGGCATGCCACTCTCCCCAACCTTCCTCACGTCCGTCGCCGCCGCAGCAGCAGGGGACCTCCACGACCCCTACGGCTCGATCAACCTGTCCGACATGAGCACGATCGACGGCTTTGGCGGCTCTGGCTCACCCTCCAGTTTGGACGACTGAGGGGGAAAAAAAAAAAAAAGAAGCACGCTCACTGTTTTATTTCTCTTTGTTTTTTTTTTTTTTTGTTACGTACCCCCCCTCTTTCTTGTTCCCTCTTTCGTGTTGTATCGCAACAGATCAGTGCTGTACAGTAGTTTCAATAATAATAAATCATGATCACCGATGCGTCCCTGCCTGCCGCGTCAAGTGGGCTGCAGAAGGGCGCCCTGTCGTGGCCGATGCTTGCCGGGCTGGGCATCGCGTGCGTCGTGAGCGGCGACTGGGCCGGGTGGAACTACGGGCTCGCCCAGGGCGGCTTTGGCGGGCTCCTGATCGCCGTGGGGATCGTTGCCCTAATGTACTCGTGCCTGTGCGCGTGCATGGCAGAGATGGCCACGATCGAGACGAGCGCGGGCGGCGGCGCTGCCTTTGCCCGTCGTGCGTTCGGCCCCGTGGGCGGCTTTGCAACCGGCCTTGCCATCCTGCTCGAGTACACGGCCGTGCCCGCCGCCGTGGCCGTGTTCACGACCGCCGCGGTGCTGGAGCTGGCAGGGATCGACACGACCACCAGCGGCACATGGCAGTTCTACGTCGCCCTGCCCGTGATCCACCTGTTCCTCCTCGCGCTGTACTCGACGGGGGTCCAGGCGGCCCTGGGCGCGACGGTGGGCGCGGCGGCGCTCTCGACGGTGGGCCTGCTCGTGTTTATCGGTGCTGTGGCGCCGCACGTGGACAAGGACAAGCTGTTTGACATCCCCGCCGGCCCCGATGGCACCACCGGCCACTTCCTCCCCTTTGGCGTCGGGGGCGTGTTCTTCGCCGTGCCCTTTGCCATGTGGTTCTTCCTCGCGGTCGAGGCCACGCCGCTCGCGTCCGAGGAGGCAAAGGACCCTGCCACGGCCCTGCCGCGCGCGATGGCGACGGCGATGCTGGTCCTGGGCGTGCTGGCGCTGCTCATCCTCACGCTGACGCCCGCGTCGGTCGGGTCCCTGGCCATCGCCGACTCGCCCAACCCGCTCATCCACGCGCTCAGCCTGCTGTACGGGGGCAACCAGCCGCTGCTGGTCACCGTCAACCTCCTGTCGATCTGCGGGCTGCTCGCGTCCTACGCCAGCGCCGTCTTTGCCGCCTCAAGACTCACGTACGACCTCGCACGCGAGGGCTACTTGCCCAGGCAGATGGCCTACACGTCGGCCCGGTACCAGGCCCCGATCCTCGCGACGTGGCTGCCCGGGCTCGTCATGCTCGGCCTCGCCTTGACCGGCATGGGCGACCAACTCATCCTCGTGGCCGTCCTGGGCGCACTCCTCTCCTATGTCCTGATGATGGCCACGTTCATCGGCCTGCGCCGCCTCGAGCCCAACACGCCGCGGCCCTTCACGGCACCCCTCGGCGGCATCGCCCTCGCCGTCGTCGCCATCGCCCTCTCGCTCATGTGCCTCGTGGCCGTCTTCATCCAGGACGTGATCATCGCCTCGTCCACCGTGGCCGGTTGGCTCCTCTGCGTTCTTGCCTTTGTGGCGTATCAAGCCTATGTCAGGCCGGCTGCGTACCGGCCCATCGTCGACGCATCGGCGAGCACTGTTCAATAAAAAATATAAATAAATACAATTATAGCAAAATCGGATTGGGTTCTTATGTTAAATGTGGTAATTCCTTCCAAGAATGTTCTGTAAACGATTGACCAGCGCCGTCGGGTTGTAGGGAAACTGGCCGCGAGCCCAAAGAGCCTTGAGCGTGTCGTGCAGTTGCTGCAGGCACGAGAGAACGGTGGGATTGGTGACGGCGGTCGAAATCCGCTTGAGGTAGCGCAGCAGCATCGACAGGCACTCGGTCTCGGGCGAGGAGAGCAGGTCCACGAGCAGCTGTGCATCGCCACCAATGCCAACCTCGATGAAACACTCGAATAGCTCGCCCGTGCTTACGATCCCTTCCGTCTCGATAGCAAGGGCCATCACCCGCACGAGGTCTTTATCGTCATCGATGAACAGCTCCACCAGTCGCCGCTCGCTCGTCACGACCATCCGCCACAGGGCCTGCACTTGCTCCACGGCCACCTTGAGGGCCGCCATCCGCAGCAGAACGACCACCATCGCCCTCACAAGCTGGGCGCAGAACAGCCCATAGGTCGCCTCGCCCCCGTCGATCAGGGCGCACACGTCGTCGTCCTCCTCGCCGTCCCCAAGATGGACGTCCCCTGCCACCGCCCTAGCCAGCCCATCCAGCTGCCCCAGCAACGGCACTGTCCTGCGGGCCACACTCGCCGCGTCCGCATCCGTGTTGCACGCCATCATTGCATCCACCAGCTGCAGCGCCCTCCTCTGCGCCATCCTCCACCGCCCACTGCGCTCGTCCGGCTTGGTCGCCAGCACGACGGCGATCGCCCCATAGACCACAGGGTCCCCCTCAATCCCCGTCGCGCCCGCCATCGTCTTGCAGGCCGACCTGAGCGCCGTCATGCACCAGTAGACCACATGGGGCTGCACAGACACATCCGTCATGGCCGCCACAGCATCGCCCACAAACCCACGCCCCTGCTGCCTCCAGAGCCTTCCAAACTCCTCGCCGCTGCGCTGTTGCCGCTGCCGTTTCGCGACCAGATGCACCTGGCGACACCGATCGATCAGGGCAGTGGACATTTGCATTTAGTTGGCCAAATAAAACAGACGCTGATGTCGGACGCCGATTGGGCAAAGGTCAACTACGTGCAGCAATCGGGCCCCACGGTCAGCGCCAAGGGCAGACGGCTTGTCCTGGTAGCGTTTTTTTTTGTTTGCGCCTGTTTCCTCTTTCTTTTTTTTTTTTTGGTAATGCCACCCTGTAGTTTGTGCTGCTCGATTTGGCCGTGGCTGCGGTCGTGACGCTGTCCTATCTGTTCACGGCGACGTACTGGCCCTCCATCGGCGACTACTTTTACAGTGAGGTCATCGAGTACACCTTTGCCACGTCCACCTTTGACATCTGGGTATTGCACAGCACTGTGCCCCTATCTCATCGGTCAAAACAAACGTAGGTGCTTTCGGTCTCCAGGACACTGTTTGTGCTGCTGTGCGTGCGCCGATTGCCCTATCCCGTTGTTGTGGTACGTCCTGTTTGACGTGGCCCTCCCCCCGCCCCCCCGCCCCCTGGCTCACGTTTTTGGTTGTTCAGGTGCTGCTGTCGGCAACGGTCATCTTTGCGATCGTCAAGACGGCCGCGTACGAGTTTGTGTATGCCACGACGTACTTTACGCTGATCCTGGGCGGGCTGCTGTCGCCTGCGATCGAGGCGATCCTGTGGAATCTGCTGCTCGTGCGCACGCCCCAGGGCTACGCTGTACCATATGATAAATAACTAGTAAATAATAGAATATTCAACTGATTCCACTCTTTTTCTTTAGGAGATTGACGAGACCGACGACGTGCGCGAGTTTAGCAACGACGGCGTTGCCTACCAGGGCTCCCCAGCCTACCAAGACGGTCCGCACGTGCGAACCCGGGCACAGTACGGAGGCGAGGCCACGACGTCGGCGGCATTGCCCTACAGCCAATGGACCGACCTGGTCAAGCAACAACAGGTCAATGAACAACGCTCTCGTGCGCCAACACACAACGCCCTTTTGCGGGTGGGATCGCCGCCCAGCCGCCGTATGCGGGTGGGCTCAAATGCGTCCTCTGTCATGCCCGATGACGCCAGCTTTTTGAGTGCCGAAGAGTACAGCGATGACGAAATGGCCGCAAAGTACAGCCGTTCGATCGCTGCTGCGTCGATCCAAAACGACGACATGGTAGACTCATCGCGGCCCTCACTCGCAATGACCGATGAGGAGTACCGCTGCGTCAAGATCCTCGAGAAGCGATTCCCCTCCTACCTCCCACAGGAGCTCTTTCTCCGCTTCTTGCGTGCCCGTGATATGGACGTGGTATGTTTGTATCTCTCTCTCTCTCTCTTTTTCTCTTCATTTTAGTACAATGGTTTTTTAAACTTTATTTTATTTTATCAGACAAAGGCCAGTGCCATGCTCGAGAATCACCTCAAGTTTCGTGCAGCGCACAGGCTGGACGAGCTCAAATTTGACGTCAGCCCTGTTCCTACGCGGTAGACCCTTTTATTATGTTTTTTTTTTTTTTCTAATTCAAACTTTGCACAGTGGATTTAGCTACCCAGACGGAAACGGCACCGACAACGAGCACTGGAGCGTCCAGCGTCTGCTCAAATACAACGGCTGTGTGCTCCACAAGTGGACACGCGATGGTCTGCCGCTAGTGATCTTCCCGCTGGGGCTGTCGGATGCCAAGGGGACGGCCGTCAACAACTCGCGCGAAGATATTGAGAACGGCGTGATCGTTGCAGCCGAGTTTGTTGGCCGTGCACTCATCCCGGAAATGGAAACGCGCATCGGCAAGCGGTCCACGGCCGCTCTCGCCTTCATCGTCGACCTGAACGGGCTCGGCCTGCGCCAGTTTTACATGCCCGCACTCATGCTCTTCAACGGCTTTATGTCGCTCGCACATGAACACTACCCAGAGACACTGGGCGTCGTGTACCTTATCAACGTGCCCACGATCTTCCAGATGTTTTGGCAGGTTGTGCGCCCGTTCATCCCCGAACGGACACTCAAGCGAATCCACTTTTGCAGCGCCGACTACAAGGTAAGACTATCAAGAACAAACAAATAAATAAAAAAAATTCTTCTTCTTGTGCCACAGCAAGAGCTCTTAGAACTTGTCGCCCCAGAGAATCTCCCTGCCTATTTGGGAGGTCTTTGCTCGTGTCGATGCGAGTTTGGCTGCATACCTTGGCCCTTGACCGAGGTATTCTGTTTTTCTTTTATTTTATTTTCTAATTCCTTTTGTTTATGTGTCTTCCTAGGGCTATAGGAGAGCAGACATTGACGCGGAAGGGTACACCACCAAGTCGATCCTGCCGGGCCAGACGTTTGAGGTGCCCGTGGCCATGACACGACAAGAAATCAAACGCCTGCTT
>Ga0302227_10003588_pt1 | contig 10138 bp, 14 predicted proteins | sample II_Palsa_N1_1_FD_193525 | JGI IMG/M metagenome (GOLD analysis project Ga0302227, IMG submission 193525) | Peat permafrost microbial communities from Stordalen Mire near Abisko, Sweden - II_Palsa_N1_1 | ecosystem: Environmental > Terrestrial > Soil > Palsa > Peat permafrost | place: Sweden...
GGTCAGATCATGGCCGACGGAACATCTATTGCGATGGATTGATCGACTGAGATCGCTTCCTTCGACGACACTCACTCATATGCAGGTGCCAGCATGAATTCGTGGGGATACCTCAGCCTCCGTCCCGGTTTTGGGCTGGACCCAGTTGGCTGACATGAATTCGACGGCCATTTGCCCCTGATCGATGAGATACTCGATGTAAATTAGGGGACTAGAAACATGGATCGTCGGTTCACATACCTAATGGCCTATGACGTTCGACTCACAAAATGGCTTCTGCTTCCGGCGCTGATTGCTCTTCTTGTGCTCGTTGGTGTGTGGACAGCCGGGGCGACTCTCGTTAGTCCCAACCAAGGTTCCATTGGCGCGCCGCCGTCGGATCTTCCGGCTGAAGCTGTGGTGTTTCCTGATACGGTGGGTGAGCAGATCCACGGCTGGTTTGTTGCTGGTACTAAGGGTCAAGGTGCCGTCCTGCTGCTGCATGGCGTTCGTGCGGACCGACGAGCCATGGTCAATCGCGCGAGGTTCTTGCATGTGGCTGGCTATGCAGTGTTATTGATCGACTTTCAGGCGTCGGGTGAAAGCTCTGGCGAAGCGATCACCTTTGGCTTCCGCGAAGCAGATGATGTGAAGGCATCGCTGCGATATCTGCATCACAGGTTACCCGGCGAGCGTGTAGGCATCATAGGTACATCGATGGGCGGCGCTGCCACAATTCTGGCCGAACCTGCTGTGGAAGCGGATGCGGTTGTACTGGAGCAGGTCTATCCAACGATCCGGCAGGCAACAGAGGATCGGTTGGCTATTCATCTGGGTCCTATAGGTCCATGGCTTGCTCCCATCCTGTTGGCGACCTTGCATCCTCACTTGGGTATATATCCGGACCAGCTACGCCCGATTGACCACATCGGTCATCTCACGATGCCAAAGCTGTTGATCGTCGGCGATCGCGATCGGGACACAACTATCGCAGAATCCAATGCAATGTTTCATGCGGCGACGGGGCCGAAACAATTGTGGGTAGTGCCGGGAGCCAGGCACGTTGACCTTTACGGATATGTTGGGGCTGACTACAAGGTACGTGTGCTCGACTTCTTCGACACTTCATTGCGTAAGAGATCTGTTAGCCGTAGCGAAACAGAGGCTGGCTCACTTTCCGACAAGCAATAGACGTCAGCGACTACGACAGGCAGGATGACACCAGAATGCCTTCCGGAGTGGAGAAACGGGACTTAACCGAGCTCGTAAGAGGCTCTGGCCCGTTAGCTCACTTGTGAACGGTTCTTGGCGGGTGACAAAGCGAGTGCAAGCCTGGACGTCCTAACCATGCGGCGACTCAATGTCCGTCTGCGGCCGCGTCGCAAGCAGACGTTGCACCGCTGCGTCCGGACTGGCACGCTGCCGAGATTCGCTTCCGATCCGTACGTATTAGGTATGAGGCCCAATGCCGATTCGAGCCGTGAATGATCCAGATGTGATTGCCGCTTGGGCGCGAGCGACGGCGACGTATCGAAAGCGGTACAAACTTTTGCAGCCATGCATGGGCCTTGCGGCGTTGGCATGTGTAGTCGCCGGCATCTACCTGCACAACATCTATGCATTTGTCCTGTTCTTCGCTTTCTTCCTTGGCCTCATCGTCGCTCGCGTCGCCGAGAGAGTCAGTCTGGCCTGCCCCCACTGCTCACAAATTCCAGTGAGTCCTTTCGAGGGGGTGTCACCTTTGGACATCGACTTTTGCCCGAACTGCTTCTACTGGCTTAAATCACCATGGTAGGTTTCGTAGCTAAGTCGCCTAATCATTCGTTCAAGACGGACCGCCGCGCCGTCGCTTATGGATGACAACCAGCTCTCTATCGCTGCTGCATTGTTTGAGCTCGGTATCCCGGCATGCGTCATTGCGTCGGCGGTCTATGCACCGAGGTGTAGGAAAGCTGCAATAGTCGTGATTGGCGCCTTGAGCCTTCCTCTGGTGCTTTATCTGTCCATAGCGGCCTCATACTTGCTGGGTCCCGCTAGCAAAGGCGACACCTTCGCGTTTTACGCGATGTGGGCCATGACCTTTGAAGCGTATCTGGCAGTGCTTGTAGGGGCCGTCATTCTCTCTCTGGTTCCGCGCCCGTCAAATCTGTTTGTGAGATTTGCACTTGGCGTCGCTTCCGTGCCGGCCTTATATTTTCTATTCAGCACTTTGGCTTAACAGGTCGAAAGATGAATGCCCACGTGAATACAATCCAGCACTCGCGCCCCCTATGGGTAGGAGTCGTGGCATCTAGCGTTGCCGTGCCCACACTCATGGCCGCCATCATGATGTTCTCATCACAGAGCATGATGATTCCGCCTATAGCAGTCTTTTTGGTAGGCGTTCTTATCACGGCACCTACCAGCTGCCTTGTTGCGCTTCCATTGGCGCTTTGGCTTCGACGCGTTGGCAGACTTAACTGCGTTTACTTGAGTCTGCTCGGCACCGTGGTTGGCGCGCTCGCGCTAGGCTTATACACACTGCATGACACTTACTACCCTCAAATGCATGACAAGGCCTTCGCACTCTGGATTGCAGAGCAAGCCGCACTAAAAGCTCTTGCCTCCGGAGCTGTGTATGGTCTCCTTTCAGCGGTGGCGTTGTGTGTCGGTGCAGGTGTAGCAGTTCGCTCAAGCGGACGTCATACCGGTCCCGCTTAACTCAAGTGCCTTAGCCTCAACCCCGGTTTTGGAGTCTCTGTTCTTCGACCTTATCGAAGACTTCCCGCACAGCAAGGGCCGCGTTGAAGACGGCCTCCCCCAGCGTCGACACGCTTTGGGGATGCAAGGCTTCTGCACTGCAGTTCTTGACCACGTCTCCATTGGCAGTGATCGTACGAAGAAGACTGGCGAGTTCGTCGATCTGGTCGATGGTGACTCCGAAAACTAGGCGGTCGTGCGTCATGGCATCCCTGCTCCAGCGATATCGCGAACACAGCCGTCCGCTTGACAACAATATCTCATTTTCCGATATATGAAAAGCAGATATAGCGTCATGTCTGTCTTCACGGATGGTCGTCATGCCCGCCAAGTCCATACACAAGAGCGAGTACCTGGTATTACAGCGCCGCCTGCGCGCACTACGTACAACGGCCGGCCTGACCCAAGTCGAGCTGAGCGCAGCACTGCAGCGTCCTCAGTCCTATGTCAGTGACATCGAACGTGGCTCGCGCCGGATGGATCTGCTGCAATTGCGAGAACTCTGCAATGCCTGCGGGCGCTCACTGACGGAGTTCGTCGATGAATTCGAACAGGAGTTGGGACAAGTAAAACCTAGCCGCAGGCCGCAGAAGCAACCATCCCGATAAGTGAGCTTGAACCCCTTTTCGGCCGGCACGCACTGCGGCTGGAAGAGACCCCGACTCGATTAGGTCCCTTAAAGCTTGGCTTTCCCGAACAAATTCGACGCGTTGACGCCCAAGCCAGCTGCAACCCGCAGCAGGTATCGAGCGTGATGCTTTTCTCCACTAGCGGAGACCTAGCCAGCGTTGCGCGGCCTTACTTGCGTCCTTCAGGCTCTCAGAGCGGACCAAGCAAGCGAGAGCAAAAATGGTCAGTTCAATCGTCAACGCCCAGCGAGTGATGGAAATTAGTCCTCCTTGAGGCCCGACGACAGCGTTGATAAAGCAATAGATCGCAAGAAGTGCGAGAAGCCAATAGAGCACCGCCAGCGCTCCCACCTCTAAGCCACGATTGCGAGCATCTCGATGCCTTTCCGCCTTCCAGGCTACCGTTTGGGATTCATCGTCAACTTCCAGAAAGTCCCAAGCGGCGGATACTTCAACTAAGGCACGGCCGGCTTGGGGCATATTCATCAATGACCGAATGACAGGCATCGGAAGCCACGCCCCAAATAGATGCCGCACGGCGGTTTGCTGCCAGAGCTCGTCGTGCTGATCTTTGTTCGACCATAGTGCGAGAAAATCCCTGCGGTTTCCTCCCCTTGATTGCTGCAGGCCGAACATGCCTTTGGCAACAGACACGACGATCACTGCAATGACACAGGGCACCAGAAACCCCAATCCACCCACCTTCAAGAGCTCGTCAATCATTGATAGTCCCCGTGTCATGAACCAAAAAGTGGCAAGACTGGTGCCCAGGACAACTTGAGCGACTCGATGCTCGTCAAATTGACCGGACTCGCAATTAGTCCGGGCACTTTTGTGGAGCCCCTCTCAGTTACGGATTCCGCTCAGGCGATACGGTCGAGAATGGCCACTTTCAGTGCAGCGAACGTTGGCATACCGCCTTTGACCAAAGAGGCTAAGGTGTCGCGCATAAAAGTATCGGTGCTATTCCCCGACTGCCGCAGGTCAAGCATTTGTTTGAGCGCGGTATAAATCTCACCGGCTGCTGATTTGAGATCGTCTCTCGCATTACCGCGTCGAACGCTGCTCTCCAGCGCTGCGGCTTTGAGAGCGAGTGCATCGTTGAGTAAAGAGCGCTTACCCTCACGCGCGACCAATGCTTCAATGACATCATCTGCAAATAGGTACGACTCTAGGTTCCGAAGAGGCAAGACTAGATTGCCATCAATCTCAAAAAGAGAAACTTCATTTTCAGATTTATCGTCCCTGTCACACAAAGATACAACTTTGGCAAATGGGAGAATGTCTTTGAGAGTATGGCGAACCGAGATGCCATTGGCGGCAACTTGACTGGAAGACCCACCCGAAACGAATACGACACCCGGCACCTCACTACCGAGAATTCGGTTGTAAATTTCTGCGTCGAAATCTTTGCGCCGATTTCCAACACTGGAACCTTCGCAGACCACGACTGCTTCTGGCGCGACGCGCGGAGATAGATCGTCAAGAGCGATAGAAAGCATCTTCTCCCAAGTCAGCCTATCGAGGCTACTCGGACTTATCTCGCGAGCCACATCCAGGTCGGTAACGTCGAAGTCAATGACGGAGACGGAGCCCGGTTTGTCCTTGCCCATGTCTTGAGCGGCTCTGAGCATTCCGAGTGAATGAGTCGTAACCCACAGCTGACAACACTCGGGCAGAATCTTCACCATCTCCTTGAGCAACGCCCCCTGAACTCGCGTGTGAAGGTGGGTTTCCATTTCGTCAATGCAATAGACGGCGTCGGGGAAAAATTTGACTTTAATATGTAGATCTAGCAAAAGGTCGAACGCGGCCTTCTCGCCACCTGAAAGGTTCTTATAGTGGTATCCCTTTGCGGTACCCTTATCGAAGAAGAACGACCCTGCGCCAAGCGGGTCACTGATGCCCTTCAGCTGAAGATCACCAAAGACGGCCTTCATAGATACCTGGATCCGACCGATGAGCTCTTCTCGAAGCGTCAAGACATTCTTGGTATCGTTCTCAGGTAAGTACACAGCAGACATTGTCTCGTAAAGCAATCGCTGGTAGTTTTCAGAAACAGTTGCGTCATTCTCAATGAAGCGATTAAACCGTACCTGCTCAGAGGGAACCGGCGGCCTTGTGATGTTGTGCAATGAGAAGTCCGGATCGTTCCGATACGCCGTGCGAACATACAGACACCCCTTATGCGGCTTGGCGTCATTCGCAACCGTAACTTCGACATTGCTGGTCCACTCGAAGGCTTCAGCATCCTCCTTCTTGTAGTAGGCATCATCCGCGTTTATGCCGAATCCAACGTGAGCGCGGTACCAGACAAGGAGTGCATCAAAGAGCGAGGACTTGCCGCACCCATTTGGACCGACGACGACTACGAGCTTGGCCGTATCGGGGATATCGCGAATACCAAGATCAGTGAATCGCTTGAAATTTTTAAGATGAATCCCGGTGATTCGCATTGCTTTACGCTTCCTTCATGCTAATCGTGGAGCTGGGGCCAGATTCATTCCCTAACGCTCAGAGAGGTCCCCCAGGTGGCAAAAAATGAACCTAACCCCAGGCTCCAGCCTGCTAAACCCGCGCAGCCCTGCACATCAGGCCTTGCTCCTCACCGCGTCAGCCCCCGCGAGCCCTGTCTGTAAGGGGCTATGCCCCCTTAGCTCCGCCGCCTCTTTACCGTTACCGTTCGTTTCGTGCTAGCTCTCTGTAAGAAAATCATCAATGCAGCATATAAGTTTCTCTAAATAGGGAATCCTGTTCTTCAGCTCAAGATAAATAAATGAATAGTCAAGAGCATTAAGCATCCTTTCATCCCCACCTTTTATGTAAATTTCGCCGCCAATAGCATACGCATTCTTAAGATCACTCGCCGGGGCGGCACGAAGAGAAAGATCATCCCTCTCCGGGTTGAAACCTAAAGCACCCTCAATCGCCGAAATTGTAATCGCTGGGTTGATTTTAGGAAAGTGATTAAATTCCGCTAAAAACCAAGCCTCCATCTCCAGCACAGAAAGTATAAATACAACCGGAATTAGCGACGTTTTAATATATTTATTTAGATTAACTTCTAAACTGGCCACATCAGCACGGGAAAAATCCGGCCTGACGTCTCGAACACCTATAATTTTTGTATAGTTCTTTTCCGTAAGATATTTATGCTGCTGGCGAATTCTAGCGGCAACCTGTTTATCGCCACCGCAGTCCATAAGAAGAACATAAAACTCCTCGCTTGTCGCAGCCTTCGGAGATTCTAAGATGGATATCTTTATAGGGGACTTACTCCCGCCGCTTACCTGATTTTTTTCTATTAGGATATTATTTTTGCCCGCAATTTCAATAAGTAGGCGTTCAATAAATTGTAGCTCTGTATAGCCTTCCACGAAAATAGCTAACCTACGCATTGTCGGAATTCTCATCCTCAGAATTCCCGTCAACCACGTTCAACTCAAAAAATGAAAAATTGCTCAGCCCAGTAAATTTGAAATCGACAAATGCTTGACGAGAGTTTTCGATGTTGCGCACACGCACCTTGCTTCCATATCTTTGCAGAACCGCCCACTCCTCAAGAGGAACTTCATCCATCACAAAACGATCATTTGTTGACATCACTATTTGCAATCTTGAGTGCTCTGCCTTATGTCGAAGCAAGTGAATGATTTGACAAGATCTCTCAAAATCTAATCCCTCACCAATATCATCGATCAAGATACAAGATACATTACTTTTGAGCGCCAAGTAGTTAACATGAATTAATAGCGCAAGAACTCGGTACATTCCAGCCGACATACTTGTTTGATCGGTAATACCGTCGAGCCCTTTTTCCCTAACAGACAAACCAACTGTAGCGGAAGGCACATTGGGAGCGTATTGAAAAATAAATTGCGATCCTACGGAGACCTCACTAATCTCGTAGCCGACTTTTTCCATATCCTCCTTGATGTTGTTGACGAAAACCTTTCCAAACTCGTCCAATCCAGCCTTGAAGAGTCCGACGACAGCATTTTCATCTCTATCATTTACTTTGGGAGCGCCCGGCTGAAAAATTGCAAAATTCGTTTTTCCAAGACCCAAGCCAAAATGATAACATCGCACGGACTCACCCCATGCGTGCAACGGCTCCAAAAAGCCATGTTGTATGGTATCTCGTCGAGAAACTACCGCAAAATCACTGGGTGGCGTTTGAAATTTTAGTTCTTTTTCTATTTTCAATTCTTGGGTAAGTTGTTCTGCAAAAATTTCACCCACTCCGCCTTCATAGCGATTCAGTTTCACCTGGCCATTAATAAATAGCCGCTCAAGCGTCACTTGCCCGTCTTTACATTCAAATTCGTATTTGTAAAGATTTCCGTTATGTTCGAAATTGGATTCGCATTTCGCTGACCGGGTCGCCTTCTGCAATCCGGACAGAATACCTGCTAGCGCATGTATCACGCTTAAGGTGCGCGACTTACCTGTCGAATTTTTACCAACGAGCAAGGTTTTAGAACCGATTGACAAGTTTTCAAGGATCCATTCTTGCGGCTCCCCCGCGAACTCTGAGTACTTAATTGAGTTAAGCTGCATGTGTGTATCCGTAATAAATTTATGAACCTAGCAACGTAAGCGTAGGCGCCGTGAGTCAATTTCCGCCGACCAAATGCATTAACACCCAGTTCGGCCGCGATTATTTTTTTCGACTACAGTTTTTTTAGCCGCATAGCAAATGACGGAGGCAATCGATGAAAAACACCGTTCTCCAAACACTCTCGAAATTTCGAAACGAGCTTTTTTAGCAGCCCCGGACATACCCTTTCTGCTCGCGTCGGCACAGTCTTATACGCCAAATTCTCATTGTATCCATTACCTAAAAGCGCATAAGTGAAAAGTTTCAAATCAAATATTGCAGCGATACCCCATCCACGTCATACAGGGCATGGGAAATCTGCCCCAGCGAGTTGTACTTCACCGCCTCAACCAGCTGCTCGAACACATTCCGCCGATCCCGCGCCGTAGCCTGCAGCACCTTGAGGCTATCTGAAGCGAGCGCATTGCGCGCCTCCCCGTAGAGCTTCACGTTCTGGATCTGCTGACCCTTCTCTTCTTCGGTCGAGCGGATCAGCTCGATCTCGGTGGCGATTTCGCCGCCGTGGTCCTTGGGCAGGAAGGCGTTGACGCCGATCAGGGGTAGCGAGCCGTCGTGCTTCTTGTGCTCGTAATACGACTCTTCCTGGATCTTGCCGCGCTGGTACATGGTGTCCATCGCGCCGAGCACGCCGCCGCGCTGGCTGACGGCCTGAACCCTCATGCCGCAATCCGCTCAATTTGATTGACAGCCTTTCCGAGTACACGATGAGCTTCTTCCAGATCGTAGTCTGCCTGGAGTCCCAACCAGAAGCGCTCGCTGGTCCCCAAAGCCACGGCCAGACGCACTGCGGTATCCGCCGTTACGCCACGCTTGCCAAGCACGATCTCGTTGATACGGCGCCTCGGCACGCCAGCAGCGCGCGCCAAGGCGTTCTGGCTCACGCCCATGGGTGTCAGAAACTCCTCAAGCAGCACTTCGCCAGGATGAGGATTCGGCAGCGCGAATTTGCTCACAATCTTTTGCACCCTGCTCAAGCCGCTTCGACGCTGTTACGCAAACCACCGCTTTCCTGCAGACGTCGATGCAAGGATTCGGCGCTCAAGTCGAATCCATTGGGCCACGCAAGTGCGCCCAACTCGATGAAATAACGCGAGAAGAATTGCGGGTCACTCAGTGGCGCGGTCATCTCGGTTGCGGCCTCGACGAAGGGTGTGAAGTCGTACACCCCACAGGTTTTGTCAGAAAAACGCAGGAGCAAACGGTAGCCGCCTTTCGACTCGATCGATTTCAGCTTAATCATTGTCGGCTCCCGGAATTCGGCTTAGCGGCTGCAAGGCACGCGCACGAGCCCAATTCTGCTCCAGCTCGGACCGATGGTCGAGACACCACTGGCGAACGAGCACCAAAGCCCGATTAGGCAAACCGCCCTGCACGAGCGTTCCGTCCGCAATGGCGATCATTGCTTCGTGCCCCTGGTATTCCACATGGATATGCGGCGGTGCGTGATCGGCAAAGTACATGCGCACGTAGATGCCGAAGAAGCTGGAGATGATAGGCATGGGTTCGCGTCCTTGCGAATTGAGTTGGTGCAATGGAGCCTACCGCGAGCACCCGCCCCTCACCCTGCCCTCTCCCCAAAGGAGAGAGGGTTCAAGCCGGCCGCTTACATGTTGCGGCGGTATTCCCCACCCACGTCATACAACGCATGACTGATCTGCCCCAACGAGTTGTACTTCACCGCCTCAACCAGCTGCTCGAACACATTCCGCCGATCCCGCGCGGTCGCCTGCAGCACCTTGAGGCTATCTGAAGCGAGCGCGTTGCGCGCCTCTCCGTAGAGCTTCACGTTCTGGATCTGCTGGCCCTTCTCTTCTTCGGTCGAGCGGATCAGCTCGATCTCGGTGGCGATCTCGCCGCCGTGATCCTTCGGCAGGAAGGTGTTGACGCCGATCAGTGGCAGCGAGCCGTCGTGTTTCTTGTGCTCGTAGTACATCGACTCTTCCTGGATCTTGCCGCGCTGGTACATGGTGTCCATCGCGCCGAGTACGCCGCCGCGCTCGCTGATCGCTTCGAACTCTTTGTATACGGCTTCTTCCACCAGGTCGGTGAGGGCGTCGACGACGTAGCTGCCCTGCCAGGGGTTCTCGTTGAAGTTGAGGCCGAGTTCCTTGTTGATGATCATCTGGATCGCGACGGCGCGGCGCACGCTTTCTTCGGTGGGCGTGGTGAT
>Ga0302227_10003599_pt1 | contig 10120 bp, 9 predicted proteins | sample II_Palsa_N1_1_FD_193525 | JGI IMG/M metagenome (GOLD analysis project Ga0302227, IMG submission 193525) | Peat permafrost microbial communities from Stordalen Mire near Abisko, Sweden - II_Palsa_N1_1 | ecosystem: Environmental > Terrestrial > Soil > Palsa > Peat permafrost | place: Sweden...
TGACCCGTCGCGATGTTCCGGATTGATCCCGACGGGCTCCCCAGGCGAGTGAAGCATCGCCGTCGCACCGTTCACCTGGATCTTGAGGCACACGGGACCATAAGGCGTTTCACTGAAACCGCATTCGTAGGCGAAGGAGCCACGGACAATCCAATGAAAATCCAAATTCATCTACCATTGAGATCTCGAAAAAATAAACTGCTGACGAACCTAGCGATTGCTGTCGTCCTTGTCATCGGTCTAACCGGTGCTCGCTCGGCTCACGCTCAGTCCACTCGACCCTGCGATATCTACGCGGCGGCTTCGCCCGCCACGCCTTGCGTAGCTGCATTCAGCACGACGAGAGCACTCTACGCTTCTTACACAGGATCGCTATACCAGATAACACGTCAGTCAGACAGCACTACATCTAACATCGGAGTTCTGTCGGACGGGTACGCCAACGCCGCCATACAGGATGCATTTTGCGCAAACACCACTTGCACCATTACCACAATCTACGATCAAACTTCTAACCACAACAATCTTACCCCCGCTCCTCCTGGGGGAGAATCGAGCGGCCCTGGTCCAAACGGCTACGATCTTCCTGCTTCGGCCAGCGCTTTGCCTGTAATTGCCGGGGGGCATAAGGTCTACGGTATTTACATTTTCTCGGGAACCGGTTACCGCAACGACGCAACGACCGGTATCGCGGTCAAAGGCGAGCCCGAAGGAGTTTATATGGTGAGTTCAGCCAATAATCTCAATACCCTTTGTTGTATGGACTTCGGAAACGCCGAGACCAGCAACACTGACCCGGGTGCCAGTTATATGGACGCCTTAAACATCATCTGTCCTTCCATGCCATGTACTAATCCAGATGTTGGATTAGATATGGAAAATGGCATTTACCCTTTTAACACCAGCACTCCTTTTACGGTATCCGGAACGCAATTTATCACGGCGATGGCGTGGAACGACGGTCAACATTACTACCAGATCTATGGGGGTAATTCACAATCTGGAGGTCTCTCGACTTCCGGTTCGCTAACTCTTCCCAATGGATACTCCCCAATGAACCAGGAAGGGGCGATCCTTTTGGGGATGGGAGGAGACAATACCCACATAGATTCGGGATACTTTTTCGAAGGAGTGATGACGACTGGGACTCCAACCAGCACCACGATGAGCAATGTACAGGCGAATATTGTCTCGGTTGGATATCAGGGTGCACCCACGCTGAGTGACGGCGTGACATACACATTTGAGAACCAGTCGAGCCAAATGCAGTTAGATAATTACTGCGATGGCTGCTCTGGCGGAGCCACGAATGGAGTTCGAGTCATCCAGTATCCGGCGAATGGCTTGGAGACTCAGCAGTGGACACTTCACTCGCAGGGTAATGGATACTTCACAATGGTCAGCGTGCAAAGTGGAATGTGTCTCGACGATCCGTGGGGTAACGGAACCCCCTCCCGTACGCTTCCTCAAACCCAAGGGACCAGCACGATGCTCTGGCAGCAGCCCTGTAATGGTAATCCCGCGCAGAATTGGGAGTTCATTCCGCAGAGCAACAGCTACTTCCTCATTTTGAACGAAGCAGCAACGGCCGATAATTCAGTGTATGGAACTCCCATGGTGGTCGACGACTACTATGGTGAAGCGACGTCGGGACTTCAGATGTGGCTGGATACCGCAAATGGCTTGGCACCGCAGAATTGGCTCGCCGCCAGCACCTCAGGCGCGCCATCCGGAACGATCACTGACGGCGCGACCTACACGCTCAACAACCAGGCGAGCCAAATGCTCTTGGACAATTACTGCGATGGCTGCTCAGGCGCCCCCACGAATGGCGTGCAAGTCATTCAGTATCCGGCGAACGGTTTGAAGACTCAGCAGTGGAGCTTCCACAACCAGGGGAATGGCTATTTCACCATGGTCAACGTGCAGAGTGGTTTCTGTCTCGACGACCCGTGGGGCAACGGGACCCCCTCGCGCGCGCTTCCTCAAGTACAAGGGACCAGTACGATGCTCTGGCAGCAACCCTGCAATGGTAATGCGGCCCAAAATTGGGAGTTCATTCCGCAGAGCAATGGCTCATTCGTTGTCGAAAACCAGGCGGCAACGACCAACCATGGTTCTGCGATGGTGCTCGACGTCTACGAAGGTGAAGCGACGTCAGGGCTTCAGATGTGGCTGGATACCGCAAATGGCTTGGCGCCGCAGAATTGGTATCTCAACGTTCAATAGATGAGTCGAATTCTCCTTGCTTCCGCACCACAACCGGCTTGTTGTGGTGCGGAAGAATTGATAAGACCAGACGGTTTGGTAGGTTGGGCCACTAAATCGAAACCAGACTCGATTGCAGCTAACGAATCGATCGTTGGTTTGGCCGTAAGAACTAAACCTTCTCCAGAATCTGCGCCTCTTAGCGGTTAGTACCCGCTGAGCACATTCTCTTTACTGATTTCCTCTCATTTCGTTCGGCGGCAGACTTGAACGCGTCACGCAATATCCGAGTCGAGTTAAAACGGCTCGGACGAATTCGGGGGCAGAAATGACAGATCTAGGCAGCTCTCATACTCACCGCCTTCTTTGCTGAGATCATCGTTCCTGGCGCCAAACGTATCCTGAGTCTATGTCTTTGTTCTGACTCGCTGTTCGTTAATGCATTATTTTTGAATAGCTTAGACGCATATCTCTAATCTATTTTGGAGATTAGTAGCGATAAAATATTGATTTCAAATGGTTTATTCTGATTAGTCACCCCCCCCCCAAGGGATTCACTACTCCTGCAAAATCAATAAGATATGTCGATATTCGACGATGACCCCCACGAAATCCCCCACACGAGAAAATAGTATTTTATGCCGTGATTTCCCGCGCACTTCGTCGGCCCTGCCGGGATCACTTCGGACAATCGCATCCCTCAGAAACGCCGGCAATGCGACGAGACCAAATTCTCTCGCTTCTCGAGGCGATCACGGTCTGCACGACCTGCGTCTTCTCTACATCGGCATCGTCTGTGGTCCTCGATCCAGCGAGGTGCTTGGATTTCATTGGGCCTCCTAGAATGGCAATTCCCTTCTTCCGCTCGGCACCGCCCACCTGAATTACAGGGCGCTCTTAGCGTAGATCACCCGGGCCCCATGGATTCGCCTCTATTGTCGGAATCGGTCTCGTTACATTTACGGACGTGAAAAGCATATCTCAGTTCGACTTGGAAACGGAAATAGCTGGGCACAGGACCAACGCTTTCCTATCAACATTTGCTGCTCGAACTAAACAGCATTCACCTTTTGACCAAATGCTTTTGTGCTAACAGCTTTGCAATTCGCTCTCTGATCTCGTCGCGGGTCTGTCGTACCGATTCGATCGCTTGTCCTTTTGGGTCTGGCAACGGCCAGTCCTCGCGCCTGAGACCGGGAACATAAGGACATTCGTCTCCACATCCCATTGTGACCAGCATCTCGGCATTTTGCGCCAACTCCGCAGTGAGCTTTTGGGGCTTCGCGCTGCTGAGGTCGATACCCACTTCGCGCATTGCGTCCACAACGACAGGATGAACATGGTCGGCAGGATGGGTTCCGGCAGAGATGGCGTGCGCCAATTCCAGGTCGGCAAGCTGGTTGAAGAATGCCGCGGACATCTGCGAACGGCCAGCGTTGTGAATACAGGCAAATATGAAAGTACGCATCTTCGATCAAGTCCTCACGTTTAACAGCGTCTATTGATGTCCGATCTCGTCGATTTCCTTCTGTAAGGCAAGTTTGTCGAGAGTTGAGAGTGGCAAAGAGAGAAATAGACTGATTCTCCGATCAAGGATGGAGAAGGTGGCACGATATGCACGATCAATCTCTTCCGGGGTTCCTACAGCGGCAGCAGGATCGGGCACACCCCAGTGGGCCGTCATAGGCTGCCCCGGCCAAACCGGGCATACTTCTTTGGCAGCGTTGTCACAGACCGTGAAGACGAAATGGAGTTGGGGAGCATCGGGCTTCGCAAATTCATCCCATGACTTGCTTGAGAATCCGTCCGTACTGAGTCCAGCAGCCGCGATCTGCTTGAGTGCCTCGGGGCGAACAAAGCCTGCGGGGTGGCTGCCGGCACTATAAGCGGTGAAGCTGGCTCTCCCTTTGCGGTTCATGATCGCCTCGGCCATGATGGAACGGGCGGAGTTTCCCGTGCAAAGAAACATGACGTTGTAGAGTGCAGGCATTTTCAGTATCTTTCGGCTGCCGTTATGAGCAGCAGGTTGGGCCACAGCAGTTCTGGCTTGCAGCAGCTGGTTTTACGGCGTAAACCTTCACACTGGCCGCGGCTGCATTCACATCGTATTCAGAGAGGAGCTTCGTCAAGTCCTCGTGAAGACTACCAGGCGTGGGCGTGTCGGTAGAGCAGCAAGCATCTGAAAGCACCTTCAAGCCATCGGCTGTATCCATCGCCGGAGCGCAGCATCCGGCCTGATTCTCGACCTTGGCATAAGCGTTCAGATCGGCTCCACTATCCACGATCTCGACATGCTCAAAGCCTGCGGCGAGCAACCCGTCGCGATAGTCGTCTATCTTGATCGCCCCGCCGATACAACCGACGTACGCCGCCATGCTCCGTGCCACCGCCAGCGGCAATTCGGCCTTGAGTGCAATGTCGCTGACCGCCAGCCGTCCACCTGGCTTGAGAACCCGTGCAATTTCGCGGAAGACGGCGGGCTTGTCGGGGGCGAGATTGATGACACAGTTGCTGATCACACAATCGACCGATCCATCCGCAAGGGGAAGATGGTCGATGGTCCCAAGATAAAACTCGACATTCTGATATCCGCCGTTTTGTGCATTTGTTCGGGCACGCTCAATCATCTCTGGTGTCATGTCAACGCCGATGGCCCTTCCCGCGGGGCCGACCAGGGGTGACGCCAGAAAGACATCCATGCCGCCGCCCGATCCGAGATCGACCACAACTTCACCCGGACGTATAGACGCGATGGCGGTTGGGTTCCCGCATGAAAGCCCCATATTGGCTTCGGCGGGAATTGAAGTCAGTTCCTCCGCACTGTACCCAAAAGCTTCCGCAACCGCCGTCACACCTGCGTCTTTGCTCGAGAGCGTGCTCTCTGCAACAGCTCCGTACTTTGATCGTACAGATTCGAGTAACTGTTTTGTCATCGCACCTCCTGATATATCTGCCAAACTGAATATATTTTCGCTGGACACATCTGTCAATACGAATATAATTGCGATATGGCAGTGAGACAGAAGACCTTTGATATTGGGCGGTTTTTTCAGGCGCTTGGAGACAATACCCGGCTGCGATTACTGAATCTGATGGGAGACCAAGAAATTTGCGTCTGTTATTTCGTAGAGATTTTGGATCAGCCCCAGCCGAAGATCTCACGGCACCTCGCATATCTGCGAAATGTTGGCATCGTAACGACGCGGCGCGATGGCAAGTGGATGCACTACCGTATCGTGATGCCCCCGAACGAGGGTGCGGCGAAGGTTCTGCAAGCGACTCTGCAATGGTTCAAGGAAGAGAAGAGCATGCAGGCGGACCGAGCAAAGCTAAGCAAGGCGTGCTGCACACCGGAGAAGTTCGTGACCTTACAGGGCGCGCCGCTGCCAATGTCCGTTGAGTCATCTGCTGTTTTCGCTTCGAGGTAAATATGTCCAGCGTTCCTTATACCCAAGCCCAGGTGTGCTCACCGATGCCGCGCAAGAAGCTGTCCTTTCTGGATCGTTTTCTCACTCTCTGGATTTTTCTCGCAATGGCGATTGGCGTTGGCCTTGGGCATTTCATTCCGGGGTCTGCAGCTTATGTAAATAGCTTCCAATCGGGCACGACGAACATTCCTATCGCCATCGGCCTCATCATCATGATGTATCCGCCGTTGGCGAAAGTCCGCTACGAGAAGCTGGGTGAGGTCTTCCGTAATCGCCGCATTCTCGGACTCTCTCTGCTCCAGAACTGGTTGATCGGACCGGCTTTGATGTTCCTGCTTGCCATTACCTTCCTACGCGGCTACCCCGCCTACATGCGAGGCTTGATTCTCATCGGCATTGCCCGCTGCATTGCGATGGTGTTGGTATGGAACGAGCTTGCAGAAGGAGACACGGATTACGTTGCCGGACTGGTGGCGCTGAACAGCGTGTTTCAAGTGGTCTTCTATAGCCTCTACGCCTGGGTCTTCATTACCATCCTGCCCATATGGTTTGGACTAAAAGGCTCAGTGGTCAACATCGGCATAGAACCGATTGCCAAGAGCGTCTTCATCTACTTGGGCATTCCATTTCTGGCTGGAATGGTGACTCGATTCTTGCTTCTTCGGACCAAAAGCGAAGAGTGGTACCGGACGCAGTTCATCCCGCGTATCAGCCCATTCACATTGGTCGCGCTACTCTTTACCATCCTTGTGATGTTCAGTCTCAAGGGCGATTTGATAGTGAAGCTGCCCTTCGATGTACTTCGCATCGCTGTGCCGCTCGCGGTCTATTTCCTTGTCATGTTCCTGATGAGCTTTTGGATGGGACGGAAGCTGGGTGCTGACTACGCGCAAACGGCCACTCTCTCATTCACAGCGGCAGGCAACAATTTTGAGTTGGCGATCGCCGTTTCGGTGGCTGTCTTTGGATTGAATTCGGGTGAGGCTTTCGTCGGCGTCATCGGCCCTTTGGTAGAAGTTCCGGCGTTGATAGGCCTCGTTAGCGTGGCTTTCTGGCTGAGAAAGCGATATTTCCCTGTTTCGAATCGCTCGAATACCCAAACCGCAACCAATCCCTAAGGCGGATATTGCAAGAAGCGGCGGCGTGGGCTTCGTCGGGTGCGGTCCTAGTCCTTGGTATGAAAGAGGGCATGATTGATATCTGGCCAAAACTCTTTGAACACGAAGGTGGCAGCATCGATACCGACGTTAAGGCCCCATTTTTGCGCGGTGTTGCCTAAGGTTCGCTCGGTTGCTGGATAGTACAAGTTGGAGATGCCGGCGGCTGCGCCAGCACCCACGACTTCGCCGATGTTGAAGGTTGCGGTTCCGGAGTCGGACCGCGTGATGACAGCGCGGCTCAGGGCATAGCCGGTGCGCTTGAAGAAACCACCCTTTCCCAACGTGTAATACCGTATGTCTTCATGCGCTAGTGTCGGCACTATGAACTCAACTGCGTAGTTCTCGCTGGACTGATCCACCCAACTGTGCCAGAAATAGCGGCCATAGCCGGCGGCTCCCTGGTGGAACTCCGGGGTCGCGCGCGTAGCCATCGAATAGCCTGCCAACACGGCGGGTACGACGAGTGCGGAGTAGTCGAAGGAGTCCTCGGTGGCCGTGATGAATTTTTCCTTTGCCGATTGCGGAGGAAGCACCTGGCTCGTGCTGACTGCACGAAAGTTAGGAATGATGCCGAGGATGCGTTTGGTCTGTGGGGTCTGCTCGTCGGCCAGCAAAGGGGAGGTGCTGCTCTGTTGGGAGGTGAGAGAACTGCTTGAGGAGGCGTCGTGCGATCCAGAATTCCCATCGCTCATAGTCTTGGGGACCATGTCTGGAGAATCAGGTAACGCGGACTGAGGCGTCTGCTTTGTCTGCGCAATGACATGAAACGAACACCCAAAAACGAGGGCACAGATGAAGCACAGAGAAGACGCTCTAGGCATAAGTAATCGATTGCTCCACACTCTTGAACTAGTCACCTTTCAATAGACTTTCGCAGAACGTCGATGGATTACATTGAGATACGAAATGAACGAATCGTCATGAATCTCGGCGTCGAAGATGACCCCGATTGGGCTGCACAACCAAATCGGCAACTCGGTTCACGATTGGAGTTGTGGCATTAAGCTGCCAGGTTCGAATCTGTGACCACTTGGCGCTGAATCGTGGTTGCCAGTTCGAGACAGCTAGATACTCGCGACCGGTGCGCGCCGACTACAAAGATTCTCAAGTCAAGATGAGGACTGTCGAGCGAAGGCAGTTCATCTAACCCGTCTCGGCATTTCTATCTACTGAAGACGAAATATAGAACACCTAGCGCTCCGAGGACGAAGAGGACGACCGCTCCTATGACACACAGCAAATAGCTAAATGGGTAGTCTTCATCATCGCTCAACGTATTACCTTCTTCGGCATATCTTGGGCATAAATAACATAGATGATATTGACTCAAACTGATGTCCGTTGCCACACAAGAAGCCTTCAATGAACAATTTGTCATCGGAGGGTCGCTAACCATCCTGTTAGGTTCTTCTATCGACCGACAGTAGTGCTGCATTCCTCTGGAACGACAATCCAGAAGAGCTGATAGACGTGAGGTCAGCACGAGGCTGCCAACATCGTGGCGGTGAGAGCGAAGCGTAGTTCGAAGATCGAAAACTCCCACTTGATCATCTCGAGCGTCATGCCGATCTTATGCCCGACTCGCATGCGCCTACCTGTTGACCAATGTCAGAGAGTGCGGAGCATCAATCGTCTCTCCTGCAGCGCGCGGCCAGTTAATTGTCAGAAGAGCCCCTCCCTGTGGAGGGTTTGACGCCGTTACACTTCCTCCATGAGCGCGCACCACCGCTTCAACGAACGCAAGCCCCAACCCACGACCTTTCGAATCTCTTCCCTTCACCCGCTGCTCGAACATCTGGAGGCCAATCTCCGAGGCAAATCCCGGGCCATCATCCTCCACGGTCAAGATCACGGTGTTCTCACTTGCTCCAAGTCGTATGGCAACAGTGCATGCCGCGGGCAGGTGGTTGCATTCGTTATCAAGCAGGTTTGCGATTACTCGATGAAGAAGGGCAGCGTCTGCCAGGACTGTGACAGGACCGGCGCTCCGCAGATCCACCCGAAGTCCTTTTTCCGACATACAAGGCTCGTATAGATCGAGCATGACTCGAAGCAGTTCATCGAGATCGACTTCCGTGCGCGACAACCTCAGCGCGTCAGCCTTGGCTTCCGCAACATCGAGCGAAGTATTCAGGAATTCCGTTAGTCGATCCAGTTCATCGATGGCGGAGACGATTGGCTCACTTTGCTCGACTTTTAGATCGCCCGACAGAACGATCTCCAGTTTTCCCCGAATCGCCGTCAAGGGGCTGCGAAGATCGTGGGCAAGGGACTGCGTAATAGTGTGCAGCTGGTGCATTGAGCTTTCTATCCGGTCCAACATGTGGTTGAGCGTTAACGCCAGATGTCCCACTTCGTCGTTGCGCTTGTTGGTTGGAACTCGACTGCTCAAGTCAGATTGTCCAATTCTGGATGCGGCCTCAGTGATCTCGCGGACATAATTGAGCATCCGTCGGGTAGCGTAGAAGACGATCGCAAAGCCAAACAAGACAATAAGCAGCCAAAGGCAGAGGAAGCGGAATCGGAGGTTCCTGAGTACACGTAATTCGTCTCGTTCCGAAAGGCCGAGATAGATGTGGCTCCCGTCCTCCATGCGCACCGACGCCACTCGAAAGGGGTGCTTGAATCCGTTGACATTCAAGTCGTAAGGCACATCGGAAACAACCTTAAGTGCGCGAATGGCGGCTAAGTGAGGTGTCCCGTCACCGACACCAACCCAAAGTCTCACATTACCGTCGTCTCCGGCCTGAAGAAAGAAGACCGAGTCGTTCTCATTGCCATTCGAGCGTAGTTTGTTTGGCACCTCTCTACTTGCAAGTTCCGCGACTTCCCTCACTACCCGACCGTAGAGGCGGTCCTTTGGCGTCCGACCGGCTACATCACCAAGTACTGCCACCTCACCAGTAAGCCAAGCGTCGCTCCGACGCTGAATATCGTTCGCTACGAAGCGATGCAGCATCGCAAAAACCAGCAATGTTCCAATGGCAAAGGCCAGGGTTGCCCAGAGGGAGATACGCCATGCGGCACTGTGCATGATGGGATTAGTGGTCTTTGAGGACATAACCAATACCTCGTAAAGTCTTGATCAGCGGTTCGCGGCCTTCAATATCCACCTTGCCGCGCAACCGGTAGATGTGCACATCGACAACGTTCGTGTCCGGCTGAATTCGCATTCCCCATACTTCGGAGAGAAGCATGGATCGAGTGACAACTCTTCCGGCATGGCGACAAAGGTACTCCAGGAGCACAAACTCCTGTGGGCTTAGATTCAGAACTTCGCCGCCACGGGAGGCTCTACGTCTGATGAAGTCCAGTTCCAGGTCG
>Ga0302227_10003606_pt1 | contig 10109 bp, 6 predicted proteins | sample II_Palsa_N1_1_FD_193525 | JGI IMG/M metagenome (GOLD analysis project Ga0302227, IMG submission 193525) | Peat permafrost microbial communities from Stordalen Mire near Abisko, Sweden - II_Palsa_N1_1 | ecosystem: Environmental > Terrestrial > Soil > Palsa > Peat permafrost | place: Sweden...
TCGGGCATCCTGCGCGACGACGCGCTGTGCCTGATCGGCAACGGCGTGGTGCTGTCGCCCGCCGCGCTGATGGAAGAAATCGCCGAGCTCGAAGCGAACAGCGTCGAAGTGCGCTCGCGCCTCAAGATCAGCCCCGCCACGCCGCTGATCATGCCGTACCACATCGCTGTCGATAAGGCGCGCGAGATCGCCGCCGGCGGCAAGGCCATCGGCACCACCGGTCGCGGCATCGGCCCGGCTTACGAAGACAAAGTCGCCCGCCGCAGCATCCGCGTCGCCGACCTGATGTATCCACAGGAACTGCCGGCGCTGCTGAAAACCGCCGTCGACTATCACAACTTCATCCTCACCGAATGGCTGAAGGCCGAGCCGGTCGACTACCAGACCGTGCTGAACGACGCACTCGCCTGGGGCGAATACATCCGCCCGATGGTCGACGACGTCGCCACCATCCTGCACGATATTCGCAAGGAAGGCGGCAACATCCTGTTCGAGGGCGCGCAGGGCGCACTGCTCGACATCGACCACGGCACCTATCCGTACGTCACCTCCAGCAACACGACGATCGGCGGCGCACTCGCCGGCACCGGCGTGGGCGCACGCGACATCGATTACGTGCTGGGCATCTGCAAGGCCTACGCGACGCGCGTCGGCAGCGGCCCGTTCCCCACTGAACTCAACGACGAGATGGGCGAACGCCTGCGCAAAGTCGGCAACGAATTCGGCGCCAGCACCGGCCGCCCGCGCCGCTGCGGCTGGATCGACCTGGTCGCGCTCAAGCGCGCCACCCAGATCAACGGCATCAACGGCCTGGCCATCACCAAACTCGACGTCCTCGACGGCCTCGAAACCATCAAAGTCTGCATCGCCTACGAATACCGCGGCAAACGCCGCGAATTGGCCCCCCTCGATGCCGATGGCTGGGACGAGTGCAAGCCGGTTTACCTGGAATTCCCCGGCTGGGAAGAATCCACCGCCGGCATCCGTGATTGGAACAAGCTGCCGCCTGCGGCGCGTGCGTATTTGCGTGCGGTGGAGGAGCTGTCGGGCTGCCGTCTGGCGTTGGTTGCTACGGGTGCGGATCGTGAGGATACGATCGTGCTGGATGATCCGTTTGCTTGATCGTTTTCGGATGACTGCTGCATCATGAGAGGCCCCGCATTGCGGGGCCTCTTGGTTTCTTGACGATCTGGCATCCAACAGTGCGGGATGTCGCTGCTACGATAACCTTACTCAAGACAAGGTCCGGCGCTGTTACGAAATGACTCCTCGCTACGAGCCTCCCTTCCAGATCTCCACCGTCGCGCTCAACCTGGTCGCGCAGATCAGTGAACTGCTGGGGCGCTGGTCGGTATCGGCCGATGCCGCACTTGCACCGCAGTTACGCCGCGACAACCGTATCCGCACGATCCAGGCATCGCTGGCGATCGAGAACAACAGCCTCAGCCTGGAACAGGTGACTGCTGTGCTTGATGGCAAGCGCGTTCTAGGGCAGCCGCGCGAGATCCAGGAGGTGCGCAATGCGTTCGTCGCCTATGAGCACATGGCTGATTGGTTGCCGGGTTCGCGCGATGACCTGCTGAGTGCGCATAGGCTGCTGATGAAGGGGCTGATGGAGGCGCCAGGCTGTATTCGTCGCGGAGATGTCGGCATTTATCGTGGCGACAAGCTGATGCATATGGCACCCCCGGCTAGCCGGGTGGCCACTTTGGTTGACCAGTTACTGAGCTGGCTCGATCGCACCGATGTGCACCCACTGATCGCCAGCTGTGTGTTCCATTACGAGTTCGAGTTCATCCACCCATTCGCCGATGGCAACGGGCGCATGGGTCGGCTGTGGCAGACGCTGATGCTGGGTCGCTGGCAGGCGATGCTGGCGTATCTTCCCGTGGAAACGGTGATCCGCTCGCAGCAGCAGGAGTATTACGCCGCACTGGCTGCATCGGACAAGGCATCCGATGCGACGCCGTTCGTGGAGTTCATGCTGCGAGCCCTGCACGTAGCGATGACCGAAGCAGTGTTGACCGGCAATTCCGCTAAGGTGTCGGTGAAAATGTCGGGTAAAGTGTCGGGGAAAATCCTGGCTGCCGTTCGCCGAAATCCTGGCGTGACGATTCCCGAGTTGGCCAAGCTGGCAAGGGTCAGTACGCGGACGGTCGAACGGAATCTGCAGCAGCTGCAGGAGCGAAGCCTGTTGCGCCGCATTGGGCCCGCCAAGGGTGGCCATTGGGAACTTGGCTGATCGCCCCGCGCGTGCGCGGCTGTGAAGAATCCACCGCTGGCATCCGTGAGTGGAACAAACTGCCGCCTGCGGCGCAGGCGTATTTGCGCGCGATGGAAGAGCTGTCGGGTTGCCGTTTAGCGTTGGTTGCTACCGGTGCGGATCGTGAGGACACGATCGTGTTGGATGATCCGTTTGCGTAATTGCTTTCTGTAGCTTTTCATTCGTAAAAGAAGCCCCGTATAGGGACTTCTTTTTCTTTGCACCCTCCAAGACAGTATCGAAATAACTTTGAAGCAAGGATACGCAATGATGAGCCCAGTCTGTGTTCAGGTTTCTCAGTGCAGTTGGGTCAACAAAAACCGGAAGATCCTTATTGATGGGTACATCTAAAAAGTCGAGGGTGGCCTGATTTCGATCAAGCCTAAAGTATTTGGAAATGAGCATGTTCTTCCCCCAACGATGCCTTCAAAAAACTTTGTGTCTCGCCATCAACACAGTACACATAGCAGCCTTTCATTCCCCGGGTCATCAGCGTCTTGTACGTGTTTCGGATGATTCGATCGACCCGCTCTTGTGTGCCTTTGGGATCGCTCTCCATCATCTTTTTCCAGCCGCGTATGGAGCGGTCTTTGTTCGAACGAGATTGTGGGAGGGTAATGAGCTTCCCATCCCTAGCGATCAGGTCAGGGCCAATGATCACTCCGACGTAGTCAAGCTCTAGTCCCTGGCACGTATGAATGCAGCCTACTTCTTCGATGGAGTTTGGCGCCATGATCCATAGGCTGCCATCCTGGTCGAGATTCCAGCGTTTGGCATAGCCGTGCTCGGGGATTACGACATCAAATTGACCAGGATTCTTTTTACTGACCCAATCCCAGCAGTAGCCCGCTACGACGCGGGACTTGTTGTTGATGGCGTTTCGCGAGGCGATCAGTTGATGAAGTTCATTTGGGGAATCAACGACTCGGAAATCGAACTCGTTGGGTTCCAGCAAAATGTTAGCGGTTTCACGTATGCCAAGAGTGTTATCCAGCCAGGCCATGTACCCATCCGAGCCACCGCATCGGAATTGCGAAGCTAGCTGCAGATGCGTAACTTCGGCACCGAACGAATGCGCCCACTTCTCGAGTTCAGCCGTACGTCCAATGTCGGATAGGGTTACGATCTGGTCGTCATCGACAAAGAAGATTGTGCACTTGCTGCTTTGGATAATCTCCTTGATCTGGTTCTCGCCAAGGTTCCCATACAGCCCTGACTTTTCGTTAAGTCGATGGGCTTCGTCGACAATGAGAACGTCAAAAGCGTTCGTTTCAGTCTCAAAGAACGCCCCCGAGCTGAAAACAGGTTACCAATGACGGTTTGCCTGAAGGTGCCCGTCAGCTTGGCTTTGAAGACTGCGCGCGGTGCGGCGTTCTTAGAGACATATTTGCTGAGTAGGCCCAGCTTGGAGAGTTGAGCGAGTAGGTTGACTGCGATGACCGATTTCCCCGTGCCGGGTCCACCTTGAATGATGGCGACCTGTTTCTTCCCTTCTGATGCACGCGTAGCCAGCAATACCGCGTTCTCAAAGGCGACTTTTTGATCATCGATGAGAACGAACTCGCGGTTCCCTTTCATCATTCCGACAAGGCTGTCGACCAGCATCTTTGATGGTCGGGTGCGGCCATTCTCGATCTCGAAGATCAGCTCGGCATTGTCACCGTACTTCACGTGCTTTTTGATGAAGTCCCGAAGGCGTTGGCGCTCGACTTCACCTTTCAGAAACAGCGGTGCTTTCCGAATGTAGTCGCCGTAATACGCAGCGTGGTCGATAACGCCGTCTTGGACGTAGTTGTGGAGATAAGCACAAGGACTGAGTACCACGCTACGGTTGTAAACGGCTTCGTTGAAGCCCTCAAGTAGCGCCGCGTACGACCATGCCTGATAGCAGGGATGCGCGCCTTCGCGTTCGGCTGACGAGCCACCTCGGCGAGCGATGATCAGGCCGTCCTTTGCGGTGAGCTTGGCTTCGGACCATTGTTTGAGCTCGACAATGATGAGATTCGGGCCATCATCCGTTCGCCCCGAAAGGATGAAGTCGATGCGCTTCGAAGTCTGAGGTATGCCGAACTCGACGCCGACGCCGATATCGTCCGGAATGCCGGGGTCGCGTAACACCTTGGCCATTTCGCCAAGCGAGTTCTTCCAGGAGCGGAATTCCGCTTCGGGTGCGTAGCGACCAGTTCGCTGCAGGTACTTGGTGGAGATAACGTTTTCGATGTCCCGATTGTCGTGATCGTCCAAAAACTTGTTTTTATTCGCCTGATAAACAATCACGCTTCGGCCCCCTGTGGCCTTGCTTCAAAGTTCAGAGTACTTCTTACTCGTACCTTTGGCATGTTCAACCGGATACTTGATGGCATTTATCTGCAACTTCCTGTGAGCAGCTTCCATCGGATCAATATCGAGCTTGTCGGCGAGCTGAAGCAGATACAGGAGGACGTCGGCGATCTCTTCGGCGATGGCTTCGCGTTTTGTCGTTGGAATTGACCGACTCTGCTCTTCAGTTAGCCACTGGAAGTGCTCCAACAGCTCGGCTGCTTCAACTGAAAGCGCGGAGGCGAGGTTTTTGGGTGAATGGAACTGTTCCCAATCGCGCTCCGCTGCGAAAGCGCGAAGTGATGCTTGCAGGTCTTGTATGTCCGCGTTCATGGTTCCGCTTTCCCATTAATTTGAATCGGTGTACGTAAGCTTACTTCGTTAGATGATCGTCTGGTTCGGCGACCATTGACCTGGACTTCGCATCCCCAACGTTAGGATTCGAACAACGGCGACATTTCGCAAAGAGGAACCACCCGATGTCCGACGAAAATGCCAAGACTCCCGCCGACCATATCGGCGATACGTTGTCGCAGTTAAAGGAGATGCGGCATTACTCCAAGAACAACGTGGAGGCGCTAACCACGTCGTGGCTGTTGTTTGACGGTGAGCTGTCCAAGTTGAAGCAGGCGGAGAAGATTGCGGATCTGATGGATCGCCAGGGGCAGCTGCACGACGCGCTGGAAACGACGATTGCAGAGCTGGAGGAAGTGCTGGAGAAGATGAAGCCGGAGCCGGAGGCGTAGTTCTGACACCTGGTGTCCACTGCCAGCAGTGACGAAGAGGCCCGCATCGCGGGCCTCTTCTTATCCGTTGTCTTGCAGCAATTACGCCAGCGTGCGCAGCTTCGCCTCGCGATCCCACTGCCGGGTCTTCGCCGCCTTGATGAATCCTTTGGTGTCGTCAGCACCCACCACGCCCGCATCCTTCGCAACACCAGCAGCCTTCAGCACTGCTTGCGCGCCAGCATCAGCAGCGATGGCCTTGAGGTGGGCGAAGGCCTGGCTGGCGAAGTCGACGGCGGCGGCTTCTTTGGCCAGCTGTTTACCGGCTTCGTCGGACAGCACGATGGCGACGGCGTCGAATACCAGCGATGGCGTGCCAAGCAGCTGACCGTCGGCGTCGACGGGTTTGCCGTCGCTGAGTTTGATGTTGCCCAGGCGGATGGCAACCAGCTTGACGGTGGCACCGGCGGTTTCTGCGGCCTTGCGTAGTGACTTGATGGTGGCGGCATCTGAGCCGTCGTGGATCAGGATGCCAACGCTGCGGCCCTGCAGGGTGTCTTTCATCTTGCCGATGATCTGCAGTGCGGGGGAGTTGGGCATGTCTTTGGCTTTGACGGCCGTGGGTGCGGCAGGCGGCAGTTTGGCCATGCCCAGACCGTTGGCGACGCGCTGGGCCAGATCCTCGTCGATGTTGCGCAGGTGGCCGACGATGGCTTCACGCACGTGCGGCGTTTCCACCTTGGAATTTTCGAACACGATGGACGAGGCGATGTGCGCTTGTTCGGGCTTGGTCTGGCTGCGATAAAACTGGCGTGCCTGGCTGTAGTGATCGGCGAAGCTTTCGGCGCGGATGCGGCCCTTGGCGCCGTTTTCGCTTTTGATGGCAGCGCTATGGAAGCCTGCGGCGACTTCGCGAGGTGAGGTCGGGTCGAGTGAGCTCGGCTCATAGTTTACGCGGCCCTTGGGTACTTGCATCTGCATGTGGCCGTCGCGCTGCTGGTTCGCGAACGGGCACTTGGGTGCGTTGATCGGCAGCTGGTGGAAATTCGGCGAGCCCAGTCGCGAGAGTTGCGTGTCCAGGTAGGAGAACAGGCGGCCTTGCAGCAGCGGGTCGTTGGAGAAGTCGATGCCCGGCACGATGTGCGAAGGGCAGAACGCGACCTGCTCGGTTTCGGCGAAGAAGTTGTCGGGCCAGCGATCCAGCACCATGCGGCCGATCACGGTGAGCGGTATCAGTTCTTCGGGAATGAGCTTGGTCGGATCGAGATGATCGAACGGAAAGGCGTCGGCTTCCTTCTCGGTGAACATCTGCACGGCGAGATCCCACTCCGGATAATCGCCACTTTGGATCGCCTCGAACAGGTCGCGCCGATGGAAGTCCGGATCGGCGCCGGCGAGCTTCACCGCTTCGTCCCACACGGTGGACTGCAGGCCGAGCTTCGGACGCCAGTGAAACTTAACGAACGTCGATTCACCATCGGCGTTGATCAGCCGGAAGCTGTGGATGCCGAAGCCTTCCATCATGCGCAGCGAACGCGGAATCGCGCGATCCGACATCGCCCACATGATCATGTGCATGGCTTCAGGCGTCAGCGAAATGAAATCCCAGAACGTGTCGTGCGCCGAGCCGGCCTGCGGAAAGGCCCGGTCCGGTTCCATCTTCACAGCGTGGATGAGGTCCGGAAATTTGATCGCGTCCTGGATGAAGAACACCGGGATGTTGTTGCCCACCAGATCCCAGTTGCCTTCCTTGGTATAGAACTTCACGGCGAAGCCGCGCACGTCGCGCGGCGTGTCGATTGACCCCGCGCCCCCGGCGACAGTGGAGAAGCGCGTGAACAGCGGTGTCTTCACGCCGACTTCGGTGAGGATCTTTGCGGTGGTGACTTTCTTCAGCGACTTGGTCAGCTCGAAATAGCCGTGAGCTGCCGAGCCGCGCGCGTGCACGATGCGCTCCGGGATGCGTTCGTGATCGAAGTGGGTGATCTTCTCGCGGAGGATGAAGTCTTCCAGCAATGTCGGTCCGCGCGGCGTGGCGCGCAACGAGTTCTGGTTGTCCGACAGTGGTAAGCCTTGGTTGGTGGTGAGCGCAGGATGCTGGCCGCCAGCCTGCTGGTGCAGTTCGTCACCCTTGCCGCGACTGTCATTCGTCTTGGTAGCGACAGACTTCGCCTTGGTGGGTTTCGAGGACGTCGGGCTGGGGGCTTTCTTCGCCATGGTCTTGCTCCGGGGGTAGAGGGAGAGGGTGCGTACTTCGAATCATTCGAAAGTGCACCGTCCGAGGTGAACACTCCGTCGACTACGGCGTAGAAGCGACGTGTTTAAGGCTCCGCTGCGTGAATTAGCGTTGTGCAGGGCTAGCTATGAGTGACGTCGGCGACGATGGCGTTCAGGAGCGTGGCCGGCCTGCGTGTATGCCAGCGCTTGGGCTCGCATTGCGTTACTCGCCTGGCACGGTCGAAAAACGAACTTGCCGGGTAGCTTGTTAGGGAACACGGGTGTCAGGCGAGCGCGTTGGCTCGATCCACGCTGCTGGGCGCTTCCAGCAAAATGTCGGGCAAAACTCGAAGATCGAGTTTGCCGAGTGGTGAGCGCATGAGATAGCCCATCTGTCAGGATCCTTTCCGGCTCTTTCCGGCCGGTAGGGCCATGTCGACGATTCATCTGGCGCGTGCCCTGGTTTGAACTGTCAAGCATTCCTTGATAGTTGCCGTCTGCCAGCTCGACCTCGTCTAGATGTTGCGGATACCTGCATTGCACAGGTAACGCGGCTGGGCCGACGAGTTTGCTGTTCGCAGCTCTGATCTGAGCGTTGCGCCTTTCGTTAATTTTAGTTGAAACCTTAAGTGAAATTAACGACGGAGACCAATTTCAGTTCCGTTCGAGGGGAGACGCTCATGCAACGCCCACCGACGGGCCAACACCGCACAGTGTCGACAGAGCGACGGTGGGTCGTGGTGCGGTGTCGGCGCTGGCTGTGCTGCAGGCATTGCAACGTCAACCGGTGACGACCGCGGCAAGACTAGTGAAGGACACTGGATTGGCGCTGGCCACGGTGAACCGGATGCTGATGCAACTGATCGACATGGATATCGTATCGGAACTGACTCAACGCCAGCGCAATCGTGTCTTCAGCTACCGTGCTTATGTGGATATTCTCAATGCGGAACTTTGACGGCGGCGGTTCACCTCGAACTTGATGGTGACGAAGATCGAGGTGCCGCGGCATTCCTTGGGGGGTGGCAACTGCGGCGAATCCACCGCAGCCCTCCTTCAGAAAATATGCCTGAACACGATAAACAATGACCCCGCCAGCAGGATCGAAGCGGGCAGGGTCAGCACCCAGGCCATCAGCAGGCTGCGCACCGTATTCCATTGCAGGCCGGAACCATTCGCTGCCATGGTGCCGGCGACGCCGGAAGTGAGTACGTGGGTCGTGCTCACTGGCAGGTGATAGGCATCCGCTGCCTGGATCAACACCATCGCCACCAGCTCGGCCGACGCGCCTTGTGCATAGGTGAGATGTTCCTTGCCGATGCGCTCACCGACCGTTACGACGATGCGTTTCCAGCCAACCATCGTGCCCAGGCCCAGGGCCAGCGCTACGGCAACCTTCACCCATGTCGGAATGAACTGCGTGGCCTGCGTGCCAAGGCCGCGCCACGCGGTAAGAGTGCCGGTTTGCTGCGCGGTTAGTCCGGGTTGCTTCAGTACCAGCGGAATCGCGGCATCGGCCAGATAAATATCGTTACGCACGTTGCCCATCTGCTCTTGTGGTACCGCCTTGAGTGATGTGCGATTGCCCAGTTGCTTGTCGATCGCCACCATCAATGCAGAAAGAGCAGGTGCCGTCGTTGGCAGAAATGCCTGCTTCTGCACCGCCTCGGTGACGGTCTTGCGCGGATCGAGAGTTGCGTTCGCGACGCCACCCATGCCAGCGAGTACCTGCTGCGCATCTGCTGAAACCTGATGGAATGACTTCACCTGACTGCCGGTGACCGCACCGTTCAATGCATAAGCGGTTGGTACGGTGCCGATCAGGATCAGCATGATCAGGCCCATGCCTTTTTGCCCGTCGTTGGAGCCATGGCTGAAGCTCACGCCGGTGCAAGTCAGCACCAGCAATGCACGGATCGGCCACGGCGGCGGCTTGTTGCCTTCCGGCGCTTTATACAGCGCGGGAATCTTTACTACGGCCTTCAATATCACCATCAACAGGCCGGCCAGAATGAAGCCGGCGATCGGAGAAAACACCAAACCCTTGAACACGCCGATGGCGGCGTCCCAGTTCACGCCGCTGGTGCCGCTGTGTGTCGAAATCAGCTGATTCGCCAGGCCGACACCGATGATTGAACCGATCAACGTATGCGAGGACGAATTCGGCAGCCCGAAATACCAGGTGCCCAGGTTCCACAGGATGGCCGCTATCAACAGTGCGAACACCATCGAGAATCCAGCCTGGCTGCCGACCTGCAAAATCAGCTCAACCGGCAGCAGTGCCACGATCGTGAAAGCTACTGCGCCGGATGAAGTCAACACGCCAAGGAAGTTGAATGCGCCCGACCATATCACTGCGAAATTGGGCGGCAACGAATGCGTGTAGATCACCGTAGCTACGGCGTTGGCGGTATCGTGAAATCCGTTGACGAACTCGAAGCCGAGCGCGATCAGCAAAGCCACGCCGAGCAAGATGTAGGGTGTGGCGTTACTGGAGCGTACGATCGCAAGATCCTGCATGAGATGCAGTGCAGCGTAGCCACCACCAATCAGCAGGATGACCCCGAAAATAATGGCGAAAATGC
>Ga0302227_10003611_pt1 | contig 10099 bp, 14 predicted proteins | sample II_Palsa_N1_1_FD_193525 | JGI IMG/M metagenome (GOLD analysis project Ga0302227, IMG submission 193525) | Peat permafrost microbial communities from Stordalen Mire near Abisko, Sweden - II_Palsa_N1_1 | ecosystem: Environmental > Terrestrial > Soil > Palsa > Peat permafrost | place: Sweden...
AAAATTTTTTACTGCGCGTTTGAGATGACCTGGAAAACAAAACGCCGCTCCTCATTCACATCGGCGGGACGCAAGGACGCGTCCTTGAGGTAAACCGCAACGGTTGGTTGATCGTCGTCCTGGAGAAATGCAAGAATAAGAACGGAAAAAAACGGCCTAGCTGCAATACCTTGGGCGAGAAATAATCGAGGCGCATGTTGATGAGGTTGATCTCGAACCAGCGTCGGTTCCACTGCTTGCGAGCACCGCTGCTGCGTTTGAAGAGGTACCCTGCTTTCGGCTCAAGCGGCATGGATCCTGCGCGTGCGACGACTGACGCGAAAAGAGCACTCTCGTCCGTTGGTTGTGCGGGCGCTGTTGCAGAGGCAGCAGCAGGGTGGGCAGTCTGATCAACCGCCGTTGTGCTGGGCGACTCGGCCGGCTCGTTTGCAGCAGCTGGCTCAGCACCTCCTCCTGGGGTGGCCACGGCTGCCGACTGGCGACTGTCGATCGATATGCGGTCCGCATCCGATGACGACTGCGACTTTTCCCGTCGTAGCGTGGTCAGGGAGAACGGTGAGGGCGCCATAAAGTGCTCCTCAAACTTGGCATAGCTAGCCTCGATCAGGTCTGCTCTGTAGCTGATCAGCTCGCGCTTCTCAACGTAAAATTGCTGGCGGAACTAGAGAAAATGTTTCATTTTCTTTTTCGTCTTTTTGATTTTGCGAGTACCTGCAAGAGCTGTTTCTCGACCTCGTCAAGCTGGACCTCTTCGCTGCCATTCTTGTACTGCCGTACGACCTCCTTATGGTACGTCTCCAGGGACGAGACGAGGGTCAGGATCTAATGCATTTATTTCAAAGTAAAAAAAATAGTTTTTTTTTAAATTATTTATCTCCTCCTGACCTTTTCGAGGAAAAACTGCTTCTTGGTCGAGTGGACGTCATTCAGGGCCTCGCAGTACTCGATGGCCGCTCGCTGAAAGACACGGCGCGACTGGCGCACGGCATGGGCAACCTCGCTCTCCTTGAGCTTGACGTTTTTGCGCGTGAGGCCACAGTAGCGCGAAATCTCCGACTCAAAGTCATCGCTGGCCTTGATAAACGCTTGCTTCTTCTCTTCGAGAGCGGGCATCTCCACCGTCAAAAAGTTGGTCGACGACTGGACAATGAGCTCGTCCAGACGCTTGATGCTGATGTCGCGTGCCTTCAGGGTCGTTGTGAGGATGTGCCCCAGGGCAGACAGGGCGTTCACTGCAAAGGGTTGGAATAAAATAAACAGACCAAATCAAAAGGCTACCGTAGGAGGACTCTGACTCGAGACTGAGGTTGCCGTCGACGTTGATAAGGTTGACCATCTCTTCCGACAACTCGATCTGCGCCTTTTGAGCAGCTATTTTTTTTTTTTTTGAATTCCTTTTTTTTTTTAAGAATGGTTTCTTCTCTACCTTTCTCGGCCTCGAGAGCCTTCTTCGAGAGCTGGCTGATACGCTTCATCGCATTCTCAAAGCGCCCCGTGCTCGCCTCGACCTCCTCGATTTGCGTGCGAAAGTGCGGGCTGGCGTCGTACGAGTCGTTGGGGTTGATATGTGCGATGGCAATCGTGCGCATAGGTGCGACTGGTAGGGCGCCTCCGGCTTGCCCACTCCCACCCGGAGCCGTCGCTGTAGCCGTTGTGCCGGCCGCTGTCCCTGCTCCTCCTGCCCCTGCAGAGGATGTTGCTGCTGTTGCGGGCCCACCCGCACCGGCCACCGTCGCTGCCGCCATTGCCGCTGCGGCCGCGTTGGCCTGGACGACTGTGAGCAGCTTGGGCGTGCCTGACGCACTCAGCGGCTTGGTTGCAAACAGACTTGCTTGCCGCCTCAACACGGGACTGCTGTTGGCAGACAGGCTGCCACCGCCGCCTGCCGCGGCATTCTGCACGGCCAAAAGGGCTGTGGGGGGTGGGGCTGACGCCGCAAACGGCACGTCGCTCACGCTGCTGGAGTGCCGGTGCCCGCTCATCAAACAAAAACAAGCCGCCGGTTCCTAAAATTAGGCACGATTTAGCACAACGCACGTTTCACAAGAAGGCTTAAATAAATAAATAAATAAAACAAGGAGGAAACAGGCGGCGCTGGACACCATGTCCTTCCCGCATGCTGCTGTTCCTCCTGTGCCTCTGAGCAGGGTTGCGACGTCAAAAAAAAAAAAAAAAAAAAAAAAGGAGCCGCACGTGGCCGGCATTGGCTCCTATGTGGCCCCTAGCATTACATCACCCTCTGATGAAGCAACGGTTTACGGCGCTGGACGTGCGCTGCACCGCGGCCGAGCTGCGCGAACGGTATGTCCTGGAGGCAGCAGCCGATCGACCGATCGCTCACGTTTGCTTCTTGGGTTTTTAAAAAGGTGCGGAGGCATGCGACTGGTCAACGTGTACGACGTCAACGCCAAAACGTACATCCTCAAGTTTGCGCGCAACGAGGAAAAGGTGTTTATCCTGATCGAGTCGGGCGTGCGCATCCACACGACAGAGTTCTTTCGCGACAAAAACAACATCCCCTCGGGTTTCAACATGAAGGTATTGCTGCCCTTTTCAAGTTCTTTCCAGTTGTTCACCGTCCAACGTTGCAGTTGCGCAAGCACATCCGCACAAGGCGTCTGATGGACGTGCGCCAACTCGGCTACGACCGCGTGATGATGTTTGACTTTAGCGGTGCCGAGGGCGGCTACTACCTGTTTGTCGAGTTCTACGCCTCGGGAAACATCATCCTCACCGATCACCAGTTTAGCATCATGTCGCTGCTCCGCGTCGTCCAGCCCAACGAGGAAACCCGCATTGCAGTCCGCGAAAATTACGACATCTCCCAGGCCAACGGGGCACCTGTCGCCATCGCAGAGGCCGTCCTGAGCGATGTCCTCGCCAAGGCCACTGCGACAGACCCCCTGAAGAAAATACTGACAGACAAGCTCGGTAAGCCTGTTGCAACATCGAGGCAGCACGGTGTAACATGTGTGTGTGTGTGTGCAGAGTACGGGCCTGTCATGACCGAGCATGTCATCCTCAAGGCAGGGCTGAAGGCGGGCGACAAAGTCCAGGCCGCTTCTGCTGACGGCGCCCTCGCACGCTTGCTCCAGGGCTTCCAAGAGATGGACGCTTTGATCGCCTCGTCCGAAACAACCGTCCAGCCGGGTTTCATTTTTGGCCAACCCGGCCCGTCGGACGAGTCGTCGCTTATGTATGCACAGTCTCCTCTTTTTTTTTTTTTTTTCAATACTCAAAAAAGAAAGTCTTTTTTCTTCTATTTCCGTCCAGATTTGAAGAATTTTGGGCGTTTGCGCCAGAGCAGTTTGGCGGCAAGGGCAAGCTGTCCTTCGCGACATTTAGCAAGGCCGTGGATGAGTTTTTTTCCAAGATGGAGTCGCAAAAGCTCGAGCTCAAGTCCCATCAGCAGGAGGCGCAGGCGACCAAAAAGATTGCCACAATTCGGGAGGACCACCAGAAACGCAAAGACGCCCTCGAGGAGGCCCAGTTCACCAACGTCGAAAAGGCCCAGCTAATTGAGACCAATCTCCAGAAGGTGGACGACGCCATCCTTGTCATCCGCAGCATGCTGTCGCAGGGCATGTCCTGGAAGGAGCTCAAGGACCTCGTGAAAGAGGAAAAGGCCAAGGGCAACCCGGTCGCCCTCATCATCGACCGCCTCAAGTTTGAGAGCAACCAGATTTCCCTTTCATTGTCGGAGGAGGCCGAGGCCGCGTACGAAGATTCTGACGAGGAGAGCGACCAACGCCCGGCACCCCCGCCACCGCAGAAGCACATCATCGACGTTGACCTCGACCTCACTGCCTACGCCAATGCACGCGCCTACTACGACATGAAGCGCGCCAATGCCCAAAAGCACGAAAAGACCATTGCCGCCTCCGAGCAGGCCATGAAAAACGCCGAGCGCAAGATCCACCAGCAAATGCAGCAAGTCAAGGTGAGCGCGCTTCTCTTTGCGCGTGTATCATTTATTCTTGGTTTTTGCTTACTTGCAGATCACGTCGACGATCACGCGCGTCCGCAAGCCCTTCTGGTTTGAAAAGTTTTCGTGGTTCCTCTCGTCCGAAAACTATGTCATCGTGGCCGGACGCGACATGCAGCAGAACGAGCTCTTGGTCAAACGGTACATGCGCAAGGGCGATCTGTACGTGCATGCCGACATCCACGGCGCGTCCTCGGTCATTATCAAGAACCCCTCCGGTGCGCCCGTGCCACCATCGACCCTCGCCCAGGCAGGGTAACTAGTAGACGTTTCCCTTTTTATTGCACTTGACAATCTTTGTGTTTTTTTGTTTTTTTTAATTAAGAGTGATGGCTGTCTGCAACTCGTCGGCGTGGGACTCCAAGGTGGTCCTGTCGGCGTACTGGGTCGAGCACCACCAGGTTTCCAAGACGGCGCCAACCGGCGAGTACCTGACCACGGGTTCCTTCATGATTCGCGGCCAGAAAAACTTTCTCCCTCCTGTCACCCTCGTCCTCGGCTTTGGCATCCTCTTCAAGGTCGACGAGGCCTCGATTGCCAACCACCTGCACGAGCGTAAAATCCGTTCCGACATTGACGAGACGAGCTCGGTCGCTGCGAGTGCCACTGACTCCGTCAGCGGCCCAGGTGACGAGGATGACAAGGACAACGATGACGACATTGTCTTGGAGGAACTCGAGGACGATGGCGGCGACGAGGATGACGAAGCCACCCAAGAAGCTGCTGTGGCTGCGGAGCCTGCCATCGATGCGGCTCTGCCAACGGCTCAAGGCGACGAGAGCGAGTCTTCCGAGGGGGGAGACGTAGAGCCATCCGCGGCAGACGAGGAGATCGAGTTCCCCGACACTGACGCGGTACCTGCCGTCCTCCAAAGCATCATCAAGCCAGCTGTGCCGTCTGCCCCTTTGCCAACCCAACCGCAACAGCAGCAACCTAGAAAGCAGCAGAAAAAAGGGGGACCGCCCCCTCCGCCCGCCCCCAAGCCCAAGACGTCCCAGAACCAAGCCGTGCGTGGACAGCGCAGCAAAAACAAGAAACGCAAGGACAAGTACGGTGACCAGGACGAGGAGGACCGCGAGCTTGCAATGTCGCTTCTCAACGTACGTACTTGATGAAACTGTTCTTTTTTCTTAAAAAAAAACGGAACATTAGCCCGTCAAGAAACCTTCCCCGCCGACCAAACAGCAACCGCCCGCTAAACAGCAACCGCCCAACAAACAGCAACCGCCCAACAAAAACAAGGGCAAGCAACCAGCGGCCTCATCTGCGCCTGCTTCTGCGGCCGCGCAGCCAGCCCTGGGAGAGGAGGACTTGGACGACGCCGACGAGGACATTGAGAAGGCGCTCAACGACGACACGATCGCGAAAGCAGAGCGAGAAGAGCTGCGCCGGATAATGGCCGAGGAGAAGATTACCCTGCTCGAGGAACAAGAGCTGAGCCAGCTCTCGGAAATTGACGCGCTCACCGGCAGCCCTCTCCCGCACGATGTCCTCCTCTTCGCCGTTCCCGTGTGCGCCCCGTACAATGCTCTCAACGGCTACAAATACCGCGTCAAGCTCACGCCCGGCACCCAGCGCAAGGGCAAGGCGGCCAAGACGGCCATTGCCCAGTTCCAACGGGCCGCAGACTCGTCGCAACGAGAAAAGGACCTGATCAAGGCCATTCCCGAGATGGACCTGATCCAGCAAATGAAAGCGTCTGTCAAGCTCTCTGCCCCAAACCTGGAAAAGGCCAAGCAGCAATCGCGCAAAAAGCCCACCAAATAGATGGACAATGTAAAATAAAAAAAATTAAAAAAATGTGGGTTTCTAGATAGTCTAATCCTTTTTCGCCTCGGACTCGATCGCCTTGACCCAGCGGCCCATCTCGTCGATGGATGTCGCCGAAAAGTAGCGCAGCGAGCCGCCGACCAGGACCGAAAAGACAAATTGGCGGTCCTTGTACTTGTTGACGATGGCGATGCTCGCACCCAGGACAGAGATCTGGCCCAAGAGCTTGTCGTCCTTGCTGCTGTTGTAGTACCAGATGCAGTGGCTGCGCAGGATGTAGTACTTGCGTTTCCACTGGTCAAACGTGCGGCCCTTCTTCAGCAGGTAGCCCTGGATGACAATGTTGCTCTCGCTTCCCAGCCCAGAGCGGATGATTGGCGCGGCAAGCGACAACGAGTTGTTGGACGAGTTGACTTTTTTAGAAAAAACAAAAATTTTTTTTTTTCAATTTTGAAATCATAAAAAATACCTCGATGGATGTCGCTCAAGGAGCGCGAAGACGTCAGGCCCTTGGAGTTGGTCGAGGTGGATGCCACAACAATGTCGATTTCGCCGATGAGGTCGGGCGAGTTGACGGGCTTGCTGCTGCGTGCCATGCTCTTGCGGAACGTGGTCGACTGCAAAGGAACGCTTGCCGTCGGCGGCGACTTGTCGGCCTGCAGCTGCGCCTGGTACTTTTCCAGCTGCGTGATGCCGGAGGGCTCGATCCAGCCAGTCTTGCCCTTGTACGCGACCTGCCAGCGCAGGCCGTCCCTGTGGATAATCTCCACGGTGGCATCTGCAGTACAATCGATTTTTAAAAATCACTCGGTGCACTCTGCGTCATACCTTTTGAAAGTGACAGCTCGCCAGGTCGTGTCGCCTTGTAGTCGATGGGCGATGTCCACGACTCGGGGACAAACTTGTTTTCCTGCTCGCCCTCGAGGTCGCCCAGGAGCGCGTTCATCTCCTGTTCGACGCGCCTGAGCCCTCTCAGCAGCTCCTCTGCGTTCTCGATCAGGGCGTCACAGACCTTGGTCGGGTTCTCGTTCAAGCGCTGGGCAAAGCCGAGGATTTTCTCCAGGCGAACGAGGAGGAGGCCATCGCGTGGATCAAAGCCGATGCCGCGGAGGGTCACCTGTGGGTTGAGCCACTCGTTCTTGTCCTTGGTCTGGACATACTCGATCTCGGAATGCGTAATACCCACGATCGCGTTGGACGGGCGCGTGTCGCTGGTCGCGTAGTTGCGCATGGTTGGCAAGTCGCGGCGGTTGCTCCCAGGCAGGGAGGCACGGGCGAGGCCCTCGTCGCCCATGAAAAACAGAGTCGACACGGGACGGTTCTTGGTGCTGCGCACGCGGGCGAGCGTTGGAGGGACGGGCGGCAGCGGCGTCATGGGCGTCTGCAGCAGGCCCGCGTTCAGGGCAGGCAGGTCGCCGGTGGAGAGTGATAGCGCAGAGCTCATGGCGAGGGACGATCGCGAAAGCGTTTGTGGCTGCTGCGAAGGGGGCTGCACGGATGGGGCGCTGAAACCCATCTTGCCGAGTATGTCGGTGCTGGCCGACTTCTCGTGGCCCTTGGAGTGGTGCTGGCCGTCCAGCTCGTCGCGTCGCTGGCCCACTCGCTGGTTGCCGACAAGGAGCAGGCCGTAACGGGCAGGGTCCTTGATCCCGACCTTGGCCGTGATCTCGCGCACAATCTCCTCCACCGTCCACGTCTCCTCGATGTCCACGGGCAGGATACGGCGTTCGTCAACCGAGACAGCCAGCGTCCGGTTGACCTTGTGGAACTCGACCACCGTGTTCTTGTTATTTTCAACAAGTTTAAAAATAAATAAAATAAAAAAGATAAAAAAAATAATGCGTACCTCGCGAATGGTCGGGTAATAGCGCCAGGTGCGCTGTGGGTCCAGAAAGTACCCCTGGACCTCATCTTGGTCGTCCGTGGGCAAAAAGAGGATGAAGCGATCGTCCGACTTGGCGTTGACCCACTTGCCGCGGAGGTAGTCGATCACGTTCTGGATGGGCTTGGCCAGGTCGACCTTGACGGTCTTGAGCACGTTGCCTCCCGCAGTTCCGCCGCCCGTAGAAGACGATGGGGCGGCAGCAGCAGCTGCTGCGGTGGCGGTGGCGGTGGCGGCGGCGGCGGCGGCGGCGGTGGCTCCTCCGCCAGGCGCAGCCGTATCCGGCTTGATAATGTTGATCTTGAGGATGATGTACTTGTCGGTGGCGTTGAGGAACACGGCACCAAAGTCGGATGCCTCGAGCGCGGCCGAGACGTGGTCCTTTTGGATCGCGGCGGTCTCGGGGCCAACTGCTGCTGCTGCTGCTTGTCCCGCTTGCCCGCTCGCCAGCACTGCGTCCACAAACTGGACAAACATGCCCTGGAGGGCACCGGCCAGCAGCACGGCCGCCTCCTGCACGGTCGAAATGCTCGAGTGCGTCCACGGCGAGTCGCCGCCGTCGGTCGACCAGTCCACCAGTTCGGAGCGGACACGGCCGGGCGGCACGACCAGGTCCTTTGGCGGTCTAATTTCGCGTCATTATTTAGCGCACAAAGAACAGAACGGAGAACGAAAACACACATACTGCATGTTGTCCGACCCGCTGGCCGAAAGCGTCTCCTGCGCCGTGGCCAACACAACCGTCCACAGGGACGACTCGCGCGGCAGCACCGACGTCAGCGCGGCCACAACGACCGAGTACGTCGTCGCCGTCGAGGGCTCGGAGGCGCGCGCTGCCTTGGCCGCCGCCACGACCTTGTTGAACGCCTTTTTTATTCGGGTTGTCGCCGGATATAAATGAGACGCGTGTTTCAAGTTTTTTTTTTTTTTTTACCTCTTCAAAGAGCTTTTTCATCCACAGCACCGCCTCGTCCGACGTGCGCGGTGCCCGCAGTTGCTGTTGCTGTTGCTGCTGCTGCTGCTGCTGCTGCTGGCGCTGTTGGAGCAGGTGCCCCAGCGACTCCTGCTTCACAGGCGACGCCTCCAAGAACGACGTCATGGTATAGTCACTTGCGTAAATATGGCTGCGAACAAACTGGTCGGGCGGCGTGTTTTTGACGACGAGGACGCGCTGGACGAGGACGACGAGGGCCCCGGCAGCCACGGTGGTGGGATCAAGAGGGTCGGTGGTGCCAGGGACGACGGCGAGGAAGCGGAGGAAGAGGAAGAGGACGAGCTGGAGGCGTTCATGCGCGGCAATGCGGCCCAGGTCAAGCACGACGAGTCCGTGAAGAAGACGGCGGTGGCGGTGCGCGACGACATCGAAGAGGAGGACGAGCTGGAAAAGTACATCAACCTGATGAAAGCCAAGGGCATAGACGTGGGCAATATGCCGCAGCAGCAGTCTCAGCAGCAGGGTGACGACGTCGACTCGGACGAAGAGGTGTACCGGGCCGCCAAGGCTGCAGACGCCGGTGGCGGTGCGGCCGACGACAGCTCGTTGGACGGACCGCAGCGGAGGTATGTGGAGCCGCTGCCCCCGGTGGACCACTCGCTCAACGACTACATCGGCATTGCCAAGGACTTTTACGAGGAGCACGCCGACATTGCCGCGTTGACGCCGGACCAGGTGGGCGAGATCCGACGACGGCTGGACATGCGCGTGTACGGCCCCAGCGTTCCCAAGCCGTGCCTCAAGTTTGACCACTTTGGATTTGACGATGCCCTGATGAAGACCATTGCCGCGCACGGCTACACCGAGCCCACGAGCATCCAGAAGCAGGCCATCTCCGTCGCCCTGAGCGGACGCGACATCATCGGCGTGGCAAAGACGGGCTCGGGCAAGACGGCCGCCTACCTCCTGCCCATGATCGTCCACCTCATGGACCAGCCCGAGCTGGAGAAAGGCGATGGTCCCATCGGCATTGTCCTTGCGCCAACCCGAGAACTCTGCGTCCAGATCCACCAAGAGGCGAAGAAATTCGCCAAGGCATACAACCTCAAGGTTTGGTTGGACAAAAAAAGGTTTCAAGTTGTTTTTTTGCTCAAGTCTGTTTTGGTATGGTAGGTCGCGTGCATCTACGGAGGCGCGCCCAAAATGGAGCAGTTCAAGGAGCTCCGGAACGCGCCCGAGATCGTCGTGGCCACGCCCGGCCGTTTCATCGACATGATCAAGATGAAGGCGACAAACTTGAAGCGCGCCTCCTTCTGCGTCCTCGACGAGGCCGATCGTATGTTTGACCTGGGCTTTGAGCCTCAAGTTCGGTCCATCGTCAAGTCGGTGCGCCCAGATCGTCAGACGCTCCTGTTTTCGGCCACATTCCCACGCAAGATTGAAAAGCTCTGCGAGGGTAAACGATCAAGTCGTCAAATTTTTTTTTTTGTTTTTAAATTTTAGTTTTCGTACTCCCTCCCTAGACATC
>Ga0302227_10003614_pt1 | contig 10096 bp, 14 predicted proteins | sample II_Palsa_N1_1_FD_193525 | JGI IMG/M metagenome (GOLD analysis project Ga0302227, IMG submission 193525) | Peat permafrost microbial communities from Stordalen Mire near Abisko, Sweden - II_Palsa_N1_1 | ecosystem: Environmental > Terrestrial > Soil > Palsa > Peat permafrost | place: Sweden...
TCCGCTTTATCCAGGTCAAGCAAGTATTGAGGAACTTGCGAAGTGTAGCGTCCGGATGGCAAGACAGCCTTCTTCTTCGGAGGCGGCTTGACTTCCTTTTCCTTCTCCTCTGCGGCAGTCTTGATCTCAGCTTGAGTTGGAGGGAGCTCTGGCTGGGTTTCTGCGCTTAAAACCGGCGCTCCAGGGGCCTCCTTAGATACAGGAGTATCACGAGGTATATCGTCAGCGCTGACTTCGATGTAGTTGACGAGATTGTTGCCAAAGTCCACGGTTGTTGGAAGATCTTGAGAACATTGCATCACTCCATCGATTATGAACCTTACGTGGTGTGTTCCTGGTCGAACATGGATCACAGCTTGCAGAACTCCAGGCTTGCCCTCGCTTCCAAGAAGTTAGCAACGTGTTTGGTCGAAATTTACAAATATGAGATAGCTGTCAGCCGAGGATATCTGGAATAGACCTACACTGGGTGTAACCGATGCTTCTTGTTCCACTGGAATATTGTGCCCGTCACATAGACTTTATCTCCTCCATAACGCCATTCAAATGTGGTTGGTACTGTGGCCTTGGTCTTATCAACACGGAGCTCTTCCGCATCTTCTTCGTCGATTGTGGTATTGCTGAGTGCGGATGTACGGCGGGGAAGCGGTTCACTATCGAGTGCCTCGACGTCTAAAACTGGGATGTCGAGGTCGGCCGGGGCAATGATGGGTGATCCAGGTGTGTGCACCTCTTCCTCAATAGGAAGAGGCAGCCTGGGAGGCCGCGTTAAATGGTAGGACATGTCTTGCGTAGCAGGTGGTCCAGATGGTTCGATTGAGTTGGAGAATGATCTGAGGGAAGTAGAGTCGATATTGGTAGTAGCTGGTGCAGGAACGTCAACTGGCTTGCTGGGTTGATCTCTCTGCTCCCGCTTCGGTTCTTCTTTTGATTGCTGCGGGCCCATATGTGAATCACTGTTGTGCTGGGACGGACTGGTGATGCTTTGGCTTGGGGACGGATGGTTCAGATGAGCAGCAGCATTTGATTGGGAATTGCGTGTGCGATGTGTAGCAGTCGTGGTTCCACGAGCCTGCGCCAACGATGGCTCTGCAGGCGCTCGCTGTGCTTGAATAAGATTTCGAGGGTCTCGTCGGGTGGATGAAGGTTTGGCGGGCTCATGGCTCGACGGGGCAGGAGAGGAGGAGCTGGCCTGCCTCGCTCCAGTGCTCGGGGAGTTTCCCATTTCGAATCTGGTCGTGTGATAATATGTTCCGTTCACTTTTGGTACATTTTGGAGCGATGGGGCAGCGAGCGGCGCGTGGGGGGATGTTGCAAGCGGCGAGAGGAGAGATTTACTTGGGGAGAGAGGGTGGCAGAGAAGAGAGGACGATTTGCACTGCAGCGATGGCCTCAGGACTGGATGGCGAGGTGGATGAGGGAACTGGCAGCGATTTGACGGAAGCTCTCACTCATACCACCCCAGCTCTTCAGTTGAGGTCGGGCTGGCTTAACCCCACAGTCTTCTCATCCGAGCAATCCCATCCCTTGCCGGTCTAGTTCTAGCTCCCAGCTCCTTGGAGGTCTGTGCGCAGCCTCGTTCGAGGGCTCGGAATGCTTCAATCGCTCTTGCTTGCTCTCAACCATCGTCACCTAATAAAAAGGGGCTCTATAGAACAGCACACACTTCTCAATTTCCGAGACATCAGTCGACGGCAAACGATGTGACCGGGTCTTACTTGCGTAGATCCAGCCATTGCATCTCTCTCAGGTTACGTTCTTCCCCTAAGGATGACTTGGCTATCAGTCCTGGGCAGTGTGCTCTATTATCTTTCCTTGCCCTTTACAATCATCTTCGACTGGATTCTTGTAGCCCTGGCCCCAGTTTTGCATATGGGACAGTATTTGCTTTCAGCCTTTCTATTCCCACTCAGACTACTTTCAAAATTTGAGGTTGGTAAAAACATTCTTTTTTCTTGTACCTTGCTAATTGGCCACGAGACTCTCTATATCTACCTGGGAGTAGCTGCCGTGATCGGACTTCTCACTGGCTCCATACTTCATATATCTTCGTCGATTCTGGTCTCCGTCTTCAATCTGACCCCAGCACCTGAAGAGACTGGGCGATCAGCAGCATCTGTGCGAGCTGCGCGGGAGAAGAAGAAGAAGCTCGAGCAGGCGTGGCAAAGTTCAACAACCAGAACCGAGCGAGGGAAACTGAAAGAAGATCCTTCAATGGAGAAGAAGTTTTCGGAATGGTTGGAGACTGACCAAGGCCTATTAAGCCAGACCATATTAGAGGAGGACGATGATTCCGAGGAGGGATTTTGATCGAATTACTACCGGCATTGAATCCAGAGCTGTTAATATTGGTTTGGTGCTTGGCTCAATTTCTGGTGACTCAAATCCTGAATAATAAATCATCTTCTTCGGCTCTTCAGTCTCGCCATTTGACGAAAACTTCATCAGTCCTGAATCGCTGGGTGCAAGTACTCTCTTCCAGAGGAGTTGTGAAGCCTGTTTTGTAAGCTTCCAAGCCTGCATGTGCGATCATAATGCCATTGTCAATGGCAAACCGCTCATCCGTAGCATATACACTTCCACCTCGATCCTTGGCCATGATTCCCATCATATCTTGAAGTCTTTCATTGCAGCCCACACCTCCCACGATCAGCACTTGATTACTTCCCACATGAGCCATTGCTCGCTCTGTAATTTCCACCAACATAGCGTACACAGTCTCTTGCAAGCTGAAGCAGAGATCTGCCGTAGTAATAAGTTCTCCGGTAAGAGGGTCTCGCTGACCCGGATTTGCCTTTAGTTCTGCAGCCAAAAGGTCGATGCTGGCGAGTATTCCCGAAAAAGAACAGTCCATACCCTTAACAGCATATGGCAAATCCAACAAGACCTTCCCCTTCTTTGCCAGTTGCTCGATATTGTATCCTGGAGCAGGATCGTTGCTGATCTCCAGAGTTCGTGCGAACCTATCGAGACAATTTCCCACCGCAATGTCGAGAGCTTCTCCAAAGATTCGATAGCGTTGCTCGGCATAAGCAATGACCTGAGTGTTTCCTCCACTAACGTATAGCACCACCGGATTCTGAGCCCCTGTAATCTCTCTTCCCATTTCTATATGTCCCACACAGTGATTGACACCAACGAGATCCTTCTGCCACAGCAGCGAGAGCATTCTGGCGGCCACAGCCACGCTTTGCAATGGAGCACCCATTCCCGGGCCCTTTGTATAGCATATGCAGTCGATATCCTTGATGGCTACTCCCGCTTCTTTCATAGCTTGCTTGATGAGTTTGACAACCCATGTTCGATGGTGCTTTGCAGTGTCTTTGGGTAGGAATCCCTCTCCAGGTGGCGTAACGAAAGTATGTCGGATGTTGGATAGAACCTGTGCTGGCTTGCCATGCCGGGGATGGGAAATAACTCCTACCCCCAGCTTGTTAGCACTGCCCTCAAGGCCTATGGCAATCATATTTGTTGTCTTGGAAAGTTGCAATGTGACTTGGTTTGATATTGAATGGCAGGAAGTCAAAGTAAAACCCCGCTAGACGTCCACACAAGGCTACCCGGTAATCGATAAGCCTCAAAAGAAGGCTGACAAAAAACAAATTTGAACAATTATTTGTCAACCCACAGTAATGTACACATAGCAAACAATTTCAAGAGAGTACTATGATGCTTTAAAGACTAATCTTGCCTCCTGATGGAGCACCAAAAGAATACTTGAAAAAGTTTGGACCCCAAGAGGTTCACCTGGTATGAAGTTTGGTTGTGGTGCGGCGCTAGGTGCGGCGCTAGGTACCTCGCTAAAGTGCTTTAGATTTATTTTCTGGGTAACACTCATTTTCCTGGACATCCACTCGCCCACTACACTTTCCACGAACCTGCCCATTACATTGCAGCACTCGAAATGATGGAAGTCGGTGCTTTTCAAACAAAGACGAATCTTTTCCTTCCATGGCTTTCAAATATGGGTGTTTCAATGAACCCGAAAATAGCTCTTGTTGATCTGAGGTCCTCTGGTCGAGGTCGAGCTGTCGGTGAGTTTCTGATCCAGGGTTTGACCGGAAACACTTGGGCTGTACTTCTCGAATGCCCATTTCTATTTCCCTGTCGTCATCTAATTTTCTTGTCAAGTGCACCATGAACACAGAAGGAAGTTGCTGATTTCTCTCTAGTGGCGGTGGGTGATATATCTCCCGAAGAAGTCATCTTCAGCATCCCACGGTCCGCAGTCCTGAATGTACAAACCGCTCTCAATGCCTCGAGCGCATACTCTTTACAACGAAAAGTGCAAGAAATGCCGAGTTGGCTGGTAAGTTATTGATATTTGTATGTTCTCGAACAGTCACTGACCATTGAACAGGCTCTCACCGCCATTATACTCGAGGAAAGTCGACAACAAGATTCCAAATGGGCCCCGTACCTCGCAATTCTACCGCGACAACTTGACAACCTTGTTTTCTGGTCAGACGCGGAACTTGCGGAGCTTCAAGCCAGTAAAGTTGTCAATAAGATTGGGAAGTCCAGCGCAGAAGACACATTCTCCAAGTCTATTGCTCCACTCGGTTTGGCGGATTATAATATCGACGAGTGCCATAGAGTAGCGTCCATCATTATGTCCTATGCATTCGACGTCCCGGAAACACATGCAACGGAAGAGGAAGAAGTGGGAGAGGAGGGAGACGACCTGGTTTCGGATGATGAGAAGACCATTTTGTCAATGATACCTCTTGCTGATATGCTGTGCGTATACCCATGCACTCTTCATGGCCCCTAATGTTCAAGATTCTGTTAAGACCTTTTGTTTCCTATTCTATATATCACCTGGAATTTGTGCTTACTGTGATCGCAGTAACGCAGATGCAGAAAGGAATAATGCTCGGCTGTGTTGCGACAACGAGGAATTGGAGATGAAAAGCATAAAGCCCATAGCCAGGGGGGAGGAGATCTTCAACGATTATGGCCCACTTCCCCGGTCTGACCTCCTCCGCCGTTACGGTTACATCACTGAAAATTACGCACAATACGACGTGGCAGAAATAACAACCCAGGAATTCCTCCCCCTTTTCTGTTCCAAAGAAACATTTTCAGACTTGAATTTGCCATTCCTCAGTCAGGAAGAGCTTGATAGTAGGGTAGGTAATATCCTCGGTGATCGCTCTGGTTGCGATGGAGTATCATTACGAGGTATCAGAACTGACTATTTTTTTTAGGTTGAATTCGCGGAACGAGAAGGCGTTCTCGAGGAGTCCTATGATCTCTCACATCCAGGACTTGAAGACCCAAGCATTCCGGATGAACTTCTTGCTTTGATATATCTCATTCTCCTCGATGACCAGAGTCTGAAGGCTCTTCATGACTCTGACAGCTTGCCGAGTCGATCAAAACTTGCAACCCAGCTTGTTGGTCAGGTCCTGGTAGCCATGTTTCAGCTCCGGGAGAAAGAATACGCCACAAGCCTAGAAGAAGATGAGGCCTTGCTCTCATTTGGAAACCTTCCCAACCGAACTGTCATGGCTATAAAAGTGAGGCATGGCGAGAAGGCAGTTCTAAGAGCAGCGATAAAAGAAGGAGCAACCTTCACTGGAAGCAACAAACGAATGAGACTGGCAGGGGCGAATTTTCCAACTGATACTGGCAAGGAGAAGAGATCCATCGAGGAAGCAACACGTCCGAACAAGAAGGGACGGTATAGATGAACCATAAGGCACGTATCATGATGCTTATTTTCTGTTCTGTCTGGGGAAAATTTAACCCCTGACAATCCTTCTATATTTGTTTCCCTTGCTTGCTCTCTTGAGCGCTAGCTAAAGTACAACAGAAGACCTGTATCAGCCTGTATCTTCTAGGCCTGTGGTGACACGCCCTCTAATTTCAACAACGCTTTGTTAATCCAGATCCGTGGGTAACGCCTCCCAAAATCAAATGCGCATCTCCATCCCATGCTCTGGAGAAAAGTATAATAATGTACAGAGGCGCCGTAAAGGCGCGAATATCATGTTCAGGGGATGTGAAGTGGAGATGGATCCAACGCTCAAGTGGGCGCTCGTGGCTGCTGGGTGGCAGCGACGGCGCGATTGTTTGCCGGACTGGTGCCAAGAGGTCTGGTCAGTTGTGCAGCCGCACTGTCCTGTCGGCCCCGTTGGGGGAGAAGATGAGGTGGAAGAGGGATGGTGGCGCGAAAGCGCAATGCTTTGGTATCGTATGGGTCCAATTCGTACACTGGCTGTTCATCGTCATCGTCCTGGTCATACTTCCAACGATCCGATCCGCTCTCGTCAACAAATTTCGATTTGGACGACATTCCTCTACGATCGATCCAAAGGCGTCCGTTACGACCGATTCTACGACGATAAGCTGGTTGCCCCTGAGGCTGATCTTCTTCGGGTGGAGAATTGTGCCTGAAAAGGAACGGTTCGGGATTTTCTTGGATAGGGGAGGGCTGGTCAAACGACTCCGATGTCACAGAAGAAGGTGGTGTCATGAGGTATTGATACTGGGCGGTTGCAGGACGGAAGCCCGTCTCTAGGCCCTGTCGATCGACCGGTGAGAGAGGTTCTCGAGTTAAGTCAATATGACCTTGGTTCCATTTTCGGTGCTGAGCTGCTTTTTCCTCTATCTCAACATGGAGCATATTCTCCTTCTGTGCCAGCAGATCAGTCAGTAGGATGAGCTCAGCATCGAGTGGACGACCATCAGAGCGGCCAGGTATGCGCAAGGGGGCTCCCGGGGGACGCTGAAACTGAGTAATGTCGGTTGGCTTCCTCTTCTGTGGTACCTGACGGTCAGCTGTGGTCACGGTACCGAGTGGACCTTCACTTACCCTCTGGTTGATCAGATCCTCATCGTCCGTCTTGATGCCGAGTCGGACCTTGGCTTCCTTGACCTTGGCACGTTGCTCGAAGATGTTTCGATCAATCTTCAGAACTTCCCGTTTGGTCAGTTCCCTTTGCAATGTCATTGCTATAAGCAGTCTTCCTTCTTCCAATTCCTTCCTCAATTTCTTGAGTTTGTCCGTACTTTGCATGTCGCGTTGTCTTGTTTTCCTAGTTTGCCGAATATCTCGGCGTCTAAAGCAGACATATGGGTCTCCATCATCCTTTTCTTGATTTTTCTCGAACTTGAGAGTAGGTTGGAGTGGATGGTTTCCTGAATTTTGTCTACTTGCTCTCCAGTGGTCATAGACGTCCTTGGCGAATTCTTGAATCTTCTCATCCACTTGTTGCTTCAGAGCAGATCTCATGACATCGTAGGGTATCACGGTGCCATCTACTGATGCGAAGGGGGCTTGGACATCAGCAGTCTCTTCGTATACTTCCATGATCTTCTCGAAATCATCCTCAGAGCACTTCGACCCAACTGGTCTCTTTTGGTTGTACGCTCTGAGGAAGGCATCATCTTCAGTGGTCATATCATATTGACAGCCCCTGGTTTCTTCGACGGTTTGGGAGAAGCGGATGTATGTAGCAGGTTTGTCAAATACTAATGTGTAAAGGGCGTCATAGTCAATGTCCGAGGAGAGCTCGGCTGGCGGGGCTGGAATTTCTTTCTCAGCATCCTTATCAGCTGCTGAAGTCGCTGCTAATGCTGCCTGGAGATGGTATTCCTGGGAAGTGTTAGCAGGGGGAGGCCAAAGATATCTATATCATGTGATATAATCATGTGACTTCAAACAGATGATGTCGGAGATAACTCGGAGATGATACCTTTTCTTCGGATTTCTCGACGCCGCTCTCGACTGAGTAGCTGGCTTGATTTAGAAGAGCTTTGTACTCTGCAGAGTCGATTTCATCTTCTCGATAGACTTGCTGCGATGTGGATTTGTTCAGCTTCCGAACTCGCACCTGTCGACTCATTTTGAGATCGGTGTTGCGTGGCAACGGTGCGACCGCAGTAGAATGTGCAGTTCTGACGCGATCGCGGTCTTTTGACTTCGAGGAGGCATGAAGGAAGATGGTTTATGATGAAATCTTGAATCTCAAAACATTCTGTCGTGGTGAAAGTGTCCTGTTGATGAATCAATGTTGCGACTCGTCGTATGTCGTCTCGCTCGGAATGAAAATTTCTTCCAAAGAGCGCACTCTCGGGCACTGTTTGGGCGGGCTCGGGTCGCTAGGCAGCCCGTGCATTCGGCTGCTGCCTGATCGGGCATTAGTTTGCCAAGCCGCGATATCAAAATGCTGAAAAGGAGAATCAACACAATACTTTTACGTACATTCGACTTGCCAATACCATAGATTTTGAAGCGACTTTCATTTGTTTTCTTCAAATACCAGTATTTCTGTTCTATCTCGCTTAGGATCTGGACTTTGGCTGTGCATTATTACAAAGAACTATGTGACTGGTCGTTGGCACGTTCCGTCATTCGAGAGGATTGGCTCCTTCAGATCAGATGTGAGGACGGGAATGGGTCACCATCCCCACCCACTAAATCTAGCCAGTTAAACGAGGCCCAGTGGACTGACTGCCTTAATTCTGTTAATGAAGCTGAACCCATCTTGAATTTGCTTTCATTCACAGCGATTGTTATCTGCTCCTGCGATAAGTCACAACCCTTCCTTCTCTTCTCATTTCTCGTTTTGGAACATAGGGATTAGGAAGAGTATTTAAAGTCCCGAGACATCATGGAGACACCTTCCTCCTCTGTATAAAATCCTGGAACCTGAAGTGGCTAACATGCCTAGGAGAAGCTGGGTAACGTGGGGGCTGAAAATGAAAGTTTAGATATAGAGGTTGACGGGATTGCTATTGACTAAAGTACCACCAACATCAGATACTCAAGTAGAATTATCCCATAAATTCTCATCCAGAAGTGTGTTGTTCTGTGATGTTCACTCAACTGAGACCCCTATTCACTCAAAGCGGTTAGTGCAGCTGCTGGATGGTCCGCGGATTGGTGGGGCTGAACCGCTGCCAGACTATTTCATTGAATGTTGCCCCAATACTGAGCAAACAACAACCCCGCAACAAACTCCCGCTCCAACCTCACACACGCCTCAAGATGGGCAACGCCAGCAGCGCAGTGTTGGATAACATTGTGCAAGGGTCAAACTGTACGTCATGCACGGGAATTTTTCTGCAACCAGAAGCTTGCTAACCACCATTACAGTCGATCGAGATGAGGTCGAAAGACTTCGCAAGCGGTTCATGAAGCTGGACAAGGTGCGCGAAATGCCCTGGATCATGCAATGTAATCTGGTCCGCAGTTAACAATGGTGTGATAGGACAACTCCGGCACCATCGAGCGCGAAGAGTTCCTGAGCCTTCCCCAGATAGCCTCGAATCCCCTCGCCACAAGAATGATAGCGATATTCGACGAGGACGGGGGCGGCGATGTTGATTTCCAAGAGTTCGTGTCGGGGTTGAGCGCATTCTCGAGCAAGGGCAACAAGGAGCAGAAGTTACGGTTCGCATTCAAGGTCTACGATATCGATCGCGATGGGTATATCAGCAACGGGGAGCTCTTCATTGTGTTGAAGATGATGGTAGGCAGCAACCTGAAGGATCAGCAGCTGCAGCAGATTGTGGACAAGACGATCATGGAGGCGGATCTCGATCGCGATGGGAAGATTAGCTTCGAGGAGTTCACGAAGATGGTGGAGAATACGGATGTTAGCATGAGCATGACTTTAGGTGAGTCGGTTTCTTTTGCAGTGTGTTTTGGAATAGTTTGGTAGCTGACGATACGCAGATCAATTCTAATATCACCCCACGAGATAATTCCAAATTCGTGATATAACGGCTGTCGTTTTGTTAAGGCCAGGGGATTAGATTACTTGGAAGTCCCCCAAAAGCCTCGGGAGTTCGGTCAAGATGACTGTTTTGAATTCGGTGGTCCCGGAGGCTACACCGCGAGAGAAATGCAATAGCGCTCCTCATTCCTTAGTTCTTTTGCCGTGTTCCTTCGAGTTTCGTCGCCATCCGAGGCATGACTGCCTTCCCCATATGCTATTGGAAGATTCTCATATCCATACGTGCCCAGTTCCCTGATCGAGGTATAAGCCTACCACAAGGCGCGCAGCTTGCAGCTTTTTCGAGATGAGATCCTGGACCTTGGCCATGTTTTCGTACATGACCCAGTATGTTTGAGTTTGTTTCA
>Ga0302227_10003616_pt1 | contig 10090 bp, 12 predicted proteins | sample II_Palsa_N1_1_FD_193525 | JGI IMG/M metagenome (GOLD analysis project Ga0302227, IMG submission 193525) | Peat permafrost microbial communities from Stordalen Mire near Abisko, Sweden - II_Palsa_N1_1 | ecosystem: Environmental > Terrestrial > Soil > Palsa > Peat permafrost | place: Sweden...
TTGGAGAAGGTAATGAACTACATGGAGAAAAAATATATCAGCGTGCCAATGATTATGGCTAAGGATATAATGATCAATCAGTAAGTATCTTTAAATAGTATTTTATACATAGCGATGGGTTTCATACCCATCGCTATTTTAGTTTATATTTACTTTTAAACCCGTAGAACAGTACTTTTGTAATTTTAAAAAATGAAATTATTAATTGACATAGCTGATAATAAAGCCGCCGGTTTCATAGAAATGATTAAAAATTATTCATACGTGAAAGCCAGAACAGTTTCTGCGCCTGATGCAGAATTATTAGATGAGATTAAAGAAATAAAGAAGGCGTTCATAAACGTAGAGAAAATTAAATTGGGTAAGTTAAAGGGCCGTTCGGCAGAAGAATTGCTTAATGAGTTATAAAGTTTTAACAATATTGAATTTTGGACAAGTTAAATTGTAATTTAAAAAATTCACCATTGCAACTTGTTGAAAAATTACAAATTTAAATTATTCCATAATGGTTATTTTAGAGGAAATTAAATTAAACTATTATGGCAGTTAAAACAGTTTTTTATGGTGAAGACAGGATTGAATTAGAATGTTTCCTTGATGATACAGGATTAATTGTAGGCGTTTATCAATCTGATGATGGACAGATAATGGGTAATATGGTTACTCTGAATAAAGAAGATACGAAAGAATTAATAAAGGTACTTACAGAACTTGAAAGTAAGATGAAATAAAAAGGAAATGCCCGGATAATCGCCGGGCATTTCCTTTTTATAAGCGACAAATTTTATTGAAATGTTCTCGATGATACTACATCTGTTCAGTCTATGGTCGGTGTTTTCACAGCCTCATTATAAATCCAACCACCCACAAAATCACTTTCAACCCTCAACTTTCAACTTTCAACTAAAAACGATTAGTCACTCAATCTTCATATCCTCAATTAATCTTATATTCATAAGCGCAAAAAGTTAAATTTGCGGTTGCTAATCATGAGCCCATTGGATAGAACTCTTATAATTGGAACACGCGGAAGCGACCTGGCCCTATGGCAGGCTAATTTTGTTAAGGATAGCCTGGCCGCTATTAACGTTACGGCCGAATTAAAAATTATTAAAACTCAAGGCGATCGCATACTTAATTTAAGTTTCGATAAGCTTGAAGGTAAAGGCTTTTTTACCAAGGAACTGGAAGATGAATTATTAGCCGGTACCATTGATCTTGCCGTACACTCGCATAAGGATCTGCCTACAGAAAACCCTCCGGGATTGATCATTGCAGCGGTTTCAGAGCGCGAAGACCCGTCGGAGTTATTGCTGATATTGAAGGATTGTGTTGATGTACATCAGAAGTTGTCGCTTAAATTTGGCGCTACAGTAGGTACATCATCAAACAGGCGTAAAGCTCAACTACTGGCTTATCGCCCCGATCTGGAAATACAGGAACTACGTGGCAATGTGCCAACCCGTATCCATAAGTTACATAACGAGAGTTATGATGCGATTATGCTGGCCAAAGCAGGTGTATCAAGATTAGGCATTGATCTGAGCGAATTTCATGTAGAAGAATTAACACCAAATGAACTGATACCAGCCCCTGCACAAGGCGCTTTAGCAATACAAATTCGTGAAAATGATAAGGAACTGTTTGATGTTTTACAAGCTCTGAATCATGCTAATGTTGTTGAGGAACTGGCTGTTGAACGCACCGTTTTAAAACTTTTTGGCGGCGGCTGTCATTTGCCGTTAGGCTGTTATTGCCGTAAACATGATGGCTTATACCAGGTGTTTACCTCAAAGGCAGATGAAGGAGATAGTTTCCCCGATAGACTGTTTTTGCAATCAGAAACTACTGAGGGACTGGCCGAAAAGGTTGTTGCCAAATTTGATAAGGACCGCAAGTTTCCGGAGAGCGTATTTATATCCCGTGATCTTTCAGAACAAAGTTATTTCCGCAAAGCGCTGGAAAAACATGATATAACTATTGAGGCGCATTCATTAATTCGTACTGTGCCCGTGATAACAAAATTCGACTCTTTTATTTTGAAGCATGTCGACTGGATATTTTTCTCGAGCAAAAATGCGGTAGATTATTTTTTCCAGTTAGAGCCGCTTTTTTCTAAGAATGTAAAATTTGGCGTTATGGGCAGCGGATCAGAAGAAATGCTGCGCCGCAAAGGATATTTTACCGATTACGTAGGTGCCGGTATTGATACGGCCGATGTAGCCAAAGCTTTTGCAGAAATTGCTAATGGATTAAACATATTATTCCCAGGTGCCGAAGGCTCTATGCGGAGTATACAGCACGGTTTATCGGCTGATACAAAGATCATTGATCTGCCGGTTTATGAAACCGTGCGTGAAGAAAATATTGAGGCATCGGGTGCTGATGTGCTGGTGTTTACCAGCCCATCGAACGTTGATGCATATTTTGCTGATAATTTGCTCGATCCTTATCAAAAAGTGGTAGCGATAGGCAAATCAACAGGCAGAAAATTTGATGAAATGGGTGTAAAATATGTATTGCCTTTTTCACCCGACGAAGTTGGGTTGTCCGAGGCGATATTTGGAATGTAGTGTTCACTGGTTTATTAGTTCAATGGTTCATTGGTGCCGCTTGTATAAACTATAACAATATGCTAAAATCCAGTATACTAATTAACTAGTGAAATAAAATGATATAGAGATGCTCATTGGATTATTAGTTATTGCTTGTATAAGCATATCAATATGCTAAGACCAATAAACTAATGAACCAGTGAGCTAATGAACTAAAAAAATGTTACAAAGACCAAGAAGAAACAGGAAAAGTGAAGTGATCCGCCAGATGGTGCAGGAAACGCATGTGAGCGCGGCTAATCTGATATTTCCATTGTTTATAGTTGAGGGTGAAAATCAGAAAACGGAAATATCATCGATGCCGGGCATTTACAGGTATTCGATAGATAATTTGCTGCGCGAGGTGGAAAGCTGCTTAAAGCTGGGATTAAATTCATTTGATCTGTTCCCTAATATTGATGAAGCGCTGAAAGATAAATACGCGAATGAAAGCTATAGGGACGAAAGTTTATATTTGAGAGCAATCCGCTCGGTGAAAAAGAATTTTCCGGAGGCTTGTGTGATAACAGATGTTGCAATGGATCCTTACAGCAGCGACGGGCACGACGGCATAGTTGAGAACGGCGAAATACTGAACGATGAGACTCTTGAGGTTTTAGGTAAAATGGCATTGGCACATGCACGCAGCGGTGCTGATATTATTGCACCATCGGATATGATGGATGGCCGTGTGGGTTACATCAGGAAGGTATTGGATGATAATGATTTTAAAAACGTTTCCATTATGTCATACTCGGCCAAATATGCCAGCGCATTTTATGGTCCGTTTAGGGATGCATTAAATTCGGCACCTAAATTCGGCGACAAAAAAACTTACCAGATGAACCCGGCCAATCAGCGCGAAGCATTGATAGAGGCCCGGCTGGATGAGGTTGAAGGAGCCGACTTTTTAATGGTGAAGCCAGCGTTGCCCTACCTTGATGTAATTAAATTAATAAAAGATAATACGGAACTGCCGGTTGCGGCGTATAATGTAAGCGGCGAATATGCCATGATAAAAGCAGCCATACAAAAAGGCTGGTTAAATGAGCAACGCGCCATAACCGAGGTGCTTACCAGCATCCGCAGGGCAGGCGCAACGGCTATATTAACCTACCACGCTAAAGAAGTGTTGGAGAATAAGTGGCTGTAAAGGAATAAGTCAAAATTCAAAAAGTAAAAAGTCAAAAAATTGGCTTAACTTTTGAATTTTGAATTTTAATTTTTGACTTATAAAGAATGTTAGATTCATTTAAAAAGATGTTTTCGGCCGATGCCATTGAGCCGGTTAGTACAACGGGCAAGCCGGATATAAGCAGGGAAAAATCTGCGGAATTGTATACCAAATCCCTTACTTATTTTCCGGGTGGTGTAAACTCTCCGGTTAGGGCATTTAAATCAGTATATGGTACGCCGCTTTTTATTGAAAAGGGTGATGGATGCCATTTATGGGATGCAGACGGAAATAAGTTCATTGATTTTTGCTGCTCATGGGGCCCGTTGATTTTGGGGCATAATAATGCCAAAGTTCGTGAAAAGGTAATTGAGGTAATGCAAAACGGTATGTCGTTCGGCGCACCTACTGCATTAGAAAACGAACTGGCGGAGCTTATCCTCAAAAACAATAAATTTATTCAGAAAATGCGTTTTGTAAGCTCGGGTACCGAGGCGGTTATGTCGGCTATAAGGCTGGCACGCGGTTATACAAAACGTGATAAGATATTAAAGTTCGAAGGCTGCTATCATGGCCATACCGATGCTTTGCTGGTAAAAGCAGGCTCAGGACTGGTTACTTTTGGCGAAACATCATCAGCAGGTGTACCCAAATCATTTGCCGAAGAAACCATAGTGATCTCATTAAATGATACCGAAGCACTTACCGCAGCATTTGCCGAATTTAAAGATCAGATAGCCGCGGTTATTATTGAACCTGTTCCGGCTAATAATGGCTTATTGCTGCAAAGCAAGGAATATCTCCAATTTTTGCGCGATATCTGTACCCAAAACGGTACTTTGTTGATCTTTGATGAAGTGATCTCAGGCTTTAGGGTAGGTTTCGAAGGTGCGGCTGGTTATTACCAGATCAAACCTGATATTCTTACCTATGGTAAAATAATTGGCGGTGGGCTGCCGGTGGGTTGTTATGGCTCATCCGCAGAAATTATGGGCAATGTATCACCCGATGGTCCGGTTTACCAGGGTGGCACTTTATCAGGCAACCCGGTAGCTATGGCTGCAGGTATTGCGCAGTTAACCGAACTGCTGCGCATGGGGTTTTACCGCGACCTGAATAAAAAGACTGAAGAATTTGCTGAATCTATCCAACGCTTTGCTACGGCACGCAGCTACAAGTTTAAGGTGTTCACCATCGGTTCTATATTCTGGTTTGCATTTACTGATAAAGAAACCATTACCAAGGCCGAGGATATTGACCCGGCAAGCATGGATAAATTTAAAAAATTGCACCGTGAGCTTATTAACAGGGGCGTGTATTTAGGGCCATCAGGTTACGAAGTGGGGTTTATATCATCGGCCCACACAAAAGTTGATCTGGAACGCGCTAAACGTGCTATATTTGATAGTCTTGATTTAGTATTTAACGGAAAATAAGAACGTTATGATAAAACGATCATTAGTTATTTTTTATGCGCTGGTCATTTACGCTGTAGCGGAATTGATCTGGTGGGGTTATATGCTGGTTAATCTTCAGCCCAACCGCATAGGCATGATCCTGGGCGAAGGTTCAATGTTCGTGATCGTGTTTACATTTGGCGCTTACAGTTTGCACAGTTCCTTTAATAAGGAAAGCAAATTACAGGAACAGAAAAGGAATTTCCTGCTTTCAGTAACCCATGAGCTTAAATCGCCATTGGCATCTATTAAAATTTTGCTGCAAACCATCCAAAAAAGAGACCTAACCAAGGCACAGATCCTGGATTTTATTGATAAATCATTACTGGATATTGAGCGCTTGGATGATATGGTGGAAAATATGCTGCTGGCTTCAAAAATTGATAACCGCTCTTACACTTTCCCTAAAGCTAAATTTAACCTGTCGGTTTTGGTTGATAGCATTGTGAACCGCTTACAGATTACCAAGTGCGATTGCAACCAGCAGATCATTGATGCTGAAATTGAACCTAAGATTGAGATCACGGGTGATAAATTTGCTTTAACATCAGTAGTAACCAATTTGGTTGAGAATGCTATCAAGTATTCAAGTCCATGCGAGGCTGTGGCTGTAAAGCTGTTTTCGAAAGAGGGCAGAATTCACTTGCAGGTTGCCGATCATGGGATTGGTATAGCTGATGAAGAAAAGAGCCGTATTTTTAATAAATTTTATCGTGTGGGTAGTGAGGATACACGCAATACCAAGGGCACCGGTCTGGGTTTATATATTGTTAAAGAAGTGCTGGATAAGCACGAAGCAACAATAAAGGTTAAAGATAACCGCCCGGCTGGAAGCATTTTTGAAGTAACCTTTGCATTAACCTAATACTAACAATATGCCAAACAAGAAAAGAATTTTACTCGCCGAAGATGAAGAGCATTTGCTCGAGGCCATCAAACTTAACCTTGAACTGGAAGGCTATAAAGTATCAACCGCTAAAAACGGTAAAAAGGCGTTACAGTTATTTAAAGAAGAGCGTTTTAACCTGGTAATACTGGATGTTATGATGCCCGAGATAGATGGCTTTGTAGTTGCTGAAACCATCCGGCTTGAAAATACCGAGGTACCCATTATGTTTTTAACTGCTAAAAACACCAATGAGGACAAAATATCGGGACTTAAAAAAGGTGCGGATGATTATTTGACCAAGCCATTTAATCTGGAAGAATTAATTCTTAGGGTTAATAACCTGGTTAAGCGTAGTTTAAAAGGTGATGACCTTAAAGAATTCAATAGTTATGTGATTGGTGATAAAACTATTCACTTTAACTCTTTCGAATTAGTAAATGGTGATGGCAGCATTACTCCGTTGACTAAAAAAGAAACTATGCTGTTAAAGTTGCTTATCGAGCGCAGAAACGATGCGGTATCGCGTGAGCAAATATTGGAAACGGTTTGGAACTACGATGTTTATCCATCAACACGTACCATTGATAACTTCATCCTTACTTTCCGTAAATATTTTGAACCAGACCCTAAAAACCCAGTTTATTTTCATTCGATACGTGGCGTAGGCTACAAATTTACCGACCAGCACTAAGAAATAAATGTTCACTAATAACGCACGGATAGTTCTGACAGGCCTTTTTTTAGCCTTGCAACTATTTTTTATGTACCAGCATGTATATGAGCTGGCTGCAGTAATGGTTTTGTTTATAGCATTTATAATCTGGGGCTATTTTAAAGAAGGAACAGTTATACTGGCCGCCAAAAGTTTTCACAAAAAGGATTACGACAAAACTGAAAAGCTGCTAAGGCAGATCACCCACCCTAATTGGTTAGGTAAAAAAAGGCGCGGCTTTTATGAGTTTATAATGGGCGGAGTATTGCTGCAAAGGCAGGATTATGATGAAGCTGAAAGGCACTATGAACTGGCAGCCCAATTTCCGCTGCGTTCAGCTAATGACCATGTGGCGGCTTTGGTGCATGTGGCCAATATCAGCATAAGGCAGCATAATTATGATAAGGCACGCGCTTATCTGCAACTTGCCGATAAGCATGAAGGGAAGATTACCGCTAAAATGAAAGAGGTGATCAGTAAGCTGGAAAAGGAATTAAAACAACATTAATAAGAGTCAGGATGTTAGAATCAGGAGTCAGGAATAATGACTTTTAAGTCTAATATTGACATAAACAAACATAATATATTCAGAGGCATAACGGGATTTAATATTTAAGCGGAATAATTCATCTTAAGTCTTAATTCTTGACTCTATCACAGAAACATGAGAGATTCGTTATTAATAAAAGCGGCATTTTCGGAGCAAACAGAACGCCCACCGGTATGGATGATGCGCCAGGCAGGCCGCTTTATGAAGGAGTATTGGGATATAAAAAATAAATATTCCTTTTTAGAAATGTGTAAAACGCCGGAGCTTGCTGCCGATGTTACTATGCTGCCGGTCGACCTGTTAGGAATTGACGGCGCCATATTATTTTCAGATATTTTAGTTACTGCCGAAGCAATGGGCGGCGACCTGAGCTTTACTCAGGGCGTTGGTCCGCGGTTTGCCAACCCGGTACTTACTAAGGCTGATATTGACAATTTGGATACCAACGTGGTACACAAACTGCAATATGTAGCCGATGCCATAAAAGTGATACAGCAAAGGCTAAACGGCAGCATTCCGCTGATTGGTTTTGCAGGTGCGCCATTTACCGTAATGAGTTATTTGGTTGAAGGCGGATCATCGCGTGATTTTAAGCTGACCAAATTGCTGATGCATAATGAGCCGGAACTGGCGCATCAACTTTTATCAAAAATTGCAACTGTTACAGCTGATTATTTAAATCTGCAAATTGCGGCAGGCGTAAATGCTGTTCAAATATTCGACAGTTGGGCGCAGGCTTTAGCATGGGATGATTATAAAGAATTCTCGCACCGTTATATTGCCGAGATCATTAGTAAGCTGAACAGGAAAGATATCCCGGTGATCTCTTTTTGTAAAGGCAGCTCGGTTTTTGCACCATTAATGGCAGAAGCTAAACCCGATGTGATCTCGATCGACTGGAATGTTGATCTGCTTGATATTAAAAAACGCTTACCTGCTGGCATAGCGGTACAAGGCAATCTTGATCCGCATATTTTGTATGCCGATAAAAAGGTGATCAAAGAAAGGATTTACCGATTATTCGACAGGATGAAGGGCGAGAACGGATTCATATTTAACCTGGGCCACGGTATTATGCCTGATATCCCGTTTGATAATGTGAAATACGCGATAGATATAATAAAAGAATACGCCCCCTAACCCCCTGAAGGGGGAACAAGTAAGCAAGGGGCTTATATAAATAGAATTTTCAAAAATTTCCCTTTAAGGGGCTGGAGGGCTAATGTACCAATACATACTTGCCATACACATCATATTTGTAGTCTGCTGGATGGCGGGGCTGTTTTATATTGTGCGCCTGTTTATTTACCATACCGAGGCACAGGATAAGCCGGAACCGGAGCGCAAGATCCTGTCAGATCAGTTTGAGATTATGGAGCGCAGGTTATGGAACGTGATCACCATACCATCTATGTATATTGTGCTGGCTGCAGGTATCGCTATGCTGTGTTTAGCGCCGGGATGGTTGCAGCAACCCTGGCTGCACATCAAGCTTACCTTTGTTGTGTTATTGATCATCTACCATTTTATTTGCCACAATAAGATCAAACAGATGCGAAAAGGTGTATTTAAATGGACATCGACCCAACTGCGCCTTTGGAATGAGCTGGCCACACTGTTTTTGTTTGTGATTGTGATGTGCGCCGTGGTTAAAGACAATATCAATTGGCCCTATACCATAATCGGGCTAATAGTTTTTGTGTTTGTAATGGTAGCTGCCGTTAAAATCTATAAGTATTATAGGTTGAAGAAATAAGCTTTATCTATTATCTGGCGATAAATAATAACACACATATCCGTCGGCTTCAGTGGCATAATGGTGATGTATGTCTAACTGAAAATTACTTCTCTTTAACAAGTTAACTGAGTTGCTATTCTCTGAGCGTGGCAAAGCAATTATTACTTTTGCCTGGATTATATCAAAGCCGTAAGCGATTACTTTTTCCACTGCTTCCTGCATTATTCCTTTCCCCTGATGTGCAGGGCTTAATTCATAACCGAGTTCTACGATGTCTTTTTCAATTAAGAAGTTCCATAAGCAAATGGTTCCGATTAATATATCATCGGGCTTTTGTGTGATGACCCAATAAACGGATTTATTATTTAAAATAAAATCATCTATTTTCCTGATGAATAACTCACATTCATCAATGGTGATGATTTTCGGCCTATCCAGATATTGATTCACTTTTTCGTTTGAACGAAGCTGTTGAAGTTGGGCACGATCTCCCATATTCAGCCTTCTTAAAAGTAAACGATCGGTTTGCAGATCAGGAAAAGGGGTAAAGCTAATATTCATTAGTATAAAGATAGCATCATCAAATGATTTCAAAATGATTCACTTTCAGCTTTAAAAAATATGAGTAAATTCCCGGTCTAAATATATCGGATTTGAAACGCTTAATATTTACGATAATCATTTGCAGCATTGCAACAGGTGTATTTGCACAAAATACAGGTGTTGATTCTACTAAAAAATCCAGGGGCAGTAAATTAAATAATATCGATGATGCCACCGACATCAATTTTAGCAAAAGCAAGGATACCATAATTCATGAGCATTCAAAAGCCCCGGGTTTTAGCTGGGGATTGACCTTTTCACGATTTGACTTCGGCTTGTCGACCCTGGTTGATAATGGAAGCTTTAAGTTATCGCCACAAAATGAGTTTTTGCGTTACCGCTCATGGAAGACAAGCAATGTAGGTTTTGATGT
>Ga0302227_10003620_pt1 | contig 10086 bp, 10 predicted proteins | sample II_Palsa_N1_1_FD_193525 | JGI IMG/M metagenome (GOLD analysis project Ga0302227, IMG submission 193525) | Peat permafrost microbial communities from Stordalen Mire near Abisko, Sweden - II_Palsa_N1_1 | ecosystem: Environmental > Terrestrial > Soil > Palsa > Peat permafrost | place: Sweden...
AACGCGCGTAAGCACAAAGTATTTCATTACCGAAACTTACATCAGACACCCCTCGTAATGATCCGTAAGCCTTCGGGCTCGAAGTTCAAATCGGCGCGGGTATTGCGCTGCTATTCTCCAACGGTTCGTCTCCTCTGATTGCATTTCATCCCCGCAACCGGATGTGAGACCCGCTGAACCTTCGCTCTACCTGCCGCACGCGTCGCCTCGCGTGCCGCGCCTGGCGGCGCTCTTCAATCATGTCCATCGACTCTCATCTCTCCCTCGCCTCCTCGTATCAGCAGGAGGGACGCCTCGACCTCGCCGAAAGCCATTTTCGTCAGGCAACCGGTATCGAGCCCGGTCATTGGGACGCCTGCTTTGGACTCGCCAAGGTGTTGATCCGGCGGGATCGTTTCGAAGAAGCGATTGGCCTGCTCGCTCAACTGCTGGCGCGGCCCGGTGACCACGCGGCCGTGCACCGGCAGCTTGGCCTCGCAGAGGCATGTACGGGGCGACGGCAACGTGCGCTGAGTCATTTCAAGCGCGCCCTTGAACACGAACCGGACGACGCCGCGACCTTGCACATCGTCGCCAATTTCCAGCAGGCACTCGGTCTCGACGATGAGGCTGACGCCAGCTATCGCCGCGCCCTGAAACTGAAGCCGTTGATCACAATCCCGGCCGCCGTCACACCGCCGGCCTTCCGCGTGCTGTTTGTGTTTGGACCGAATGCAGGCAATACCCCGATCGAGTATCTGATCGAGCGGGCGAGCTTCGAAACCAACATCATCACCCTGTTGCCGGACATGGAGTACGACATCGACCGCCTGCGGATCTATGCGGATGTGGTCGTGAATCTCATTTCCGATGTCGATCGCGGCCACGCCTTTCTCGCGCCGGCGCAAGCGTTGGTGGACGGCGTGGGCAGCCCGGTTATCAATCCTCCGCAGCTGATTGCGGGCACTGGGCGGGATTCGGTTGCGCGGCGGCTCGCGCAGCTAGCGGGGTGTTGTGTCCCGCAGACACAGCTTTATTCCGCCGCCGAACTGGCCGCGGTGGTTAAGGGAACGTCACAGGAGTCCTTGGCGTTTCCGTTGCTGGTGAGGCCTGCTGGCGCGCACGGTGGCGATAACTTCGAAAAATTCGAAGATCCCGCGCAGCTGGAGGCGTTCCTGAACCGCCTTGATGCCAGCAGCTACTATCTGACGTCGTTCGTCGACTACCGGTCCAACGACGGCTATTTCCGCAAATACCGCTTCGTCTGTGTGGGCGACGAGATCCTGCCGTACCATCTCGCGGTTGACGACAAGTGGAAGGTCCATCACGTGACCACCAGCATGGCGACCCACTCATGGATGCAGGACGAGGAACACGCCTTCCTCGAGGACCCGTGGCACGTCTTCGGCGCCACTCAGCGCGCCGCATTGCAATCGATCCGAGACACGATCGGTCTGGATTACTTCGGCATCGACTGCGGACTTGCGCATGATGGCGCCGTCGTCGTGTTCGAAGTCAATGCGAGCATGCTCGTGCATGGGAATAACCAGCGGTTCCCGTACAAGACAAAGGCTGTGGAGCGCATCAAGCAGGCATTTCAGGCTTTGCTCGAACGACTGGCGCGTCGCCCGGGCAAAGCATCTGTGCAAGAGTACGGCACCTGATATCAGGCCGGCGCGACTTTAATCGTCGGCTCGCAAACGATCGGGAAATTGACCGAGTTCGCGACATAACATTTTTCATGCGCCGCATGATGCAGATGCTCGGCCAGATCGCGATCGCCACCAGCGCGAATCGTTACATGCGGGCGCAAGGCGATTTGCGTAAACTGGCCACGCTGGGCGCTATCGACCATCGTCCCTTCTGCGTGATCCAGGTATTCGAGCACCGCGATGCCCGCGTCAGAGCAAAGATGCAAATACCAAAGCTTGTGACACGCCGAAGCTGAGGCGACCAGCAGGTCTTCGGGATTCCAGCGCGCTGCGTCACCGAGAAACGCCGCATCCGACGACCCTGGAATGTCGGGTTTGCTGCCAGCGCGAATAGTATGGTCGCGGCCATATTCGCGGTAGCCCGACGTTCCGGAGCCACGGTTGCCGGTCCATTCCACCGAGACCCGATATTTGTGCTCGCCATGTGCCACGCCAATCTCCTTCCGGTTGAACATGCTGGGCCCACGAGACCGTCAGCGATTACGCGGACAGCTCACTTGCGCAATGCCATCACCACATAGCGGAACGCCTCATCGCCCGGGGCGACAATTAGTGCCGCCAGTTTGGCGGCGCTCAAACGAACCTCGAGGGTGTCGGTCCGAAGCGTTGCCAGCGCATCCATCCAATAGCGGATGTTAAAACTGAGGTCTACGGGCGTTCCCGCGTAGTCTATCTCAACCTCCTCCACCGACTCCTCGTCCTCAGGGTTGCTGACACTCACCTGCAGCCGGCCCTCTCCTGCAAGCCATTGGACGCTTTTGAATTTCTCGGTTGTGAGCACGGCTGCGCGCTGCAGGCAGGCGTAAAACGATTTCCGGTCAATCGTGAATTCCGCCTCGAACCCGGAAGGGATCACGCGCTTGAAGTCGGGATAGCGGCCCGCGATCAGCTTGCAGGTAAAGAATATCTTCCCAAAAGCGAAACTCGCGTATCCCGCGGCAGTGGTTAACCTGACCGGCGAATCGTCTTCCGGAAGAAGGCGTATCAGTTCGATGATCGCCTTTCTCGGCACGATAATCTCGCGCGATTCGTGCTCGCTTTGCGACGCAATGCGGGCGGTCGCCAATCGGTGTCCGTCAGTGGCGACTGCCGTCAGATCACGACCCGTGATCAGCAACGCCCCGTTGAGGAAGTAGCGAATGTCGTTGTCCCCCATGGCGAAGTGCACCATGTGCAAAAGGCGCTTCAGGCTTCCGGCGTTGACGCAAATCGATAGCTCCGGCTCTGAGCTTTGCCTGATCTGAGGAAAATCCTCAGCGCTTCCTGCATGCAGGGATATCCGGCTGCCTGGGCCCTGGATGATGAGACGGTTCCCTGAAGACGAAAGGGCGATGGGTGCATCGGGCATGGCTCGCACGACATCTAGAAGTTTGCGGGCGTTGACCGTTAGAGACGTACTGGACTCGCTGGATTCGATCGTTTCCGTCGCCCTTAGATCCAGTTCCAGGTCGGTACTGCGGAAACTCAATTCGTTTCCTGCTGTGGACACAAGCACGCTAGACAGAACAGGCAGGGTACTGCGCCGCTCCACGATGCCACAAACGATTTGCAGGGGCTGAATCAGGGCATCACGTGGGGCTTTGAGAAACTTCATGGCGTTTCCTTATGGTTTGACGATGATGCGATTTGTCGATTTTTTCTGACATCATCATTTATTTCGCCATCCTAAATATACAGAGGCGAGCGATGCATTTCTGTCAGTAGTTCACTGCGTCGCATTTGCGCGGGACGAAATCCTCCGACACCTGGCCGCAATGGGCGAGGTCTAGTCTTGCGATGGGTGCACGATAACTGCCCAATACGCTTTCGTCAACTGACAAGCTTCACTTGTCATTCGGCCCGCACTGCCCTTTAGGGAGCGAAGGTGGACTCGTGGCGCTCAAGGCCGCACAGGACACCGCCGACATTTGCGGCCTGATCCTGGTCTCGACCGCGGGACGCCCGGTTGCTAAAACACGCCGATCCCAGCGCGAAACTCGAGTTCATCGCCGATGCAAATCATGTTCTGAAAACCGTCCGCTCCGATGAGCGGAACGAAAACCTCGCCACTTATACGAACCCCGATCTTCCGCTCGCGGACAGCATTGTGGAGACTATTGCGACGTTCGTGCACGCATGCAGTAAAGACCATCCAGCGCCCGACACCGGCAGGTGAAAGCCCAAGCCGTCCCGCGCAAGAACGATCAAATGGCCCTCCCGGCAATGCCTTATATTGCTCGAAACCCTCGACAGGACACCCATGGATGTCGTTGCAAAAGCGCTGTGGTTCATTGAAATTGAAATGGGTCGGGAGCTGACCCTCGACCGGATCGCCAGCATCTGCGAAGTCTCACGCTTCGGTCTGGCTCGCAGCTTTGCAATCAGCACAGGATGGCCCGTGATGCGCTATGTCCGGGCTCGACGGTTAAGCCGTGCGGCACGCGAGCTTGCGCAGGGCGCACCGGACATTCTCAGCGTGGCGCTGGACACGGGATATGGGTCGCACGAGGCGTTTACGCGCGCCTTCCACGATCTGTTCGGCATCACGCCCGAGCGGGTGCGGGCCGGGCGCAATCTCAATGGCTTGTCTCTTGTGGAACCGTTACGTATGAAAGAAACCAGAATTGTCGATCTCGCTGGGCCACGCTTCGAGGCGGGCGGGACGCTTTTGATCGGCGGCATGGGTGGCCGGTTTACGTTCGACACCAACGAAGGCATCCCTACCCTGTGGCAAGCATTCATTCCGTACATCGGCAATCTCGCCGATCAGGTCGGCGGTGTGACCTATGGCGTTTGCTGCAACCCGGATAGTGAAGGCGGGTTCGAATATATCGCTGGCGTGGAGGTGAAAAGCCGTGACCGGTTGCCTCCATCGTTTCGCTGCATTGAAATCAAACCGCAGCGCTATGCCGTCTTTACCCACCAAGGACACATCTCCACGCTGCATCAGACCTTCTACAGCATCTGGAATCATTGGCTGCCGCAGTCGGGGCTGGAGGCCGCGGAGGCACCCGAATTCGAGCGCTATAGCGAGGATTTCAATCCAGTTGCGGAAACCGGCGTCGTTGAAGTCTGGCTACCTGTAAAGGATCGCTCAGGGCCAGCTGACGAGTCAAGGAAGTGACTCACCCATGACCAGGAGAACGACTTGAGCTTCCGTACAGCCCGCGAAATGATCGCTGCTTTGCAGTCACGCGAGGTATCGGCCGTCGAACTGTTCGAAGACGCCGTGGCGCGCATTGAACGTTACGATGGGCAGACGAATGCCGTCGTGATCCGGGACTTCGAACGCGCGCGTCGCGCTGCCAAAGAGGCAGATGAGGCGCTCAGTCGCGGCGAACGTCGTCCGCTCCTCGGTGTGCCGATGACCGTGAAGGAGTCCTTTAACGTAGCGGGGCTGCCTAAAACCTGGGGAGTACCAGGCACTGAGAACCTCGAGATCACAGAAGACGCGGTCGCCGTGCGGCGCCTTAAGCAGGCTGGCGCCGTGATTTTGGGGAAGACCAATGTCCCGACCATGCTGAACGATTGGCAGACCTACAATCGCATTTACGGCGTGACCAACAACCCCTGGGACCTCACTCGCACACCTGGCGGCTCGTCCGGCGGTTCCGCTGCTGCATTGGCGGCTGGGTTCGTTCCGCTCGAACTGGGTAGCGACATCGGCGGCTCGCTGCGCGTTCCAGCTCACTGCTGCGGCATCTATGCGCACAAGCCCACTCACGGCCTGATACCGATGCGTGGCATGGCGCCACCTGGCACTCAGATGCTTTCAGTGAGCATCGATCCCGACCTCGCCGTGGCCGGCCCAATGGCGCGCAGCGCCGGCGATCTCGCGCTGGCCCTCGACGTGCTAGCCGGCCCCGACGATATGCAAGCGACGGGCTACCGCCTCGATCTTCCGCCCCCTCGCCATACCCGACTCGCCGACTTCAGGGTACTGATACTCGAAGACCACCCTGATGCGACACTCTCCAACGATGTGCGCTCGGCGATGCAACGTTTCCGCAAGCGCCTTGAGGGAGCCGGCTGTGTTGTTGCGACAGGGAGCGCCTTGTTGCCCGATCTCAGTCTGATCATGCGCACGTTCGGCCAGTTACTACTTTCATTCTCGGGTGCAGGCCTGCCGCCTGAGGAATATCGCTCGCTTCAGGCGCTTGCCGCCGGTCTATCGAGCGACGACACCAGTCCGGCGGCCGTCGGGCTACGCAATGTCGTGCTGGGTCATCGGGACTGGATTGCCGCCGATCGCACTCGCGTTGCGCAGATGCATCGGTGGCGCCAGCTCTTTCGCGAATGGGATCTCGTCGTTTGTCCCGTGCTTCCCATAGCGGCTTTCGTCCATGATCATTCCGACATGCGCTCGCGTCACATCGAAGTGGACGGTAGACAAGTCGCCTACACCCAGCAAGCGGCATGGCAAAGTCTCGCGAACATGGCTGGATTGCCAGCGACCGCGTTTCCAATCGGTCTTGGAGACACCGGCCTGCCGATCGGGCTGCAGGCGATCGGCTCTTATCTGGAAGACCGTACGCCCATCGCCTTTGCCGACCTTGTAGAACGCGAGTTCGGGGGCTTTACGCCGCCGCCCGCGTTCGCTGGCCCATGATATTGCGCACGGGACCTGATTCATCCAAAAGCAAGCCGCTACTTACAGCGTCTTGACCCACTCAAGCGCATCATCAGCGAACCTGCGAAGAAGACGCACGAGGTCACGTACGTCTTCTTTGTCCCAATCCGCGAGCAGTCCTTCAATGATCTTCTGGCGCGCAGCGTCCAGCGCCTCCGTAATCGCCCGTCCCTGATCCGTGATGACCGCCGCGCGCACCCGTCCGTCCTCCGGACTAGGACAACGCGCGACGAGTCCGAGGCTCTCCAGTTTTGCGATCTGCCGGCTGACCGTTGTGTAGTCGCGTCCAGCCAATTCGGCCAGTTCCACGATGCCAAGTGGCCCACGCCGCTCTACTCTCGCCAGTAGCGGAAAAAGCGCACGATCAAGGTCAACGCCGGCGGCCTCGATCAAGGCAGCGTCGGGCTGTGGCCGATTCAGAATACCCGTCAGATCCAGCAGGGCTTCCCGCAGTTCGCGGACTTCTCTTTTCATCGCCATTCGATTCCTTGCGCATGTTCAATATGCGTGTATTATGCACATATATCGAGTTCTCCAGCCGAGGATGAAATCGATACTTTTATACTCGTCAAAGGAAAGCAGACATGAAAGCAGCACTCGTTAAAGGACCTGGCGCAACGCCAGTTTACGCAGACTTCATTGAGCCGGCCGTCACCGAAGGCACGGCTCGCGTCGCGGTTACAGCGTCAGCGCTAAGCCACATTACGAAGAGCCGGGCATCTGGCAAGCACTATAGCGCCTCGGGAGAGTTTCCCCTCGTCCCTGGCATGGACGGCGTCGGAACGCTCGAAGACGGAAAGCGCGTCTATTTTGTACTTCCTGAAGCGCCCTTCGGCGGCATGGCCGACTACTGCCTCGCCAAGCAGGAACGGTGTATCCCGTTGCCGCCTGAGCTCGACGATGTCACGGCAGCGGCGATCGCGATTCCAGGTATGTCGTCGTGGGCGGCGTTCGTTGAACGTGCAAAGCTGGTCAAGGGAGAAACGGTGCTGATCAACGGCGCAACCGGCTCCTCGGGTAGTCTGGCCGTGCAGATCGCGAAGTATCTTGGCGCCGGCAAGGTCATCGCGACCGGACGCAATGCCCAAGCGCTGCAGACTTTGCAGACGCTCGGCGCTGACGTCACGATCAGTCTCGCGCAGGATGCGGCAGCAATTGAAAGCGAGTTTCAAACTCACTTTCGTGACGGTGTAGGCGTGGTTCTCGACTATCTTTGGGGGCAAAGCGCGGAGCAATTGCTGGCGGCCGCGGCTCACGTCGCTCCGGATGCGATTCCTATCCGGTTTATCCAGATCGGCGCTATTAGCGGGTCAACCATTGGCCTGCCCAGCGCAACGCTTCGGTCGACAGCGATCGAGCTCATGGGCAGCGGGATCGGCAGCATTTCGATGCCTCGCATCTTCGACGCAATTGCGCAGGTGCTCAACGCCGCCGTGCCGGGTCGCTTCAAGATCGCAACGAAAGCCATTTCTCTGTCTCAGGTGGAGAACCATTGGACAGACGTTGAGGGCCGCGCACGGACAGTATTTACGACCGGCTCGTGATCGTAGACCAGCGTCGCTCAGAGCGCCTTGCGGAAAAAATAGCGCTCATGTACGCCGGCCATCTCCGTCAGGCGGCCCCATTCGGAATAACCTAGCTTCCGGTAAAAGTCCGGTGCCTGAAAACTGAAGGTATCGACGATCACTTTCTTGCACCCCCGACGCTTCGCTTCCGCCTCAGCGGCTAACATCAACGCCGTTGCATGACCACGTTTCCGATATCGTTCGTCGACCCAGAGGAAGGAGATGTCGAGATACTGCCAATAGGTCTTGGCGGTCAGTCCACCGATGATTTCGTTCTCGTCATTGCGGGCGAATACACAAAGTCGTTCGGCCCCACCTTGAACGAAACGCCTGTTGTATGCTCGGGTTTGATCGATGACGAATGCTTCGTCGTCGGCATCAGGCTGGTCAGTAAGCTCTAGGCGCATAGTTGGGTCGTCGTGGAGGACCAAGCCATTGTCGCAGATAATTGCATGTTCCCAAGGTTCGACGTCGCATGGACTGGCTTGCGACATGACCGGAAAAACAGAAGGCAAATCGTCTATGCTCGACCTCCCCTCCCTCGTCTTGCTGCTGGTCGTCTTCTCGCTTTGCCTCTCGTTGATCGTCTTCCAGGTCATCACCGGCGTACCGCCTATGTCCTCAAGCGCAGCGGAGGCGGCCGATGTCGTTGCGCTACTGAGGCAGGCGAGCTTGCCGAGCCAGGCCATCGTGTACGAACTGGGCAGCGGCTGGGGCTCGCTCGTCATGGCGCTGGCACGAGCGTTTCCCGATGCGCAGATCCGCGGCATCGAAACTTCACCGCTGCCCTACTGGGTCGCCCGCTTTCGGACCCGCAGGATGCCTAACGTATTTTTACGGCGATGCAATTTCTACGCTTGCGATCTGCACGATGCGCATGCGGTAACGTGCTACCTGATGATCAAGCCGATGCCCAAACTGGCCGCGCACCTCGATCGCATGCTCAAACCCGGTGCGCCTGTGGTGTCGCTCACGTTCTGGTTTCGCGATCGGGAAGTCGCGGCGGTCCGCCAAGGGCCCGGATTGCGCGGCGCGGCCGCCCTGTATTTCTGGCCCGCGCACAAAGCCAAAGCCACGGAGGAAGTGTGGTCAACCAACACATGATCTTCCCCGTGATACGCTAGCGAACGTCTGTGCGACCGCAGGCGCAACGTATGTCTGACGCAACCAATCAGGCCTCACTGCCGGGCAAAGATTGCCCGCAACAAAACGATCAACGGTGAGCCGACCGCTCACGCCCTTACTCCTACCTTTCGCGCCTCCATGAACTCCACTGACTCGTCCTCATCGCCGAAAGCGGCATCCGCCATTTACGCCGCATTTGGCAGTTGGAAGTCGCCGATTACCGCCGCGCTGGTCGTCGGTGAATCGATTCGGCTCGGACAGCCCCGCATCGGTGCGGATGGCATTTACTGGACCGAGGGACGTCCGCAGGAAAAAGGCCGCAATGCGCTCGTCCGGCTTCGCGCCGGTGGTGAAGTAGAGGACCTGACAGCAGCGCCGTTCGACGCCGCAACACGCGCGCACGAATATGGCGGCGGTTCAATTGCCGTGACTGCTGCCGGCGTCTTCTTCAGCAACTTCAAGGATCAGCAGGTCTATACGCTCGACGCCTCCGGCCAGCCGAAAGCCGTGACGCAAACCGACGGCCTTCGCTATGCAGACCTGATCGCCGATCCGGTCCGCGGGCGTCTGATAGGTGTTTGCGAAGACCATCGCCAGAGCGGCCATGAACCGGTCAACACGTTGGTCAGCATCGATCTGGCGACCGGAAAAACCGCGGTGGTCGCGGACGGCCACGATTTCTTTTCTTCGCCCTGCATAAGCCCCGACGGAACGCAGCTGGCATGGCTGACCTGGGACCACCCTGATATGCCGTGGGATGGCACGGAACTGTGGGTGGCTGAGATTGCAGCCAATGGCGCGCTCGGGACGCCGCGCCGTGCAGCCGGGAGCAATAGCGAATCGCTGTTCCAGCCCGCATGGTCGCCGGCCGGCGATCTGCACGTCGTATCGGATCGTAGTGGATGGTGGAATCTGTATCGGGTGCGAGGCTCTGCATCCGGCGCGGCAGAGGCGCAAGCCGCAGACGATGCGCTCGAAGCGCTTCATCCTATGGACGCCGAATTCGGCAAGCCGCAGTGGGTGTTTGGCATGACAACCTACGGCTTCACGGATGATGGCCGGATTGCCTGTCTTTATGAGCAGAATGGCACTACGC
>Ga0302227_10003621_pt1 | contig 10086 bp, 9 predicted proteins | sample II_Palsa_N1_1_FD_193525 | JGI IMG/M metagenome (GOLD analysis project Ga0302227, IMG submission 193525) | Peat permafrost microbial communities from Stordalen Mire near Abisko, Sweden - II_Palsa_N1_1 | ecosystem: Environmental > Terrestrial > Soil > Palsa > Peat permafrost | place: Sweden...
TCCGCGCCATGAGCGACGGAGACGGCCGTCACCGCGAAAAAAGCAGCGCCAAGCGAAAGTAAAGCTTTTGACGTTTTCATATTAATTCCTCTTGTGTTGTAATAAAAAATTTATAGTGACAATTTTCGATTGCCGCTTTTTTTAAAACTCACTTCCTCTCGACAGCTGATATATGTCGTCACGACGGTCGAGCAATACATGATTAAAAACGTTCAAACGCCGCCCTCCACGCGCTTGGTTTATGTCGATTCGGGCATACAATATTTCTTCTTTATCGGAACTGGCCGGCCCGGCTATGGGCCATCCGTGGGAGCCGACGATCAGGCTGCTGCCAATGAACTGTTGATTGCGCTCGGTACCGATCCGATTGGCGCAGACGATGCTTAATCCGTTGCTATGCGCCGCGGCCATTGCCAGAATATTGGCCATGGGAATACTATCCATTGGCTGATTTGGCATCGGAACCCAGTTGGTCGGGACACACACGATGTCCACCCCGTCCAGGGCGAGCAACCTGTAAGTCTCGGGAAACCACCCGTCATAACAAATTGCAATTGCCAGGCGACCGACCGGGGTATCGAATACCGGCAAACCTCGATCTCCTTTTTCGAAAAAGCGATTTTCGTCCTGCCACAAATGCAGTTTCCGGTAGCTGCCGATATAGCCGTCCGGGCCGATGAAAGCGGCTGCATTGTAAAGACGGTTGCCCTCGCGCTCAGCAATACCCGCCACCAGATAAATGCCGAGTTCCTTGGCGCATTCGCTCCAGGTCAGTATCGTTTGCCCAGTTGGTAACTGCTCCGCGAGTTCGAAGACTTCGTCTTTGCTCTCAAATACGTAGCCGGTATTGCTCAACTCCGGCAGCACGATAACCTGTGCGCCGGCGTGAGCCGCTTGCCGGACCAACTCGACTGAACGAGCGACATTGCGGGCTTTGTCCCCGATATGCGGATGCATCTGAATGCTTGCAACGACGACTTCCCGCTCGCCAGGCGTATTTCGTTTTATCTCGACGCTTGTCAATTTCGACTCCAAAATGCAAAAAGCCCTCGACCACGCGAAACGCGTGAGTCGAGGGCTCTTATAGCCATCGTATTTTTTGGGCAGCATCGTTGCTGCCTAATACATATGAAACTTAATTCATGAGGGAAGTGTCTCCCACATTTTGCGCATCGGTCAACTGGAAAATAAAAAAGATCGAGAAATTTCCCGACCCGGCCCATCCAGGCAAAAGCGTAGGCATGACAACGTCGCCGGTACCACGCACCTTGTCACCGGCTCATAGGTTGCCGACAGGATGACAAGTTTGTCTCGGTTTTATCAGGGCTGAGGGGCAACCACAGCAATCGGAGCCGGATTGCTCGGCTTGCCGCGCTTCCCTTCAAAACGTCTGGCGCGTTCAGCCTCAGGCTGCGTCACTTGGCCGGCATGTGCGCCGGAAAGATCGACACGCAGCGCATTCTCGACCAGACAGGCCCAATACCGGCTGCCCCAGACCCAAGTCTTGAGTGCCTCCTGCAATACCTTCGGCGCCACACCCATGGCCTCTGCCTGGGCCAGTACATCTTTATGAATGCCCAGTTTCAACGGCACTTTGGCGGCGGGTTTTTTGGGGAAAGCCTGAGGAAACCGTTTTTGCAGCTCACCGATGGCGAGCAATACGGGGTCGACTTGACGGCTCTCCTTCTTCGGCGCAGGCGCTTTGGTCGGGGCGCGTTTTATCGGTATCGGCCGCGCGGCGCGATCTGCCTGAGCTTTTTTTGCCAGTTGTTCTTTAATTAAAGCGAGTTGTTCCAAGCCCATGTGAATTTTCGTTCGGCAAAAATAGTGTGAGAAATAATACCATTGCTCGGGCACGCCGGACGAGGTAGCCGAGGTACCGCGAAGGAATTTATGCGCAAACGAGGACAAAACGGCGCGATTGCCGCGATGATCCGACTGTGGCAGACGGATCATCGCGTTCAAAACGGCAATGGTAGATGCCCTTGCAACTACCATTCAACCGCCCTCCCCAGTCTCAATGCCAGTCTCGGTACCACTCGCCATGCGAGTGGTTTATCTGTTTCAGTTTTGCGGATTGACGCCAGGCTGTGCCGTAGCGCGCAGGTAGATTTCCACACGACGATTCATCGCGCGCCCCATTTCGCTTGCATTGTCGGCAATCGGCTGAGTGTCGCCACGCCCTTCGGCCGACAGACGTTGCACGGCAACCCCATGCTGCATCAAATATGCTTCAACGCTTTGTGCGCGGTTCAGCGACAGCGTCTGATTGTGGGCGGCAGGTCCGGTGTTATCGGTATGACCCATCACCTGTGCGACCAACTCAGGGTGTTGTATCAAGGTCAGCGTCACCTGATCAAGCACCGGCGCGAAGGTCGATTTGATAGCGTAACTGTCGGTGTCGAAGGAAATCGAACTCGGGATGTTAACTTTCAAGGAGCCGTCTTTCTGCTCGGTCACTTGCGTACCTGTGCCGGCGGTCGCTCCGGAAAGTTTGCTTTTGATGGCTTGCCAGTTGTACCCGGTAATACCGCCCACGGCGCCACCGGCTGCGGCTCCGATTGCAGCGCCCTTGCCTCCGCCAAAGATGGCACCGATGCCCGCGCCGGTCGCGGCACCGATGCCCGAGCCCACTAGCGCGTTGTTACCCTGCTGATTGGCGCAGCCTGCAATAAGAGCGCCGGTCAAGGCAAGAATGGACACGCGCAATGCCGTTTTTGTATGCATGAATCAAAATTCCATGTGAGTAGAAAGAGATTAGCCAGCGTCAAGATGGACGATGAGCTCATCTCGATATTTTCCGACGATAGCCGTTGTGGACTTATCGCGACCTTACATAAATTGAGTACGGGTGCCACAGAACACATCTCAATTTATTGTTCTTTGAATCCGAAATTTATATCCTATAGTCCTATTTACATCAGACACAACTGACATTTAAGACTCACGGAAGTTTCCTTGACACTCCAATTCGATGTAGCCGTTCATGGCGCAACAGATCGGGGCATGGCGGCTTGGTTGCGTATGATCACAACACCAGTCAGTGTCTATCGCGACTGATCAAGCATCGGTTTTAGCCATCTCCTTCAGGACGTGGCTCATAGGGAGCAATGTCATGAGCCGGCAGAGCGCAGCAGAGTGGACAGTTGGAAATTGGCGGGGAGCAATGACTGCGCACCAAATCGCCACGTTGAAGAAACAACTCAAGGCAGTCGTTCCGGCATTGGTTGAATTGCGCGCGGCGGGGTATATCGATACCGACCTTGACATGAAATTTATCGCGGATAATTGTACGCTGGATGGGCTCCGGCAACTGGCCCGGGATATGCGGTTGTCTGAACCATCCCGGCAGCGCTGCGAGGTCATGCGAGACTGGATGATCATTCTGGGAGAACCAAAATCTTATTTCGATTTGATTAAATCGACCCATGAAAAGCGCGGCATCGAATAGCGGCATTGCACTCAGATGCCATCGGGAAGGTTTATCGGCTGCTGAAAAATCTGGACCTCCCCGGCTCCAGGATGGAATCGGTGTGCTGGGCTAAATCTTTCGCCAGAAATCGGTATGGCGAGCAAGCTTGAAGCGCGGGGAGAAGGCAGCGGTTTGAGGTGGGCAACAGGCTCGCCATTGGCCGCCGCTGTCACCTAAATGACTTACCGCCTGGACGGGGGCGTCACCCGAGACCCATGCCTGCTTGATGTATATGACAAAAGTACATTTACTTTTGTCATAAAACGCAGTACTTTATGCCAATTGTTCGAGTCCTACTCCGGCACCGCTAAATTGTTCAAGAAGTTCCAAAGTAGTTTTAAGAGACCCCGCAAAGCCTGAGCCTGCGGGGTTTTTTGTTTTTGCGCTCCAAAGCGAGTCCGTGCCGTCGATTTTTTGCGTAAGCCCGTAAATTGTTCGTCTTTATGTGGCGTTATCGCGCTGAACCACTTATCCGCAACGAAGTATGGCAAACTTTATGCAAGCAGCCCGCTTTGGTCTCGACCTTGAAACCGAGGCAAGACCGGGCTGGGATCATGTCATCCAGGATGCAGGACGGACACGTGTGCCGGATGAGCGCTCATGTGGAAGAAAAATCGATGTTGGCGGTGGATGTTACCGCCAGGATCCCCGATTAATCATTGGCGCATTGCAACAATGCAAACGATGAAACGTTCAGTAGTCAGTCTGTTTGTCAGCCTGGTCGTCAGCCCTGTCTCTGCCTTATTAATCGGCCTTCTTATTATCCTGTCGCTGTCGGCCGCCTTGTTGCTCCTGCTGGCTGACGCACACCGGGATATAGACTCACATGCGCGCGACGATGCCGACCGGCTGGCGCTGATGGTGGAGCGCGAGGTATCGCGTAATGTCGACCTGATCGATCTTTCCATACAGGGCGTGGCCGACGGTGTGGAACAGCCGCCTCTCATGCACTTGCCGATCGCGCTGCGCGATCAAGCCCTGTTTTCGCGGGCGGCGGCTGCACGCTACATTCGCAACGTTTCGGTATTCGACGCCAACGGCCTGCTGGTGGCCAACTCTCTGGACGCGGACCAGACCATGGATTCCGCCTTCCTCGGCTCCTTTCTTGCCGCACGCCGGGAAAACGCGGCGAGCGGCTTGCTGGTAGGGCACCCCTATCTGGCCAAGGACCGGATTACCCGGCTCGTCACATTTTCTCGATCCGTGCGCACTCCGAACGGTAGATTCGACGGTGTGGTGATTGCCACAGTCAACCTCAATTATTTTTCCGAGGTACTGTTGGATCTTCATTTAGGCCACTGGACCGTGATTAACGTGTCGTTAAGCGACGGGACCGAATTGATACGCACGCTTGAACCCGAGGATCTGCTGCCCATGCGTGCAAAGGGCGACAATCTGGCGCAGCGGCTCGGCGACAAATGTGTGCTGTGGTTGACTCGCGTCATCGCCCCCTCCACCGCCGACCGGGTGATCCGGGCGCAACGGCCCGTCGCTGGAACACCGATGGTGGTTACCGTCAATTTACCCGCGTCCGAGGTATTTGCCGATTGGGTACGGCGCTGCACGCAAGTGGTACTGCTCTGTGTACTGGTATCTCTGATTTTCGCGGTCTTATTGGTATTTCTCGCGCACACACTGCGCATGCGCGCCCGATCGGAAGCCGCGGTCGAGCATTTGGCCACCACCGATGCGCTGACCGAACTGCACAATCGGCGCGCCTTCGATCAGACCTATACCCACGAATTTGAACGGATACGCGCGCTGGGCACGGCCATTTCCGTGTTATTCGTCGATGTCGACAATTTCAAGCTTTACAACGATCACTACGGGCACGTGGCGGGCGACCGGGCTTTGCAAGCAGTGGCGCGAGCCTTGAGAACCTGCGTCAAACGCAGCGCCGATTTTGTGTGCCGCTACGGCGGCGAAGAATTCGTCGTGGTCTTGCCCGACAATGACATGACCGCGGCAACGGCCATGGCGGAAAAAATCCGTATGACCGTGCACCAGTTGGCGCTTGCTCACGACACCACCGAGATGGGGGTTTTGACCTGCAGCATCGGCATCGCCAGTGTCGATGGAGCCGATCCGCTATATAGCGAAAACCTGCTCGAAAACGCCGATCGGGCACTCTACGCAGCCAAGCGAGCCGGCCGTAACCGCGTCGTGCATTTTGACAATATCCGCGCGGCGGAGCAGGAAAACTCCAGCCTCTCGCCCCTCTCGGCCGGCGGTTGAAATAAGTGCTTCGGTACTTAAAAAAGGATTTCATCGATGAGCAAAACCGCACAAACTGTAGGCTTTATCGGCCTGGGTTCGATGGGCACGCCGATGGCGCTGAACCTGCTCAAGGCCGGCATACCGCTGTTGGTATGGAACCGTTCAGCGGCAAAATCCGCAGCGCTGGTATCATCCGGTGCGCAGGTCGCCACGCATGCCGCCGAGGTTTTTATGCATGCCGACATCGTTATTTTGATGCTGGCTAACGAAGTCGCAATAGACGCCGTACTGGAACGCGGCAGCCCCACCTTCGCATCGCTGGTGCGCGGCCGAACCATCGTCCACATGGGGACCACCGCGGCCAGTTATTCGCAAGCATTGGAAACCGATATCCGCTCAGCCGGAGGTCATTATGTCGAAGCACCGGTGTCGGGATCGAGCAAACCCGCGCAAGCCGGTCAACTGGTCGCGATGCTTGCCGGTGCCCCCGAGGCGGTTGAGCGCGTCCATCGACTATTCGGCCCGATGTGCCGGGAGACGGTAGTTTGCGGTGCCGTGCCGAAAGCACTGCTGATGAAACTTTCGGTCAATCTGTTTTTGATCTCGATGGTCACAGGCCTGGCCGAAGCCGTGCATTTTGCCGCCAGCCATAAGCTGGACTTGCAACAACTGGTGGCGGTACTGGACGCTGGGCCCATGGCAAGCGATGTCTCGCGCGCGAAAGCGGTCAAGTTGGTCGAGCGCGATTTCTCCTCGCACGCCTCAATCTCGGACGTACTTAAGAACAACCGCTTGATTGCCGAGGCGGCACGGGACGCAGGCATTGCATCGCCGCTGCTGGACGTATGTCATGCGCTCTTCGCGGAAACGCTCAAGCTCGGCCACGGCGCGGCCGACATGGCCGCCGTTCTACAGGCTATCGAGGCCCGCAGCAATCCAAACCGTTAAGGGTCCAGATGCCGATGAGCGGCGCGCGCTCTAAGCCCTCAAGGCCCTCCAGGCTCTAGGCCGGCGGCGGTGCCTGGTTCATTTCATGCAAATGGATCGGCCAGGTAGTGCGCCGCTCGGGCAGTTCATCCTGATGCGGCACACCACATTCGGCCAGCAAGGCACGCAATTCCTTGATCACCGGAAAAACCTCCTGGTTCCAGTCGGCGCCTTGCCTGTCGTGGGCTTCCTGTTCACGCTCGACGATCCATCGATCTTCCTTGAAAATCCGCTCGGTGAACCATACCAGCAGCGGCCAGGCGATATCGAGCAAGCCCGGTATGCCGGGCCGTTGGATCGAGAGTAAACCGAAGGTACGGTTGGTCCGTTGCTCTTTGTCGAGCGGCACGTAAGCGATCCAGAGATCCATCACCATTTTGCCGGATGAGGTGCGGATCTTCAGCGTCTGGTAAGGATATTCGGTGCGCACCGTCATCACATCGCCATCGTTCTTGTTTTCGTTCGGTGCCTTGGCAAAGATGAGCGCTTCGCCAATCGGTTGCTTGCCTTCCAAACGGGCAAAGGTGTAGTCGACCTCCAACCACCCGTCGCCACGCCGGCGCGCGAGCAGGCGTGCGCGCATCTGGCCCATTTGTTTGCGGTGCATAAACTGATGGTTCATATCCATCAGGTTCTCATGCATAAAAGTGTAGTGGCACCGTACTTCGCGACCGAAGCGGCGCGTCTTGTAACTTTTATCGCCGACCGAGCCCAGTTTGGGAAATGCCTTGTCCGTCGCCAGTTCAGGGTTGCCCGGAAAGACAAAGATCAAGCCCTGCTCCTCGCGGCACGGATAGGCGCGCACGCCGTTGGGCAAACTGCCGTGCCCCAGGTAGGGAACGTCGATGCAACGCCCGCTGCAGTCATAGGACCAGCCATGGTAACAACATTTGATGGTTTCACCCTGGACCAGCCCGGCATGCAACGGCACTTGCCGGTGCGCGCAGCGATCCTCCAGCGCGAATACGGCATTCGATGCGGTGCGGACCAAAACGATGGGGTCGCCGGCATAACGTACGCCAAGCGCCTTGCCGCGTTTTACTTCGTGCGACCAGGCCAGCGGGTACCAATTGTCGGGGTGTGAGTCGACCCGGCGCAGGTCTTGTTTGGCTTCGTCTTTACTGGCAGCAACAGGCAGATCATTAATCACGGCTTCATTGGACAAATCGGCATGCATTCACACCTCCGCTTACAGGGTAAGGACCACACAACTTGGTCGACGGACGCCCTAATAGTCAACAGGCGTGCGGGCAGGTAACGGCAATTCAAGCGGATTCAAATGAGCTTGATCTCAGAAAATAGGGAACGAGTCACGCCTAGGTACAAGCTGCATCTCGATCCGAGAGTACAGCAGCATCGAGACGGCAGCAAGCCATCACGAGCTTGATCCCGGCGCAGCCACGCGGCGGCTGGCGCCTCGGCTTTGGCGCCAGCATGGCAGCCCTCTATCGCGTAAATTATGTCAAAATAGTAATGATTCTCATTTGTGATTAAAGCCAGGTGCATTCAGGCTTGGCATGGATGTTTGGCACGCCCGCCTTTGCGCGGGTTTTTACCGGCTTTTACGCATTTTCAATGACTGCCCCATGCTCCCCTTGCTTGTTGCCCTGCTCGCCTTTCTCGGCGCCGCTCTGCTCTACCTCGCGACACCTCACCAACCTTGGCTAAGGAGCGCCCGGGCCTCCGTCTTGGCGCGTGTGTCGGGCTTGATTACGTTGGGTTTGTCGTGGTTATTGGCCGTGCGCATCTGGCCGGCTTTAACCGCCACCTGTTATGTGATGGCAATTACCATGGCCGGCTTGACCCTGATGCCGTTTGTCGGTGCTTTCTGGCGTGCGCGCCGGCCGGCGGCGGTGGCGCCGTGACCTCTGGCACGGGTGCGCCGGCGCGCAACGCAAGGGCCGTCCAGCCAGGGGCGATCCAACCCGATTGGTGGTCAAAGACCTTGGCCGGTGCATTGTTCGGCTTCGGTCTAGGCATAGCGATCAGCGGCCTGGTGGCATGGGCAGGTTCGGGCGGCCCATGGCAAGCCAATAAATATCAGGCGGCGATGTGGTTGGTGGTGCCGATCAGCATCCTCGTGCTGGCCTTTACCTATCTCTTTCGCCGTAGCTGGCACGCATGGCTGTACTTGGCTTTGGCCAATGTGCTGGCTTTCGGCTTGCTCGCAGCTTGCCGTTATTTCCTCAATTGATACCGGAGAATCCGACGCCATGCGTACCGATATCATTCGTATTTATAAAACACTGCACACCTGGACCGGCATCTTGGCCGGCCTGGCGCTATTTATTGCGTTTTATGCCGGCGCTGTAACCATGCTCAAAGCACCGCTGACGCGTTGGGCCGCGACGCCCGCGTCAAGCCAGGCTGTCGCCCTGAATACCTTGCCCAGCCTGACTGATGCAACCTTGGCGGCCTATCCTGCGGCGCGCAAACAGTTCACCGTGCATCTGCGTGTCACCGAGGACGTGCCCGCGCCACTGACCTGGCAAGCGCCCAATCAAGTGCAATGGGCGGCAGGCTTGGCTGCCGATGGAAGCCTGCAAACCAGCTCCAGCCGTCCATCCGATGTGGCGCAATTTATCGATGTGCTGCACATGACCGCCGGCATTCCCGGCAGTCTCACCTTGAGCATGGGTTTGATGGCGGCGGTAGGCGTCTTGTATGGGTTGGCGCTGGTGTCGGGCTTGATCGTGGTACTGCCGACTTTGGTCAAGGATCTATTGGCCTTACGGCTGGGCCGCAACCTGAAACGCATGTGGCTCGATGCGCACAACGTAGCCGGCATTGTCAGCCTGCCGTTTCATCTTGTCATCGCGTGGTCGGCGGTGGTCTTGGGCTTTCACGATCCGATCTATGCGGTGCAGGACAAACTGGTTTACAACTCGCAATTGGCATCGCACATGGATGCCGGGAATTTTTTCGCCGCACGCGCGCCCGTTGGCAGCGCCAAATTGCCGCTGCTTTCTCCCGCCCAACTGTTGCGCCAGATTGCCCAGCGCGCCCCCGGCTTCGAGACGGAAGCGCTGGTGTACCGCGAGCGTGGTGAACTCGGTGCGGTGGTGATAGCGCAAGGTTCCGATCCGCGCTACCTGGCGGTAGGATTGGGTGCCGTGGTGCTCGACCCGGCTACCGGACAATTTCTCAATACCACCTATCTGCCGGGTCACGCCAATCCCTGGGAAGCTTTCGTCAATAGTCTGTTTGCCTTGCATTTCGGCAGCTACGGCGGCGAGCCGATCCGCTGGACTTATTTTTTCCTTGGATTGGCCGGTGCATTCTTGTTTTATTCGGGCAATTTACTGTGGCTGGAAAGCCGGCGCAAAGCACAACGAGCGGCGGCACAGAGCGTGACTCAGCGCCGCTCGGCCTATCTGTTGGCAGCCTTGACGGTGGGCGTGTGCCTGGGG
>Ga0302227_10003624_pt1 | contig 10076 bp, 13 predicted proteins | sample II_Palsa_N1_1_FD_193525 | JGI IMG/M metagenome (GOLD analysis project Ga0302227, IMG submission 193525) | Peat permafrost microbial communities from Stordalen Mire near Abisko, Sweden - II_Palsa_N1_1 | ecosystem: Environmental > Terrestrial > Soil > Palsa > Peat permafrost | place: Sweden...
GGAGCGGCCACAGGACTTTGAGATCTAAGGGAAGCGCATTGTTCAGCAGCCTTCACAGAGAACAAAGCATTGGATTGGCAGGGTCTGGCTGCAAGCCATCGATTCATCTACCGATTTTGTAGCCTCGCAATCACTTTGCACCTATACATCCGTTGTCGCACGCTAATCCCCCTGCACCATCTGTAGTTTGACAACATCTGGTGGTAGTCTGGTAGCAAACCACACAAGGCCACACACAACAACTGCGCCCAGGATAAGGCCGAGAGCGCAAATACAGTACAGCCATCCCCACTTGCTGAGGTGGCCCCCAGGCTTGGATTCAGTGCCGTCATTCTCGCTCCTGGATTGCAATGTGTCAGCAGATCGATCTTTGACTGCTGAGTGACCAAGTAACAAAGAGCAACACGAATAGGCACGACTTGGGCGAGACTAACATTACAGCTTGCTGATAGGTGGGTAGTTCAATCTCACAATTCCCACCAGTCCCAAACTCAGCGGCCGTTTTGTTTGAGGCATCAGGGACAACGGGATCGGAGCTGAAGAACAACTTGTTAGCAGATTGATCATCAAAGTTAGATAGGTGCTGGGAGACGCGGACCGCGACACAGCGACGGGAATACGGAAAGGGGGTAGATGCAGTACGTACCGGGCAACTTGGGAATGGGGGATTGCTTGCTCAGGGACGCCATAGTAGTCTCGCAATTTGTCTTTGGAGCCGCTTGCTAGAGACATTGTCGTTGTGTTGTATGTTTGTGTCTTGTGTGTGAGGGTTGTGTTGTGGAGGACAAGAGGGAAGAAGGAGAAGAAGTGAAGGGAATAAGCCCATGGTGCGATCTAAGCACGAACCATTCCTCGCTTCTTTGAGGATATGGAACTTTTTGAGGGCCAAACGTGACACGGTGAAATGTGTATCCGATCGCCGGTGTTGTTGGGACGAAGATGATGGATATATCACGTGAGCTGTCAACATTGACTGCTTGATTGAAAGGGGCAGCATCCTGGCTGCCTTTGCGTTATGGGATGGGTGCAACTCGGCTCATGGAGTAGTGGAGAAAAGTTCTCTAGAAATAATCCGGTACCGCTCACCCTTTAAAAGCATTTAGTTTCAGGACTCAGTAGGAGGTTTCATTGTATTTGCAGCACCTCCTTTAGCTCAATTTATGTCAACATACTCGAGATAAGGACCACGCCCCCAGTCAATGCTGCTCAACCATTCGAAATCATCCAGGTCGTTGAATGAAAGAACATCCATAGCTGAATCTTGAGTAAGCGTGATCTCGCTATTCTGTGTGTTTTGCTTCGGGGTTGGTGCGAAAACTTGGTCAAGGACTCTCCTGATAACTTGGGACATTCGACGACACAGCTTGTAGTTGCCAGCTGTTGGTTTAATCCATTCCAAAAATGCAATCATCAGGCTTAGATTGTGTACCACTTCTGAGGTAGGCATCGTCACATCTATGTCGTTTGGCTGTTTCGCTTGTTTGAGAAGCTCTGTGCATAGAATCCCAGTGGATGGCATGCCGTAGCACATGATCTACGATACTGCATTAGTTGCGAACTTGGAGGGTTTTGGCGGAGGGAAGCATGTTGAAAGCACCTACAACGTAGTCATAGTCGAAGTAACTAAGATTTGACCGATCTCTTTCCAGCCACAAGAATATGATCATGTCCAACATCTCTCGTGCAACATCGACCAGCTTTTGCTTGCTGTCGTTGCCTCTTTCAGATGAAAGTCTCTCGAGAAAGAATTGTATACGAAGATAGTCCGTTCGAATAAAGATCAACTTCCACATCTTCGCGTCCGATTCACAGAGTTTGAGACTTTCTTTCGTGACTTGAAGAATTCCTGGAATTTGGGAATACGTTTCGAAAGCTCTGATTTTCAGGGCTCTGCATAAGACTTATGAGAGAAAACATGCCAAAAAATATTATCGGAGCTCATACCTGACGCGGTCCATGGACCATTGGCTGGGGTTTCCAATGAAAAGCTCCATGATCTCATCCACAAACGTGGCCATGATTACCATCGTTCGGCAAACCGTGGAGTCGTATATCTCTCCTTTCGTATTCCACCCATTCTCGTCAAGCTGGCTGATCTCGTACTGAAGTCTGTCTCCCCCTTCTATCAGCACTTCATCACTCAAATCCATAGGCAATGGGCAGGATTGATATCGGTGGCTCCAAGCTGGTGGTCTGCCAGTGAACATAGCCAGATCCTTGTCGGTCCAGAAACAACTAGCGCTTAGTCTCTTCCTCATTTCAGATCGTAGAGTGGGCCCTGGACTCTCTTGATACTTGTCATTGGGGTTAAAGCAGTGCAAGCCTATAGCCGATGCGACGGCTACAAGGTCGTGGTGCAGTCTCCAAACACGTATGTTTTGATGGGTGTTAGTGTCTGCCCGCAACTCCAGGGTTGATTCAACTTACTAGAGTCTCCATATAGGACTGTTTCCAGTAAGAGGTTCTTGTACAGTAAGCTACACATTAGTGTGTTCAGAGTGTGTTTGCAGAGCTCCAGACACCACTCAATTGACTCCTTGAGAGCCAGGACACCCTTCTTCTTATCCGAGTAAACTAAAGAGACTCCAAGAAATCCGAACTCTCTGTCGGGTAGAGAAAGAAGTCCGGTGGCCAGAGCATTCAAAAGAATGCCAATTGATTCCCACCTGGTGTTTGGTCCGGCGAACGACCCCATCCAACCGATTGCATCTTCGGGAGGTATAAACAGCACCGCACTACTTCTCGTTATCGCCTCCGATAGCTTCTCGAGCTCAGAGTCTTTTCTCGGTTCCCTTAAATAAGGTTGATAAGTTGCAAACAGCGAGTCGAGCATATTCTTCATGCTAGGTTTCAGGAAGTCAACCTCGCCAGGACTCTCCAAGTAGCGACCAAGCAAGTTCTGACAATCCACACGGCTTGGAAGAACCTTCAAGATATTGACGCCCATCGCGATCGAAGCTGGATCCATAACAGTCCGAGCCTCAGACTCTTCAGCGTCATTAGCAGCCTCATCTTCATGTTCATTAATTGTCGCAGAAAAGCTCGTCGAACCAAGGAACCCCGAAGGACAAGCCCGAATCCTGCCTGCACCCCGACCAGAAATCGGGGTAGAGAAAGGGTTATAGGGACTTATCTCTACTGCCCCTGATGATTGAGAGGGCGATTTCGGACTTGGGAGTGATGTTCCTGGGTCGTGGCTGACACTCCGAAACTGCTTTGTCATAGGGGCCTCGAGGAAGATACATTGATCGGGAGTCTTCCGCTTTCTGCATCGAGAACACAGAGCACCGAGAGGAGACGTATCACATCGTACCTTTGCCTTGCGACATGGTTCGCATGCTGGTGTAAGGCCATTGCGGCGTCTGCGGATAGACACTGCGGTTGGTGCTGTTGCTGCGGCGGAGCTCGGTGTGATGTGGCTTTCGACCCCGAGACCAATCGCTGTGAGGATCTGCGGGCTACGATCCATGTCCAAGGTATTGTGAGGCAAGGAAATATTGCGAATTGAGGGAGGTCGGGAAGAGTGAAGGTTGAAGTAAAGTATCGGGGTAGTTACCCCGAAATCTCGGAGTTCGCTTGCTGGCTCGGGGTAAGAACTTGCCTGATTGGGCTTCCTATGAGGGGATCTCCAAATCACTGCGGTGCAACCTGAATTGCTCCCTGATGCTGTGTAACCAGCTATAACTACTTTACTGATCACGTGCTTTGTCTACACTCTATCAACAATTGTTCAAGATAGGTCGTTCCCCAAAACCTGCCCCTGACTTTCCCTCTAGAGCCCGACTCCCCGACACCCCTCGCTTAAAACCTCTACCCCTATCGACGACAACGACAGCCAGGCCACAGAGCACCTTCTCGTATCCCCTTATTCAGATGACGAGCTCCCCTAAATCTCTGCTTGTTAGTGCTGGACCTCAAACAACCCTATTGGCAGCTTTCCAAGCATTTCCAACCTCAAAGTTATTCCCGATTATTTCCATCTCATCGATAACGTATATCCCGTGCTATGTGGAGATTGCGGGGTCTGGGGTTAATCGCGACAAAACCGAGGGATGAAAAAGAGCTGCCAGCTGCTTCTCAATTGACGGAAATAATCCATATGTGCGCAGAATTTCTGGGAATAGAGACTAACAGAGTCATGTCCTCCAAATTCAAACGTGAACTACAGTAGGAGGCAGAGCTATCACATGATAGATGCTGCAATGCTAAATCCGTAGACTTGGCAACCTTTCGTTCTATAAAAGCCACCCAGTGCCCCCGACCTCCTTCCAACTTCCCAGATTCTTCACAACGGCTAATCTTAAAGCACTTTCTCTTCATCAAGTACTCAAATCCCCCAAAGAACCACAACCATGGCGGCAAATCAGCCCTCCAGTAGCCCTCTCCACATTGGTATTTGTGGAGGAGGTCTCGGCGGACTTACTACTGCCATCGCCCTCCGACGAGCAGGAGTGCAAGTCACGGTCCTTGAGCAAGCCGCTGAGCTAGGTGACATCGGGGCAGGCATCCAGATGACGCCGAACGTCTCTCGACTTTTGATCAAATGGGGAGTTGCAGACCTCATACTGAAAGACTTGGTTGAGGTTGAGGAGCTGAATGTGAGGAGATGCGATGGTACAGTAAGTGAAATTTCCTCAAATCGAGATTTTAAGCGAGTGAAGGTAGGAAAATGGCTAACGGGAGCAGAAAGTAGGATATACGAGGATGATCCCTGATGTAAGGCAGGAGTTGAACTACCCGTAAGCCAAGAATAGAAAAATCCCATATTAATCTACTAACTGGATTCCAGTTGGTGGGTCGTCCACAGAGCTCACCTCCATGATGCACTCGTCAGAGTCGCCTCAAAGCTCGGCGCAAGCCTGCTCATCAACTCTCGCGCCACCAACATCGAGTATGAGAACCAGAAAAAAGTGACAGTCACCACCGCGTTGGGACAGAAACACACCTTCGACTTCCTAGTCGGCGCAGACGGCCTGAAATCTGTCGTCCGACAAGCCCTCTTCCCCGAAGTCAACCCCAAGGCACGAACACCAAACTGTGCGTACCGGGCAATCGTTCCCTACTCGTTGATTCTTAAAGATCCCATTGCCGCGCCCCTCATCAAGATTCCAACAATGGAAGTCTGGATGGGCGACAACTCATATATTATAACCTACCCCATCTCCGGGTCCACGGAAATGAACCTCGTGCTCTCACACCACGTCGATTATCCTGTTACCAGCCCAGAACCAATCGCAATTTCCGTCCTCCAAGAACAGTTCAAGAACTACGACCCGAGAATCAAAAGAGTCGTAGATATGATAACTGAATCCAACCGCTGGCCCCTACTTGTCACCGGACCCCTGGAATCCTGGAGCTCAAAGGAGAAGAATGTTGTTTTGATCGGCGATGCAGCGCACTCGATGGTGAACCACATGGCGCAAGGAGCAGCTACCAGCATGGAAGATGGTGCATTCCTGGGGCGATGCCTTGCTCAGGTTGTGGCGGGTAAGATCACGCTTGAGCAGGCGGTTAAGGTTTACGAGACCGAGAGGATGCCGAAAGCAAAGTTCAAGCAAGAGATTAGCTTTTTGAACGGGTGTATTTGGCATTTGCCGGACGGTCCGGTGCAAAGGAAGAGAGATGAGGCTATGAAAGGCGAGTTGGTGGGGAGAAGAGAGGATGGGAGTCCCAATCTGTATGGTGACCCAAAAATGATGAAGCTTGTTTATGGATATGATGCCGAAGAACATGCTGATATGACACTTGAGAGGTTCTTGAGAGGAGAGCCACGAATTGATGACAGCGATGAGCTGGACAAGGAAACGGAGGAATTATTCAGAAAATGGTCTGTAGGTGAGATGGAGGTCAGTGCAAAGTTGTAGAAAATATGAGTTATTTTTACTTCTTCAAAAACTCCTCATATAACAGATCTTTGCCATAGCAAACGCATCCTGGTGAAGTTAGGGCTCATGACACTTATCTTTCCCTGATAAGCAATAAATTACCCACCAGCTTTTTCTTGCTCTCCATCGACTCTGCCACTTCATGCCAGAATGCCGCATCCAGTGGTGCATCTTCTGGCCATCGAGCCGCGGCTCCATAGACTTCAGTGCCGCTTTACAGGTGGAGAATTCGTAGCACCACCGGTGGCTTCTGGGTTGGAATGATGATTGCCAAGAACAGAAGAGACAGGGCCTTTTATGCAGCTCTTCAACATATCGTAGACGCTAGTCTCGGTGTCCTCCACGTACGCACGAGAAAGTTGACTTAAGGAGTCGTGAGATACAAAATCACCAGAGTAGATCGTCCCAGCTGGGGAAGCAATCTCTACTCCGATAGATTGGAGAGCAGCAAAACCTAGTTTACAGGGAGTACCGCAACTAGAATTGTTAGCATATTTGGCGAGATTGAAAGTTTTCAATACTAACCTGCGTGCTCCATAAAGAGATGGGGGAAAGATAGATGAGTTGTAGGCGCTGAAGTGGAGTACCTGCAGCAAAGACCAGACGGGCAAAAATGGCTTCGGGAGCAACTAGGTAGCTGGGATCCGACAAAAATCAGACAAATAGAGGACTTTTGCCCGCTTTCCACTGGCTTTTGGAGCCTTGTAGTTCCTGGGCTTTAGTTTGGGGAACAGCCTCATATTTGGAGGAGTGGTAGTTGGTACAGCGCAGAAATTTGTGCTAAGACTACTGCATATAAACTTTCCATCAGTTTCCGTGACCTCTGCAAGGGCGAGTACTTGGCTTCGAATTGCTCCATAACTTCCTGCGGTAGAAGTATCCGTGCAAAGAAGCAGTGGAAGCAAGTTCAGCAGATTGGAAAACAGAATGATGGTATGAAGAACGTATTCAGTTGGCCGAGGAACCCTGCCCATGCTGAGAGCAGCATTGCACTTCGGGCATTTTCCAGAAAGACCACCAACATCGTGAAATTGTTTTATCTCAGCCAACGCAAGTTGAACAAGGGCTTCAGCGCTGGTGTTGGTGAGGCCGAGTCCGGATGGTTATTAGACTAGATTAGTGTTCGCCGTCAGGATAGTCCTTGAGTCCGTGAGATTGAGTAGATAAGTGGTATTCAAGACTTCGTCATAAAGAGCAGTTGAGGCTCTGTCGTTGGTGGAGGATTAACATAGTACATGGAGGACACTGAAGTTGGGAGAGCTGATGGAACGATGAATGGGGCGACGATAGGAAGTTCTGCCCGAACGAGAGCACCTGTGCCGAGAGAAAAAACTGCCTGGGCTATGAAGAGGATTATTGCCATGTCTGATTATTGTGATGCTGAAGAATTGGCGGGGATCACAGTGTGTTAGGCTGAGAAAGGCTGACATGCTCGAACATGAGATTGTGATGGATGTCAACCCGGAAGGTGCGATGGTTGAGAAACTCCTTCTTGCGGCACAGATGCCAGCCTCAGATTTTATTCTCATCTTCCTCCCAAATTTTCATAAACCCCGTGGTCTGAATATCGGCGTACTGCCTGCTTGCTGTAGCCACTAAGCATCATATTGGGTTCGGGCTGGTCATTGGTTTCGGCCATCAACGGGCTGAACCTGCATTCTTGATTGGCGATGCGTGGCAGGGTCGCTTCTACGAAGTATGCTGCTCCGCATCCCGGAACACGCTTGAGGGCTTGCATACCATCATATAGCAAGGGGAAAGCTGATGGATCGAAATGGATATTCTGCCGACGTGGTGGGCACTGGCGGATGCAGGTTGCGAAGGATAGGATGAATCGAAATCGCGGTGACCCGGCGGTTGAAAGAAGATTTTCGTGGGTTTGATTGTCTTGTCTCACTGAAAGCTCGCTGATTCGCAGGTTGTTCTACCAGACAGGGGCTGAGACCTGAGAGCGGCCCCGTGACCCTGGCATACCTCAATACGCACAACCCCTTTAAAAGATGCAAACAGCAAGTTTTAAAATGCAAAGAATAGATAAATTATGTATCGAGACGAGTTGAGGTAACATTAGGCTCACATATGTCGATTTTCTAATATGATGAAGTCGTTGAATCTTTCAAGTGTTTTAATTGACTTGATGTGGAAAATGACTAAAGCTTTTGCGAGAGCGGGAAGGGCGGACTCGAAGTGGAGAGTCCGGAAATGTACCCATCTCTGGCTCGGACTTCCATCGTGTTGACTTCCTCATAGGCCATGTGACATTCCATACGCATACAAAAATAATATTGTGAATCTTACAAGATATGTTTAATCTTTCATTTTTATGTGCAGGCCATAATTCATCAGACAGTCATGAGCCGAAGCCGGAGCAAGCAAAATAAACGACATGACCTCCTTCTCAGGTTGGCATGAACACCTAGTAAGTCCATTCTCAACCCTTTTATTCTTCATCATCTTTGAGAGCACTCTAGTAAGCACCTTTCGCACCAGGATATTGAGCGAATTGCGAATTGTCGATACTCTGCAACTGAGGGCAGCTCAATTCAGAGAAAACGGAAGCAAGAGCGGCATTCAACTGACTCAAAGGCTGAGTTATACTTGAAAACAAGCCCTTCAGGAGATCTGGCGCAGCTTGTTGCGCAAATTGGAAGGCAAAGCAAGCTGCATTGTTGCCCTGTCCCAACGTCTGAACATTGTATACCCCACCAGTCAAACTCTCCAGATCAACACCGGTGAAGGTATTGGTCTTGCCGGTATTTCCCCCGACACTCAAAAATTGAGGATACTGGAGCGCAGCAGCGTCAAGATCGAGGTTGAAATACGGAATTGTGTATTCATCGCCTATGGCGCGCTTATACCAGTTATCAGGGATTTTCTCGGCGCCTGGTGTCCATTTGAAGCCAGTGGTTGGATCACCAGTAATGGAAAAGAATGACTTCAATACTTCGCCGTCGAGGTAGCCTTCTGGGTATTCGGCTGACTTGTTGGACATGAAACGGTAGATGAAGGTGTATGCCGCCGGCTGCACCAATACACCAGTAAATGGACCGTTGAAAAAATATGGGTTGTTGTTGATGGATTGCTGGAAGCGGCTGGCACGGAATGGAGTCAACGTTGTCAGATCGTAGCCGTTGGGGCCGAGAGGTTGGGAATACAATTGGTTCCATTGACTCATGATGAGTTTGTAGTCGTTGCCGCTGTCGAAATGATTAGCCCGGGGATACGCCCTCTGAGGCGAGGAGGACTTACTATTCGTACAGGTCGGGTCTCGTTGGTGATGCATCAGACTCGTACTTATTGTGTGACCCTGAGATGCCTTGGGGTTGCCCAAGCAATCCAATTGAGCTCAGCAGGCTCGACGTGGGCGGCCCTCCAATCGACCATGATACGAGGTCTCCATCCATTACAGCACCGTAGACAGCCAAAAATGTTGCGAGATCGGTACCCATGCCAAAGACTGACCCATTTGTTAGTCCTAATCATGGCTTAGAGTCAACTATGCTCACCATCATATGTTCCTTGGATAAACTCGGTAATGGTAGCAACACCATTGTGAGGTATGTAAGCATGATTTGCCATAGCGTTCAGTCCAGGGCAAGGTCCTCGAAGATCATTGGGTCCTGGAGGTACGAAGGCGTGGGCTCCCTTGTTTGAAACATATTGTTGTGAAGCATCGAAGCCAGGCGCAATTGGTGTTCCAGCACGTCTAGTCTTGGCATCTGCCTCGATAGAAGCTGCGATGTTGGCAATATTTCGCTTTTCTTCCTCGTCCATGGAAAGGTCAAACATGCGAGAAGGGAACGCAACAATCTCGGCTAGGAAGAGAGAGAGTGCCACGAGATAAAAAAAGTACTTCATGATGGGCAAATTTGATTTAAGAGTATTTAAAAAGTCATCGACATCAAGCTGGAGATAGAAGTTTCTGAGGAGGAGAAGCATGCTATATGAATGCAAAACCTTCCGTTTCTTAGTGCCTCTGAAGCCTAGGCAAGAAGACTAGCCCAGGTGACGATGCCGTTTCCTTTCTTTCAAGCCAAGCCAACGCACTATGAAGTTCACGGTGCTTTGTCGGCACCATCCAGTGACACCGGAGAATGTACAACATGGATGAATGGAAGTCTTGATGCGTGCCATAATTGGATCTTTCAGGCCTCGGTCTGTGGGACAACCACCCGATCGGTGTCAATGAGG
>Ga0302227_10003626_pt1 | contig 10072 bp, 7 predicted proteins | sample II_Palsa_N1_1_FD_193525 | JGI IMG/M metagenome (GOLD analysis project Ga0302227, IMG submission 193525) | Peat permafrost microbial communities from Stordalen Mire near Abisko, Sweden - II_Palsa_N1_1 | ecosystem: Environmental > Terrestrial > Soil > Palsa > Peat permafrost | place: Sweden...
CCTGAAGTTGACAAATTCTGAACAACCAAAAAGTCTAAAGTATCATGCCATGATTGAAACTTAAGAGGTGAACTTCTATATTATGCTATGTACACCAAATTATGCCGACCCAGATACCAGTAATTCTATATATGGCCATCCATGATAACGTCAAGATCTAGATTTGCTACCCTTTCTCATCGGTGGGAACAAGAACCCTGGGTGCGCAACCGTAAATGATATCGAGGCCAACGCAACCATCGCTCCATCCAGGCCCAAAAAGACAGGCTCATCCCTCATTCTCGGATTGCCCCAACCACCCGCCATCTCGGGGATACGGTACAGACACCGTATGAGGATCGTGAAGAACGAAAAGCCAATGGCAAAACAGAATATCCTGAATCGCAGAGGACTCCTAGTATGTGCATCGTTGGACAGAGTCGTTGCCTCCAAACTTGTATCAGTTGTCCCTCCCACCTCAACTTTATCCTCTGTCCTCGCCTTCCTTCTCCGCAGAAAGAAATCCAGGATCATCAACCCACAGACTCCCATCGTGACGCTCTGTAGCGCAATCCCCGCGATGATCAACGCATCGCCAGCCGTCAACAGCGCCGGATTCGTGCTGTTTTTCGCACTCGCAGCAACGCCACCTCCAATGGCCTGCACAATGATACTGCCCAAATCGCTGCCAATAAAGATCCACGGATACCGATTGGGCTTCAACCTGCTATACTCCGGCCCGCAATACAGCACCATATGCTTCAGCGTCAAGTATATCCCGGCAGCGAGGAAGCTAGGCGCAAGCACCAGGCAGCAGATCTGCACTTCGAAGCCAGTGTTGGACCAAGGGTTCTTGTGCATGATAAGGCGCCCAATGTATCCGACACATTCTCCGAATGTTCCAATGCCAACGGCCAGCATGAAGGTCCATGTTCGCGTCCATGTTCCGATGATTAGTTGCGCGATGAGGAGGAAGCCGAAGAGCGCGGCGAAAAAGGCGTTGGCGCCGAGGTTTGGGTAGTAGCCGTAGAGTGTCGCCTCGACGGGGCAGAGTGCGCTCACGGCGTTGCAGAGATCGTGGCCGTTTTGCCCCATGTTGAAGGTTCGTGGTGGGTGGTTGAGAAGACGACGAACTAGAAAAGTGGGAGGCTGAGACAACCCTTGACCTTATCTGAATCACCAATCCCTACAGGGAGACGGCCTGCTGGTTGAATAGTTGAATAGCGTATAGCGCAATGTAGCCAGGCGTAGCTGTTTCAGTCAATCGCAACTTCGTGGGTAGATGAGGGCGCACTTAGAAGGAAAGGCGAAGAAAATATACAAGAAGAAAAACCCTGAAGAAGAGATGGGAATCGGCGAACCGAGATAACTCTCGGCGTCGTATTCGTGTTTCGGCTCGTTGGCCATCCGGGCAGGCTATCATCTCAAGTTTCTCAACATCGTCGCAAGCGAAGTACGGAATTACGATGGCAGCCTCTTATCGGATGGTGGCGTCCAATTGCACCTCCCACTGTACGAAGCCGGTGGGCTTGCTCGCGGAGGATTACTTAAGCCCCAAGATTTCCCCTCCACATAGCGGAGATGCTTTGCATGTCTCCCCTGCTTAGCGCTGACCAGCCGGCCCGTCTTAGCGAATACTCTCGTACCTCGCTTACAGTTACTGGCTGAGAACACTTTATAATATTCGCTGTTCTACTGTGCCGGTTGACTCTAAAGGGAGACATATTTGGAACTGAGCCATTCCCAATTCTTGGACTCTTGCAATCTTTGAAATCAGACATTTATTGGTGCTAAGTCTTTGAAGTCTTCTGACTGCACTTAAGCGAGATACTGCTGAGAGCTGAGGGGAGCAATTCCCTAAAACAGCTAGCCGAAACCTATCTTACGAGAAGAGATTTGGGGTTCACGTGTAAGTTTCTCACTTGAATAATAATCAGTGGAGGCTTTTCTCAAAGCTTTCGAGGAATTCAAGTTGATGATGAGAAACACGAAGACCCTATTGTTGCTTTGCTTTGCTCTCTCCAACTCCAAGTAGGATACTATCATCATTGATGATTCATCAATGACCTTTACTTCATTCTGAGATGTCTGAGGGAGCTCACCCAACTATGGAGCAAACCTACTCTTCCTCGTATACCCCACAGCTGACTTTGCAACCCACAGTTTATCCAGCAGCGGCCAACATCTCATTATAACAATGCCCCAACGCAACCGCGAAGCTGCAATCACTTCCAAGAAAGTACTTCGCCCTATGCGCCTTATTGCAATCCGTCCCGGGCCCATTATAATCCATACAAGTATCACTCCTAAACGGACACCTCCCCTCCCTAATCCCAAACTTATTACTGCAATTCTCCCCCCCATGATTCTTCACACAACCCAGACTCGGACACCAGATATCCTCACATCGCTTCTTCAGATCATGATCGTGGTCGTGCAGGTCCTTGTACCCGAAATCGTAGACGAAGACGTTGCCAAGTTGTCTGTGTGGCTGGACTTTCTCCGCGAGGTAGATGACGCCGTCTTTAATAATATTGCCATCCACGCCATGGACGTGATCAGTCTGGTACCGCCCTAGAACAGCATAATCCCCATCCAAGCCCTCCATCTCAAATTCACCCAAGTCAGTCGCCTCGATCATTTTCCCCCCATGCTCCACCAGTGCATTCTCAACCGGGAAGTAGATCCTGATCTCCTGATTTGCTTCGTCGTAGAAATGGGACTCGAATTTCTGGAGCTCGTGGTAGTGGGCGTAGTAGTGCTCTTCGAAGTCTTCGATCTCGGAGGCGGGAATCTGCATTTTCTTGCAGCCGACTAATTTGACGGTTTCATTGGGGTGCTTGTAGCTGCGGGAATTGATGTAGCGTTCTTCATAGGAGAGAAGCTCGCGCTTCACGACGCCTGAAGAGGCGCGAGGCCGAGCTGACGTGGGAGTCCATGTTAGGAGTGAGGCTCCGAGCAGAAGGATAGAGCGGAGAGAGAATCGCATATTGACGAAAGGAGACTTGCGTTTAAGTCAAACCTTTGAAGGTTAAAGTGTTTCGGAAGCTAGAAAGTAGCAATGATTGAGAAGGTTTGGGGAGTTTCTTTTAGCTGGGTGCAGTGACAAGGTCTTTATAGAGAAAGTCGCCCCATCCTGTCGCCTCATACAATTCCCGTGATACAAGTCGGCAAACGCCATATCCTCTATTTATGGCCTCCGAATCCACCACGCCACAGACCGCCCTTCCCACAAACTGCATTCAATTTATATTTGGACGAGTCGGGTTGCTCCCTTGGGGGCCATTTTCAGCTCGTTCAAATTTAGCCTCCCGCGGTTGAAATCCTTAAATATCGTTCATCTGAAACGCTTGGCGCATCCTTATCCCATCAGACGGGCAGTCTCTTGTCCCGATCTATAAGGGGTGTTGTACACCGCAGTTAAGAGCGGCCCGGATAGTAGAACCGTGTCTTGATTGGTTGTAATTAAATTGTTTTGCTGCATGTGGTGAACATAGAGTACGAGGCGCTTCTTGAAGGAGCACTCGCTTATAGTGCCAAGAAATAGGTAATCCTTCAGAGGAATGATACTCGTAAAAATCACATGATGGAAGTTGCATGGAGTTCTCATTTTGATGCCTCAACAATCGTTGTACAATTATTTTTCACGAGATAAGATTTGCTTACCTCAAGGAGGACCGCCTAGAGTTTCCCTTGCTTGTCGAAAGGGGGGAATAGCGCCCGGATCCTCGTCTAATTAGCGAAAGGCTCCCCATCAGGGATTCAAAGCACTAATTTCAAGAGAACCACCAGGGTAATTTTCCGGTAATAGGGAAATTACATTAGTGACTGCCGTTTTGCTTCCAGCTTACCCTTGGGTTTGTATTTCCAGTCTACAAATTCCCAAAAGCGATGGGGTTTTGATGTTCCAAATCACGTGTGGATGTGTGCAAAGCGGGGTTTCTGGATAGGGGTGTCACGCTCAGGACTGTAAGTGGTCAACCTCACCCAACGACGTCATTACACCCATCTTGTTTCTTAAACTCCAACAATGAATAATGAGGCTGTGCTCCTTCATATCTCCTTCAGGAGAAAAAATTCGTCTCGATCTTCGAGCACTACATGAAAGTTATTATATGAGTATGCTACACAATTTTTGATCATCTACAAAGTAATAAGATGGGTATCCCCTATTCCAAACAAATCAACCTCGCCTTCGATCAAGTTACGCCACTCGTGGCGCATGGATTCACAGTCCTTCAAACCACCCGGAACATCACATACCTCCTCGCCGCAATCCAAGTCTTGACTGCTGTTTTCCTCGGCCTCATCTTGATGGTACTTTTTGGTCTCATTATCACTGTGAGCCCGGACCTTGAGCATGAGCGGCGGGTGCTGGTCACTCCGGTTGTAAAATGGATTGCGGATACGATTATGGATTATGGATGGGCGGTGAGAGTAGGGGTTTGGATTGTGGTTATTGGGTCGGTGGTGGGCGCAGCTGGGGGCGTGTATGTTACGTGGGAGGTTGCTGAATCGGTGGATGTTGAGGTAGATGATCCTGATGGAGAAGATAAGTCTGGGGATAAGGTTGACGCAAAATCTTAAAGATATGGTATTTATTAGGAATTTCAGATTGGGGATCTATCTCTTTAAGATCACGTAATTGGGGGTAAGACAAAATGGAGAGGGTGCCAAAAGCGTGGAATTGGGTTCGAGAATGACAATATTATCTATCTCAAGAAGTGGTCAGAAGAAACTGGTTTTCGGTCTTAATGTTGCAAAAGTACCTAAGCTTCTTGACTAGAAGCATCGACTTGGTTCTCAGCCTTCGGACTCAAATCATAATCAGCCTGCTTCCTAGTACAAGCATATTTCGCATCAACATCCACGCCCTCAGCCCGCTCTTTCTCTATTTGCTCCCTTAGTTTCCTATTCTTCTCCTCCACTTCCTTTCTTGCCACAACAAGCTCTTCTGCAGTCCACTTGGGTGGCCTGTAGCTGTCGGGCGGGTTATACAACGCTTCGTAATCAACAACCTTCCGCCCATCGACTCCACGGAACAAATCTTCTTGTTCCTGCGACCATGGAAAGAGGTCTAGCATGTGTTTTATCTGAGCTGGGCTTAAACCCACGGCATCTATGACAATGCGCTCAGGGGGTCCACCGAAAGAGCGCATAACGCCGTCGTCGCCCATTTTGAGGCAGCCTTCCGGGACCTGCTTCAATTGACGCATGAATGAGTTTGCTGAGGTTTCGGCTCCGGATTTGTCCTTTGAAACTTGAGCATGGTTTTTGGTTAGAAGGTTGCATTGTGAGAATTGCTTACTTCAGACGTCATAATTTTTTCCCTGAACGTGAACTTGTGTGAGCGGACCAGGCGAGTAAAGAGGCGACGATAAAGTTAATTAATTGACCTGTATTTTGAAACTATACAGTGATGACAATTTAGAAAACCTTGACTAGTATGGCAAAGCAATTGAAGTTAGATGCTGGATATTTTGATGATGCAGAGGTGCGTGGCAATTAGGCTTCCATGCTGCGCCGCATCGCTCGGAATGTTGATTTAGGCACAACGAGCTTCCCCCAATCAGATTTGAGATACTTGATATTCTCATCATTATGTTACTTCATTTAACATGCGATAAATGCTCTAATAATCCCTGTGCTGATCCGGAAAGCTATCCCAAAGCATTAACACGTTCGAGAAAGGCAACTCTGGGTCCAAATTTGCGTCGTCTTCCTTGTATTATTCCCTCTAGTATCTAGAGATTATTATTCCACCCTAGATGCTAGAGCAGGGACTAGCCGCCTAGCTCCTATTATAGATAGTCTTAATTTTGTAGTTCTTTTGCTTAAATATATACTTTGTTATATATTATCTCGCGACCTTACTTACCCTCGCTTCTCTAAGTAGAAGTAGCATAGTTATCATCTACTCTTCTCGCGCGTGTATTTTTATTGCGGCTACCTACAAGCCTTACAGCCCATAGGATAAACCGGCAAAATCGCCTGTAGTATCAGCATTGCACCCAGAAAGCCCACTACTCGAATCTGACCTAGTTATGTTTTAAGTCACTAGCAACACAATAAAATACGATTGGCTCGTGGGCACCTGACTTTGATAGCCGGACACCAGCATCTAATCTCAACATAATCATGGACTGAACACTGGCATCGGATTTTTATCATTTTGAGTGTCTGAAGGAGGGCATCCTTGTAATGTTCACGTTTGTCGCTAGGGCGTATTGTCTTATTTAAATCTAGGAAATCAAGCACAGAGCGAGGATTGAACGAACCTCTTTCTCTTTTAAGGGAGCTCAGAAAGGGTTAGTTTGGTTCTCTGCTTGCCCAAGAACAATCACTAAATAGCATGGAATCTGTAATTTTCTTGCCGTGCGAAAAGCAGTAGCATCTATGTACGAATCGAAAGTCTAGCTAAAATGAGGTATGTTCGCAGTCCAAGTAGAAACGTAGGCAAGAGGCGGAAGATAGAACAGTGTACGAAAAGTCTCAACAAGGATAAAAAGCCGCGCAATTACATAAGAGAACGCCAAGATGAAAAAAGTTCCATCTGCGCAAGACGTGAAGTCTGCCGAAACCCTAAGCAAGAATGTGATGAGGCCGAATATTGTTGAATGTAAACTTGCAACCCTCCAGGAAATCAACTCAATATTCGTCGGGAAAGTAAAGTTCCAGGCCCCAACATGTATTCCGCCAAAAATCGTTGCACTCGACAACACAGCATAATACCACCACCAGCTGTCGCGATCGAGGTGATAATCTTCTAGAGCATCGCTCGAGATCGGGAATCCGTTCTCGTACACCCAAGATTTTAGTCTCATGACTCTCCTCACGGGACGTTCTTCGATGAGCGCCAATACCCTTTCAGGAATTAGTCCCTCGAATTGCAATATTGTTGTAGTCGCTTCAACGTTCTTTGGCTTTGACCAGTATATGGCATAAATGATAATGGCACAGGTAGCGAAAGCTATCACAGCGAGCTCGAGCTGAGAAATGACGAGGTTTCGCGCTGCTCGAACAATTATTTGGACTGTTGCCCAGAATATTTGAAAAAGAGCAATGAATTTAACAAAGACGTCACTCTTGGATCGGTCTAACAATTCCGTCTCGCTGATATTAGGGATCCTCGGGAGAATGCCGTCATTCCGAACTTGCCAAATTTGTCTTCCAGTAAGGTGATATAAGGGGTAAGTAGAGCTTTCCGGAACATCTCTATTGAGCATTAAAGGCAGAGGCTTTCGATTGATGTTGTTGCAATCCTTGGGATAGGTGCTTCCACTTGAAGGCCAACTCTGGGGCCGGGTTAATCTGTTAGAACGTCTGCTATATGACGCATCTTCTAACGGGATGTATGCTGCTGCATGTAAAGGTTCCTGAACACCGCTTTGTATAACGAAGCCTCCCATATTTGCGTAATAGCTATGAATCAAAGTCCAAGGAACATTATCCTCTGAGGCGAATGACTGAAGATCCCATAGGATCCTCTTCGCCGCCAATAGCTCATACCAAGCTATTCCTATTACGACCTCCGGGGCAATCATTGTTATCATCATCCATTTCGCACTAGTGTAGAACCTTTTCGTGTGCCACTTCAGACTTCCCCTCCATCCTGGCTTGCAGGCAGAACGTTGCTCAGGAACATTCGGATGTTGGACTGTCCATGTGCAGGCAAAAATCGTAAATAGAGAGCTCCACAGTATTTCCATTGTTCCCCGGGAGCTCGGAGAAGAGACGAAATTGAAGTGCGGAGGTAATTGAGTGTTCGTCGCGTTAGCCATGATAGGGTTCCTGCCGAAATAAGGTGATATAAAAGGATCTCGTATAGAAAATGAGCGAAAGAGATGGTGTTGTTGATCCTCTAGAATGAATTACGGCAATTATTGAGACGGTGTCGTGGTCTCGAGCTTCGTCTCTCGGCCGTCCTCAATTGCCTCGCAGCCTTCTGAGCCAAAAAACCAACCAAGCAATTTGCGACAACTGAGTTTGAGATGAAAATAAGAAGCTATGGAAGGATGAATGGCGCATGCGAGAGCAATCATTGACGAGTTTTTCTAGTTAAAAAAAGAAAAAGACACTGCCGCAGAGCGATGTCTCCAAGTGAAGGCGAGGCTTTTAAGCTGGAGACCTACTCGTATGTCACGTACAGGGATCATGCGTCGTCTGCAAGTCTGGGACAAATCGCATGTAGCATGCTTTGCACTCCGCCACCACAGAAGCACTCCAAGTGGATAAGACAAATGCAGGAGAGGCCCTAATCAACAGCTATTGCGTGGAATCCAGCTACCAAAAGCCATGTTGTTCATAAAAATGGGGCGCAGTAAGGCTAGTTGGACTCTTGCAAGTTGCAACGCCCAAAATTCACAGTAGTGGCGTGGGCTGCGGCCTTGCTCCGCCCAACTGAGAAGTTTTGCTTTTTCCATTGGGAGTGAAAACGCTAGCCCCTGAAGGCACCAGCTGACCAATACAGTTATCACCCTAGAAATAGTGTATTCTAGGCCTAGCGTCTTTCATGTATTTCACGCCTTTTTGAATTTCGGATCCTTGAAAGTTTTCAAGATTTTGCTGCAAAAACATGATTAACTGATCTGTGCCAGCCTAGTAGAATATTAAAGCAGCACTTGTATCATCGACACACGGTTACTTTCAAGGATCATATTTCTAGGGTGATAGCTGTATAGCACAATCGAATCGGAGAACACGGGCGTTTGACGCCTTGCAGAATGGACCTCGATGTGGCCGCCATGTAAGACATACAGACCGACTCGGGGTTGTAGCTGAACTGAAACAATCCCCCACTAGTGGTTGTTAGAATTCGTGGCGCAGAGCTGTGTTTCAATGTACTGTAACTTTTGGAACATTCGTAATCTAACATGCCACTACTTTTCAGATTGTTCCTTAAATCAGGGAACATTCAAAAAAGCAAATTGGCAGTCAGGCTCTAAATGTCCCTCGAGCTACAGTACATTGAAACCCAGTATTGCGTCACGAATTCAGACACCCACTGGTGCCCCATGTTTCACTACTTTATATATAATGCCATCCCATCAAGAATCATTCATGCGCCAATTATTTTCTTCAAGGCCAATAATACTGGCACGAATATTCGCCCGTCATGTCTCTGTTCAGTTATGATGCCATCCCAATCGATGCAAAGGAGCAGATTCGTATATTCACGCTTTCACCCTCAATTAAAGATTCTTTAACCAACCCGATTATCGATAAGGAATTGATTGAGGGTAGCCTGGAGGCTGTCAACCGGGCCGAGAAGCCCGAGTATACGGCTCTATCGTACACCTGGGGAAATGATACCCCTCTGCGGACAATTCTTATCAAGGGCCAACCGTTCGAGATCACTACAAACCTCCATGACGCCCTATCCGAACTTCGGCAAGAGCATAAGCCAGTTCGTCTCTGGATCGATGCAATATGCATCAATCAAAAAGACAATTCCGAAAAGAGCGAGCAAGTGATACAGATGGTGGATATTTACAAGGCAGCAAATTCTGTCTTTGCATGGCTTGGATGTGCCGCTGATGACAGCGACATTGGAATGAAAGGCATTCGGAAGATTGGAGACGATGCAATTCGGGCAGGCCTGCTTGAACTTGACCGTGAGAGAATGCTGAAATTGTGGGACCCAGATCCCGAAGGCCTTCTTGCTAGCATCCGAGAACCACTCGAGAATCTCTCCAAGGCCCTGGACGTAAACTTTCCGCAACTAGCCATAAAATGTATCGAAGAAAGAAGCTACTGGGAACGAACTTGGATTGTTCAAGAATTCTCAGTAGCTTCTGATCTCGTTATAGCATGCGGCAAGGAGCGTTTGAATTACCCTCAGTTGCATGCTGCAATTATCTTCCTCGGGATGCATGTTAGTTTATTTGTTGCCGATACATCATCGGATCCTGTCCGTGGACCTCTCTACAGGCAATTTATGCAGATAGCCGGCCGCAAAACTAGTACGAGCAAACTCATTGGAGCGCGAGGCAGATATCAAAAGCAGACGGCCACTTACCATTCCTCATTGATGGAGCTTCTATCTCTGTTTGCGAATTCCATGAAGGCTACCGACCCTAGGGACAGAATATAT
>Ga0302227_10003631_pt1 | contig 10068 bp, 10 predicted proteins | sample II_Palsa_N1_1_FD_193525 | JGI IMG/M metagenome (GOLD analysis project Ga0302227, IMG submission 193525) | Peat permafrost microbial communities from Stordalen Mire near Abisko, Sweden - II_Palsa_N1_1 | ecosystem: Environmental > Terrestrial > Soil > Palsa > Peat permafrost | place: Sweden...
GGCCAGCCCGCCGGCAAGGTCATCGAACTTGCCGTGACGCCACTGGAAATTTCAGCCACCCACATTCGCGAACTGCTCGCTGCGGGGCGCGATCCGCGATATCTGCTGCCCGCCGGTTTGTTTGATGGCGCGGAATTGCTGGCGCCTTATAGATCCTGAGGTCAGCAGGCATCTTGTGATTGGGGCTCACCGCCAACCTACCAATGCGTGATCACGCCTCGGCGGAAGCGAACCGACCCTCGGGAGCTCCGCGATCCAGCACATCCGGCAGTGCCTGACCGTTCTCGGTGAAGCTCAGCGAGACGGAGTTGAGGCAGTGGCGGTCGCCGGTCGGCTTGGGGCCGTCGGGGAAGACGTGGCCCAGATGACTGCCGCAGCGCGCGCAGACTTCTTCCGTGCGGATCATGCCGTAGCTGGTGTCGCGGATCAGCTTGATATGTGCGTCGTCGTACGGCTGGAAGAAACTCGGCCAGCCGGTACCGGAATCGAATTTGGCGCTGGAACGGAACAGCGGCAGGCCGCAGAAGCGGCAGGTGTAGACACCATCCTTCTTGTTGTCGAGAAATATGCCGCAGAACGCCGCTTCGGTGCCGTGTTCCAGCAGCACGCGTTTCTCGTCGCGATCGAGTCCGGCGGTGATGTCCTTGCGCTGTGCGTCGTCGGGAGGGGTGAGATCGAAGTTAGTCATGGCAACTCCTGACGTGAAAGGGTTGGGATGAAGCTCACCCAAGAATGTTGGGATGCGGCGAAAACAATCCAACCCGTGCTTGGCTCATTGATTTTGTGAACACCGGGCTACCTAGCGCTCAATTGTCCGCTCACGTCATTGATCGAGTCGCGGATGCGCTTGCTGAAAATCGAGTCCTCGTGATGAAGCAACAGCAGCCGTTCGGTGGCGCGGGTCATCGCGACATACAGCAGGCGCGCCTCGTGGGATTCCTCTTCGCCAGTGGCTGGCATCTGTCCCAGGCCGGGAATGATCACGACGGGAAACTCGAGCCCCTTGCTGGATTTCATGCTGACGATGCGCACGGCGTCCTTCACCAGAAAGAGTGATGCCTTGCCACCTTTGTCATCGGCCAGCCGGCAGCTGATGCCGGCGTGATCCAGTGCATCGCGCCACTGGTCGCCCTGTTTGTTATGGCGAAACAATACAGCGATGTCGTCGAGCCGGCGGCCGTGCGCCTGCTCGTCGCGGATCTGGCTGATCAGGGTGGTGATTTCCTCGTTGGCGCTATTGGCGCGTATCAACTCCGGTACGGCGCCGCGGCGACCGGCGCTTTCGGGGGCGATCAGCGGTACGCCATCGTCGTCCCCGGGCTGCGCGTCGAGCAGCTCGTTGGCGAAGCCCCGTGCCACGGCGAGGATTTCCAGCGTGTTGCGATAGTTGAGTTTGAGGATGGTGGTGCGGCCCTGCGCCTGCACGCCGAGACTTTTCCAGGTGAATTTTCGGCGGTCGGCACGGCCGTTGATATTCTGCGCGTCGTCGTAAAGCACCAGCAGCGAGTTGGTGTTCGGGTCGATCATCTGCATGATGAGCTTGTACCAGTCCGGCTCGAAATCGTGGCCTTCGTCGATCAGCACGGCGCCGTACTGGAACCGCGGGATCTGACCCTTCTCGACACCGTCGATCACCTTCTGCACCATCTGCGCGAAGAAATCCTCGCTGCCTTGCGCGGGCAGATCCACGTGATAGGCCGTCAACATCTTGTGGCACCACTTGTGGAAGTTGTAGACCTGCACTTTTTCGCTGAGGCCGCGCTCGCCAATCAGCTGGTCGAGCCGCGCGGCCAGCGTCTTGTTGTAGCAGAGCACCAGAATGGGCTTGCCCAGTTCGCGCGCCAGCTGCATCGCGCGAAAACCCAGGATCATGGTTTTGCCCGAGCCAGCCACGCCGTGGATGATCCGATGCTCGTCGCCGAGTGAGCGCGCCAGCTGCTCCTGCTGCGCGTCCATCACCTTGACGATATCGGGAATCTCCAGCGGCCGCGTGATCGGGCCGGTCTCATCAAACAGGCCGAACTGGCCCTCGCCCGGGGCCACGCGAATTTCAGGAAACAGGTGCCAGCGCACGCGGTCGATCTGCGGCAGCGTCATGGCCGTCGGAAAAACTTGCGGAAACATCGCCCACAGCTGTTCTTGAAACCTTTCCGGATCGACCGTGTCGTAAATTTCCTCGCGACAGATCGTCAGGTGCGCGGGGATGACGGCGTCGAGGCCGCCATCAATAAATTGCTTGCGGCTGATATTCGCCAGCACCACGCCATACGCCCACGGCATCATCAGTTTGCCGGCGTGGCGGCTGCTTGGTGGATGACGCAGCGCAGGGTCGCGTTCCAGCACGACACCAATCTCCAGCGCATAGGCGCGCGCCTGCAGCAGCGGGTTGGCCTCCTTCACCAGACCACGATCGGTGATCAGGGTGAACTGGGTGCTGTCGGCATGCTGGATGGTTTCGGCCTTCCAGTCCTTTACCTCAAGCACCAGCATGCCTCGCCGGGGGTGAAACACCACAAAATCGGGGCGCCGCTGCTTCAGGCCAATTGGCACGTCGTACCAAAGCAGATAATCGTCTTCGAGCTTGCTTTCGAGTCGTTCAGAGAAGCGTTTTTCGCCGCCGGTCATACGGGGCAGACAGCCATTGCGGGTCGGGGTAAGCGTGGCCATCCTGCGTCCAGAAAGTGTCTGTCGTCGAAAGTAGCGAAAAGCGCCGGCGTGTCAACGCTCACCTTTACGTGTCGCCGATCCCGTATCTTAGTACCCGCCAGGTTCGGGGGCGGCACTAGTGGTACAAGGGGCGGCGCTTGAACATCGTGCGATGACTTGGCCAAGGAACGATTGATGCCGTTTCAGATTGAAACGCTCTCACTGATAAGCGCTCTGCAGACGGCGCTGATGGCTGTGATGCTCTGGGCCGGCACTTACGGCGATGCGGGTCGTGTACGCCGCAGTTTGCGTATCCGGTCAGCCGCTCTGGCAGTCGAGGCATTCGGTTGGGGCACTCTGGCTGCGAGTGCCTATCTCCCACACGCGATGCTCTTGCTTGGTGGCAACGCCTTCAATCTGCTGGCTCAAGGCATGAGTGTAGTTGCCTTGCGCATGCTGCTTGGCGAAAGCCTGCGCGGTCGACTGGTGCTGGCAGTCGGACTATTCGGATGGCTCGGTGTTGCGTGGTTCGGGCTGATCGAGCCCAATTACCAGGCACGCGTGCTATGGGGCTCACTCGCTATCGGCATCAATATTTTGCTCAGCGTGGAAGCGCTGATTGGTGTTGCCGTGCGCCGCCACTCGCGCGCGCGCTACGCACTGCTTAGCGTCTTCGCGATGGCGGCTGCGCTGCTTATCTGGCGTAACATCCAGCTCTGGCTGGGTGACTATCAGCTTCCTAGCATTACTGCACCCAGCAACACCAATTTCCTCTATGTGATGCTTTCCGGCCTGCAGCCGCTGTTCGCCGGTATCGGCTTTCTGCTGCTTTACAACGAAATCCTGCAACAAGAGCTGCGCCTGCTGGCGAGAATCGATCCGCTGACGGGCGTAAGCAATCGGCTGGCGATCAACGAAGCAACGACGCTGATGCTGGCCAACTCTGCCCGGCATCGCCAGCCGCTGGGCATGCTGATGCTCGACGCGGATCACTTCAAAAGTGTGAATGACCGCTTTGGTCACGATGGCGGCGACAAGGTGTTGTGCTCGCTGGTTCTCAGTATCCGCACCATCTTGCGCGATAGCGATTTGATTGGTCGCGTCGGTGGTGAGGAGTTCGTGGTGCTGTCGCCCGGCGCCGATCTTGCCAGTGCAATGATTCTGGCCGAGCGCGTGCGGGCAACGGTAGAAAAAACGCCGCTGATCATTGATGGCCATTCGTTGACGTTGACGGTGTCGGTCGGTGTTTCTGTCGCCGGTTTGAATGATCGTGACAGCACAGCGCTGCTGCAGCGCGCCGACAAGGCGCTGTATGCCGCCAAGCGGGCTGGGCGCAATCGAGTGGAGGCTGCGGTAGAAAAGGCCTTTGAGGAAAAATTGACCCAACCTTCGGCTTGAACGCGGTCGTCAGGAAGTGACCCGCACCTGCTTTGGCCAGTACCGAGGTCGGTCGCAGGCATGCCCATGCGTTTGCACGAACGGTTGGCGATGCCGTCCTTCAGGGCTGTTCGAAATACCGGTGCAATGGACCACAACGCATGTGTGGCGGCCTTCGTCTGTCGTTGCTGCCATTGGCTATGTCGCAGCATGTGGCCGGTCCAGCCCGGAAACAGGGCGGTGCCGGCCAGCAGAAAAAGATCGCGTAACAGTCCTGCTGCCGGTACCGGCAGCTTCGCTTGCGAGAGCAAGTGAAGCAACTCTTGCGAGCGATCAATAAAAGCCAGTTTCGGTTGGATTTGCTTGAAGTAATCGGCGACATCTTGCTTTGATGTCGATACATCACGGGCGCTCAGCGCTTCAGCGATGCGGTGCACTTCGTTGTAATAGCGGTCAACGGCTCCCGTCGGCAACGCGACGTGGCTGTAGCGGCGGTAGCCCTGCAGAAAACTGTCTGTCAGGGAGGCATACGTCGTTGCACCCACGAACATCGTGGTGCGCCGAAGCCGGCCAAATCAGATCGTTGCGAAAATTGGAGTGATCCCACACGCCGGCAAGCGCCAGCGGATGCAGCGTCTGCAAGGTCAGCGCGGCGAGTCCGCCGGAAAGCATGCCGGGGAAATCCGAATGCACGCGCCAGGTCGCACTGTCAGGGCCAAACAGGCCGGTATCGCCAAGCGGGTGGTCATAATCGATGCCGCTGCCTTCAGTGCGCGGGAACGCACTGAGCACCCAGTGCCGGATCGCCACGCGAACTGGACTAAGTGGTCCGCCGGTGGCGTGGGTGAGCAGTTTGATGGGAGAGGCCATGACTGAATCTTAGGACCTGTTCAAAGCCAGCGCCCGATGCATGTCATCCCCTGATCGCGCATGGTTTACGTCGTGAACCCTGCGCACGGGTTACTGCCGTGGTCGCAGGGTTCACGATCGAGGTATCAAGGTGTTGGGCGATTTCAAGGCCGTCAGGGTTTGATTTGGCCGCCTGATGTGTTATCCCTATGGATCATGAAACTTCACTCGACCCGCCTTTATTTCTGGTTTTACGGCTATCCGATGCCGCAGGCGGAGCCAAGGGTGCGATCGTAAGTTACCGATTCAGCAAATCCCGAAAGCCGCCAGCTCACCACTGGCGGCTTTTTTCATGGCCTCCAGTGACTCCCGATCACCAAGGAATCACCGCATGAACACTGTCATCTCCAATACCGACACCGATGATCTTCGCATTCGCGAACTCAAGCGGCTGAGTACGCCTGCCGAAGTTATCGGCGACTGTGGCAGCAGCGAACTTGCCAGCGTCACCGTGGCCCGGACCCGGAGCAGGCTTCACGCCATACTCGATGGTACAGATGACCGCCTGGTGGTGGTGATGGGTCCCTGTTCGATCCATGACACCGCCGCGGCGCTCGAATACGCCGAGCTTCTGCGCCAGCAGCGCGAGCTGCATGCCGATACTTTGGAAGTCGTGATGCGCGTGTACTTCGAGAAGCCGCGTACCACCGTGGGCTGGAAAGGCTTGATCAACGACCCGGGCCTGGATGGCAGCTTCCGCATCGATCGCGGTCTGCGTCTGGCGCGCGGTCTGCTGATTGGCATCAATGAAATCGGCGTGCCGGCGGGCTGCGAGTTTCTTGACATGATCACGCCGCAATACATCGCCGATCTGGTGAGCTGGGGTGCCATCGGCGCGCGCACCACCGAGAGTCAGGTGCATCGCGAACTCGCTTCGGGTCTTTCGTGCCCGGTCGGCTTCAAGAACGGTACCGATGGCAACGTGAAAATCGCTGCCGATGCGGTGCAGGCGGCCTCGCAACCGCATCATTTTCTGGCGGTGACCAAGGATGGTCGCACGGCGATTGCTGCCACGACGGGCAACGAAGACTGCCACGCGATCCTGCGCGGCGGTAGTTCGCCAAATTATGCTGCCGAAAGCGTCGAAGCGGCCTGTGCTGTGCTCGACAAGGCCGGTCTGACGCCACGGCTGATGATTGATGCCAGCCACGCGAACAGCAGCAAAAAGCCGGAAAACCAGCCCGCCGTGATCGACGATATTGCCGGGCAGATTGCTGCCGGTGAATCGCGCATCATGGGTGTGATGGTGGAGAGCCATCTCGTTGCTGGCCGTCAGGATATCGAGCCGGGTAAGCCGCTGGTTTACGGCCAGAGCATCACCGACGGCTGTATTGACTGGCATAGTTCGGTGGGCGTGCTGCAGCGTCTGGCTGACGCGGTCAGGCAACGTCGCCATATTCGCTCACAGCGTGCTGCCTAAAACAGGTGCGGTGACGAGAGTGGCGCCCTCTCGGGCGCCGCCTGATCGTCATCAAAGTTTGTCTAACGCCAATTAGAGCGGTGTACAACAACTCAGTTTTCCAGTGAGGCGTCCAGCGTGATCGTGGCCTTGAGGACCTTGGATACCGGGCAACCTTCCTTCGTTGCCTGCGCTATCTTTGCGAACGCGTCAGCGTTTGCACCGGGAACCTTGGCCTTGCAGGTCAGATGCACGGCAGTAATCGAAAATCCGTCGCCGTCCTTGTCCAGCGTCACCACAGCCTTGGTGTCGATGCTGTCGGCGGTGAGGTTGGTTTTGCCCAGCTCCAGCGACAGCGCCATCGAGTAACAGCCGGCGTGCGCGGCACCGATCAATTCTTCCGGATTGGTGCCGGGGCCGTCCTCGAAGCGGGACTTGAAACCATACGGCGCCTCACGCAGAGCGCCCGTTTCAGTCGAGATGCTGCCCTGACCATCTTTGATGCCGCCAGACCAGTGTGCGGATGCGGATTTCTTCATGCTGTTCTCCTTCGGTGGTTGGATGCCTTGAATCGCCAGCGTGTCAGACCATGCATGCAGATGGCGCGAATGGATGGGCGGATCGGCTTCACGCGCGGTTTCTGCTTGCAGGCCGTATGCTCGGCAATCAGATGTATTGTGGAGGCTCTTCCATGTCGTTCGATATCCAGCACGATCAAGCTGCCCGACGTTTCGAAACCCATGTAGACGGCGTGCACTGCCTGCTCGACTACACGCTGGCTGATGGTGTGGCCACCTGTGTCATGACAATTACGCATACCGACGTGCCGGCCGAAGTCGGTGGTCGCGGTATCGCATCCGCCCTGGTGCAGGCCGCCATGAAGGTGGCTCGGGCCCAGGAGTGGAAGGTCATACCGGCCTGTTCCTATGCAGCTGTCTGGATGAAGCGGCACAACGAATATCATGATCTGCGTGCGTAAATCTGCGATGTCCCGGCATGCCGCTATCATCTGGGCAGTCGCAGCAAACTGCCCCGCCAATGACTGTCGGTTCCGTTCGAATGCCTGCATGATTCCGGCGACCGAATGACTCGCAGTTTGCCCAGCCGAATTGAACCCCTGAATTGAATCCGCGACGAGAACACACGATGCCATCGAAATCGGAAAAGAAGACTTCGTCAAAGGCTTCGTCGTCTGGCGATGCATCATCCTCGAAGGTATTGGATCAAGTGAGTCATCCGTCGAGGCACCGCTGGCGCCCGCTGCACTTCATTCGCGCAAGGCCGCGGATGCTGATTGCCTTGGCGATTTTTGTCATCGCCAGCGGCACGCTGATTGAAACGGGAATGCGCATTTCCAATGCCGTTTTGTTGGGTTTCGACCTCGGTGCCATCGTATTTCTTGCCATTTTGGCGCGCCTGTTCAATCAATCCTCGCCAACACGCATGCGTCGGCAGGCGAAGGCACAGGACACCGGCCGCTGGGGCATCCTCTGGAGCGGCATCGTGCTGTCATCGGTTGTACTGGTGGCCTTGAGCAATGAGCTGCACGCGGCAAAGGCCGGGGGTCTGCCGGCGCTGGTGGTCGGTGTGCTGAGCGTGGTGCTGACATGGCTTTTTCTCAACATCATGTTTGCCATGCACTACGCACACGGTTTCTACGGTGACTATGGCGAAAAACATACCGGACTCGATTTTCCCGATACGCCGGAGCCCGATTACTGGGATTTTGCCTATTTCGCGATCGTGATCGGCATGACGTTTCAGGTTTCCGATGTACAGATCACCAGCCGCTACCTGCGTCGCGTGGCTTTGTTGCACAGCATCATCGCGTTCTTCTTCAACGTGTTCATTATTGCCATCACCGTGAATATCGTGGCGGGCCAAAGTTAGAGTTTGCGTCCGGGCGGTGCAGAAACAATTTTTATGACGACGTAACCGGCAGTGGCCGATGTGCGAATAGGTTATGGAGACATGAGCAAATGTCTCCATCCCTCTTATCCAAGGACATTCCCATGAACGTACGTCTTGCCACACTTCTCGTTGCCGCCATGACCTGCGGTTTTGCCACCACTTCCGCGTTTGCGCAGGATGCGATGGCCCACAGCTCCAGTTCGGCGATGTCGCACGATGCGATGAAGGGTGACGCCATGAAAGGTGGCGCCATGAAGCACGATTCCATGAAGAGTGATTCGATGAAGAATGGCGCCATGAAAGGCGATTCGATGAAGCATGATTCCATGAAGAGTGACTCGATGAAGGGCGACTCCATGAAGCACGATTCGATGAAGGCACCTGTCAGCGGCAGTAGCTCGGGCCGCTAATCGCCGAGCGGCTTCGTTTCCGAAGGGGCGTTGCCATGGCGACGCCCCTTTGCTGCGGTACGAGTGCGCACGCGCGCAACAACGGCTGATCAACCGCGCATAATCGGCGGATATCCTGTTGCAGGCTGTCCGCCGTGAATGACTCGTTTGTCCGTAATCTTGGTATTCAACATCCGCTGATCCAGGCACCCATGGCGGGTTCGACGACACCGGATCTGGTCGCGGCCGTATCCAGTGCCGGTGGTTTGGGTTCGCTCGGCGCGGGTTACCTGGAGCCGCAGGCGATTCTGGATCAGGCCGCGCAGATTCGACGGCTCACCGATCGCCCGTATGCGATCGGTTTGTTCGTTCTGCCAGACGAATTCGTCGTCGATATGGCTGCGGTGACCAAGGCGCGCGAGCAACTCGATGCGTTGATGGAGCGAGAAGGTCTCGCGGTACGTACCAGTTTGCCGACACGCTGGGCTCCGCGATTTTCCGATCAGTTGGCGGCCCTGTATGAGGCGCGACCCGCGGTGGCGTTTTTTGCTTTCGGACTGATCAATGCCGCGCAAATACGCGAGCTGAAACAACGCAACATCCTCGTGATTGGCACGGCGACCACGGTGGCTGAGGCGCGTGCCTGGGCAGAATGCGGCGCCGATGCGGTAAGCCTTCAGGGTGCAGAAGCCGGGGGCCATCGCGGTACATTTTTGCATGATGCCGACGATGCGATGATCGGCCTGTTTGCCCTGTTGCCCATGGCGGTGCGCGCGATAAACATTCCCGTGATTGCTGCCGGTGGGATCATGGATGGGCGCGGCATGCTGGCTGCGGAAATTCTTGGCGCATCGGCCAGCCAGCTGGGAACTGCTTTTCTGGGCTGCCCGGAGAGTTCGGCCGCCCAGTCATGGAAGCAGGATCTCCCGCAGGCTGAAGAACAGCGCGTTACCACCATCCGCAGCTTCTCCGGTCGTGCCGCGCGTGGTTTGCGCAACCGTTACGTGGAGGCAATGGAGCCGACCATGGCCAACCTGCCGGCCTATCCCGTTCTGAACGCGCTCACCGCACCGCTGCGCCGCGCGGCGGCCGAGGCGGGTCGTGGCGATCTGCTGTCTGAATGGTGTGGGCAGGCCGCAACGCTGGTGCGGCCGATACCAGCCGCGGAGCTGGTGGGTGTCCTGATGGACGAATATCGCGCAGCCCGGTGCTCTTTGGCGGTTTGACGTGGGCTGTTTGACGTGTCGACGGGGCAGGCCGGTTATACTGCGCCCGCGCCATTCCGCGCGGTTATCTGTATCGAGGCTCCCCCTCTTGAGTACTGCCCGTACCAACAAGGCCGTTACCACGGCCACTCTGCGCAAGTCAGTGATCGACGCGCTGGAAGAATTGAAGGCCAAGGACGTTCGCGAAATCGACGTGCGCGGCAAGACCTCC
>Ga0302227_10003635_pt1 | contig 10058 bp, 8 predicted proteins | sample II_Palsa_N1_1_FD_193525 | JGI IMG/M metagenome (GOLD analysis project Ga0302227, IMG submission 193525) | Peat permafrost microbial communities from Stordalen Mire near Abisko, Sweden - II_Palsa_N1_1 | ecosystem: Environmental > Terrestrial > Soil > Palsa > Peat permafrost | place: Sweden...
AGGTTCGAGTTCTCCCAATACTCTGCCATAAGACTCCGAGCCAGATCGAGAGCATGTCTTGTAGCAACGGCATCACAATCAAATGCTTTGCAGTCAATGACGCATCGAATGAGACGATGGACACGTTCAAATATGATTCCTTTTTCAGTTAGGAATTGTCGGCGAACCACCGCGAAGTCTTTGTCTGCTGGGTGCTCTATGCCGCCAAGTTGTATTTGTATCATCAATGAGATCTTATGTGCTGTTGTTGACACTGTCTCGTGGATAGGATATTTGATGAAGGGAGACTTGTTGAATTCTCGTAGGAAGGGTCTCTCTTGTGGCTTCATTCGTAGATCTTTAAACTCAGCAGCTTGGCAAATTATATGAAGCTTCGATGTTTAGCTCGGGTTGTTCGAAAGGAGAAAAAGGGCGACTTACAATCTGTTCAGTCTTTGCCTGAGGTGGTATGCTTAACAGCAACTTCATCGTATCGTACTGTATCATGTAGCGAGACATAGCTTCGCCATATTCGGTACAGCTGAAGCGCTCATCTTTGCTGACGAGGCCACATTCTTGGAGAAGTTTGATGTCTCGCTCGCAAACCTCCTCCAGCCGCTTGTCTGTATCCCCACCCTGGCTGATACCATCGATCTTGTAATGTTTGGGATTCTGCCTCATTCTTACATTGAGAAACGTACCGGAGATCCACTGCTTTGCCTGATAAAGATTCTTCACCGAGCCAAGACTGATCTCCGAGTTCAGATGTTCAATTAGATTGAGATGCAGCGTGCTCTCCAAGACATCCTGACCGGAAATCATCTTCTTGTACTTCTCTGCTTTGTCCGACCGGGTCATGATCACTGCAATCGCACTGTCATCAAATTGAGGACGGCCAGCTCTTCCAAGCATCTGCATGACCTCCAGGTCCGAATACTCAACCAAATGGCCGTCTTGGAAGCAAACGGTACCTTTCAGCACCACGAGATGGCAAGGAAGATTAACACCTACTGCCAAAGTCGAAGTACAACAAATAAGGCTGATATCGCCTTTGAGGTAGGCTGTTTCGATTGCATGGCGGTCTTGAGGATCGAGACCAGCATGGTGAAATGCCACACCGCATCCCACCAGCTGCTGCAGCTCCTTGCTGCCAACCCGGGTCTGTTGTAGAGGTGCTGGCCAAGCTCGATCCACGACCCGTTGTCTTGACCACCACTCTGCTAGCATGGTCGCGGTTGATTCAACAGATTTTCGTGTGAAGCAGAAAACCATGATAGGCTTCTTATGAGTATGCTTTTGGATCAAAGCGGTAAGCTTACCGTCAAGGAGCTTATCAAATGCGAAGTCGTTCATTAAGCCATCGTAGCCGTAAACGTGTTTCTGTAATTTGACAGGTCTGAAATCTTCTCCAAAGGTCTCCCGATGGGCCGGAATATGCTGGTTGGTGTGATCCTTGCCGAGCCATATGGCAATGTCATGAGAATTTGGTACGGTGGCACTGAGAGCCACAAATCGGACATCAGCTCCCATAGTCTTCATCCGAGAGGTAACTGCTTCGAGGGTGGCACCTCGAATATCCTTCAGAATATGGACCTCGTCGATCAGAAATAGCTTGACCAGGTGGACTAGCTTTGCATAATCAGTCCACTTGCGAGTGATGCTATCCCATTTCTCTGGGGTAGTAACGATGATCGAGGCAGCCCTGACCCGAGCCATTTCAGCTTGAGTTGTGTCTCCAGTCAGTTCCGCACATTGAAGGTTAAGGTGGCTAAACTTCTTCTGCCAGTCTCGCATACGCTCAGCACAAAGTGACTTAGTTGGTGCCTGGTAAACAATCTTGAATTGTCCTGAGCCATGGCCTTCCACAACTTTGCAAATTGCCAGTTCAAGGAGTGCAGTCTTGCCACTCCCAGTAGGAGCTGAAACAACAACATTGTCATTGGTTTTATAGATAGGTGCAAAGCACTTGGATTGCACCGCATTGAAAAGCTCATATGGAAAGACTTGGCGAAATCGGTCAGGCAGGTCGTGTGGAGATATGAGTTGGATGCCGTGTGCCATTGGCGGAGCATGTCCAAGTGCAAGAGTTTGTGGCGTATTCTTAGTTGGAGCATAATCCTGCTGCCGAGGAGTTTCAGGATGTGATGCGTTCTCAAGCTGGTCTTTAGTTTGTGTGTATGTGGAAGGAGCATGCATACGGTTCGTGGCACGACGGAGGCTGACTCTAGCAGTGGGGCTCGATCCTTGAACGGCGAGGGGCGAGGAGTCTTCTGAAGGCACCTGGGCCGACGGACTGTACACGAAGCCGGCTGGATCATTAGTCTTCACGTAGAACCAGTAACAGTAATTTCAAAACTTACTTAAATTGTAAGGTGGAGTGACTTGCTCTATCTGAGGCTGCAGTTGATTGACCGTACTTGGCTGAATGCCATGGCCGTGAAAGCACTTGGCTGGTGCAGCATCCGCCTGCACCGGAGGCATTGACTTTCGCATCAACATAGCATTTGCCAGTTGATCTATGGAATCCAGCGGCTGAGATGTGGTCTGCGGTCGGAAAAGCTCAGCGCTCCTCTGTACCGTTGGTCCTAAATGCTGCATTAAGTTTGTCCTCGGTGGTGCTGGATTAATGGGTACTCCTTCGCGCAAGTTTTGTGCAAATCTGAAGTGATTATCTGCATTGATAAGAATCCTAGATTCCTGCTCGGGCTGGTTATAGTTCTTTCGAGGTGCAAGAGACAGACGGTTGGATCCTGTAAGCGGTGCTGGGTGGCTGTGGTACGGGGCATCAAACGGAACTCGACCTGAAGTAGACAAGTCATCAGCAGTGAGGTTGGAAACAAATAGGTGTAACCAACCAAAATCATTGAATGATGAAGGCTCTTGTGCATGATGTCTTGGTCCAGGCCTAAAGCCCCAACCAGCGGAGGGCTGTTCCTCAGAAGCATATGTGAAGTTTCCTTCTTGTGAGCCTTTGCTGTTCATGCCGGTAGCATTATCAACGATACGTTGGAGATGGGGATCGAGACGTCGATCCATCTTGGAAAAACGAAACCGGGAGCTGTGTGATGAGATGCTAGCAATAGGGTATGAAGCGTGGAGGATGTATATTGTACTCGAAAAGGAGAAAAGGGAGGAAGGAAACACAGCGACGTGCTGTGCGCTCCCATACGAGAAGCTTCAGTGATGGCAAGAAGTTCATATGAGATGAAAACAGTAGTGCGCAGGGGTGAAATGCAGGTGGTGGAGCTGGGGAGTAAATGTTGACGTGAGGAGAATTAAGCGAGACATGTCAGAGATTCCTCTGAGAAACGTGCAAGAAAATGTGCAAGAAAATGTGCAAAACTTAAATGAGAGAGCGGCTGTCCATTTCGGGCATATTCTTCTAAGTATGGATTTGAAAGATATTTTTGCCTCTTGGACACCCGGCGGCTTTGATTTGGAGTGGTTCGCAGCCATTGACCCTGGGTGGCAAGCGGAATGCAAAATTTAAGTTCTTGCCATGCAAAATCTCCAATAAGTGAAAAATGGAGCTGGTGTACGAAAATGCAGAATCTATATCAAAGCTGTAGAAATGGGTACTACTTTCCTCTACGCATCACGTGGCGGTGATTGCGCTCAGCTCATGCAAGCTGTCCCATGTACCAGTAGGTAGCCAACGCTAACCAAACGATCCCCGTTAATACCAGTGTCTTCAACCATCAACGCCTCAGATGTATGCTGCCGGCCTGGAATATGAAACCAACCCATCCCAGATTTTGCTGACATTTCCGTTCCCATTCCATTCCCAATCCATGTGCTCGGGCACCGTCATCTTGGCTCGTTTCTCGTTATGTACAATCCCATCATCGAATTCCTCAGTCCTCTCTCTTTGTCTTTCCTCTTGATGAGCCAACCCGTGAATGGTGTCTCATAGGTGAACTTGGCCGGGAAGTAGAAAGCCCTGCATTCTTGAGGCCTTCTAACGGATCTAATGTCAAAGTCGATCGGTCCTCCTCATACTGTGGCGTCAAGCCATTGTCGATAGTCGTCTTCTCATAACTTGCAATGTTGATGGGAGGAGGCCGGTTCCAGTTCCGATCCGAACCACTGTAAAGGTAGGTTGCAAAAATAACAACTGCAGTACCAATAACAAACTATATCCTGTTAGCAAGATGGTGAACCTTTAGATGAGTTCTAGCAGACGTACGTTGAAGGTAACCTGGAATTCAAAGAACCAGACGCTGAAGAGAAAGCTGAGAATGATACTAATCGACGTAGCAAAATTCTTTGCAATGTTGTCCGCATAATTGATGCACATTGCAACCAAGACTCCTCCTCCAGCCTGGAAAATGATGGCAGTCCAGACAACTGCATTGTAGCCGTCGAAGAACCCATTCTTAGCGATTTCCTCGCCATCTTTCATGAATACCCCAAATATCAACGCCGGGAACAGCGAATAGAAGGACAGCTGCACGTTCCTAGTCCATACGGTGACGTGTGCATGGCTCTCCTTCAGAACCTTCTCAAAGTATACACCAGTTAAACCGCTGATCGTTGCCGCAGCCAGAACCGCGGCGAGTCCCATCGAGTAATTCATAACCGGCTGCTTGATCCCCAAATCCTCTTCGATGCCTTCATATGTAGCGGAACGCTTCGTTAAGCCCTCTGAAAGGCCGGCCAGACCTCGTTTTGTTAACTCTCTCGCCACTTCAGCCGCGCCATTCGTCAATTGTCCCAGTTCGTGCAAGGATCGGGGGAAGTAGAATCGAGATTGAGGGTCGTCTACTGAGTATAAGGAGGGGTCGTTAGAAGGTAGTTGGACAATCGTAACTCCAAACGTCAATAATAACAGCGCAAGCCATCTCCGTGAATTCAGTGGTCGTCCAAGCATGGTAACACTGAAAATAGCTGTTGTAAGAATCTGGAAACTGTCAGAAATGTCTGCCCTGGCCTTGGGTCGAAAACCCTACCTTCAGCTGATACAAGATTTGGAAATGCACCGCCGCGAGATTGCTAACAGCAATGTACTGCAAAGAATTCTGGAGAGTATACAGAGTTGCTGGTATAGCCAACTTCCATCCATCACCGGAGAAGACTGACATGTATAATTGTTCAAAGAGTACAGTTGCGGGGGTCGAAGGAGGCAGTGTTCTAGAAATATCGTACATTGCAATCGTCAAGCTGACAGCTAACTTGATAACTTCATTGAGAAACACAGCTGTCGAGGTGAAATACCGGTGACCACCAGCAATGGGCATTATTCGAGAATAGTGCATGATCTGGCAGCTTGTCAATTGATATGTCCATATTCATGTCCTTCTGCCAAACCGCTTTGGGAGTACTGACGAGTATGAGGGCGGAATTTTGAAATGTGAGCTGATGAAAGTTAGCAAACGCAAATGAGGAAGAACATGAGCAGACGGCCATACCGTGATCAGAGAGATATGCTTCATAGGCACCCCCATCACGGCGGGTGCCTTCTGCAGCGCGTCCATCGCCAGACTGCGCTATGCCCCTACCGAGGCCCTTCTCGCCACTTGGTGATGTTGCTGGATGCGCGCAAATCAGCAGAGGTTGATCCAAATGCTTCACACAAGCCAAAGGAATGCAATATCGGTGGTGGATTTGGCCTTTTGTGCAGGCAGGCGGTGTGCGGAAAGGACTGAGGGAAAAACTCTGGCGTATGATGAGTTGTATGTTCTAGCTGTCTGAATTTGGAGCTAAAGTAAAATCAGTCCGGGGTTTCGTGGATCGTCTCTGCTCGTTAAAGGGGACGGTCCAATCGTTGCCGAATCCCCTCCCCTGGCTGGCTGTGGCTGGAAACCTGGGCGAGCGGGAGGCTGGAGCATCGAAAAAGGGGAGTTTACTTGGTAGGTTGGCAGACGGGATACTTTTCGCTCTCCACTCACGTCACCGTCACTGTCATTGAAGCAAAAGTCATCAGCTTCAGCAAATATTCCTCAAGAGAGAGGAGCCGGAAGACAAAAAGTCTTTTCCTTCCTGAACAACCGATGTTTCGATCTGAAAGACGCCTCGTCCAATGCGAAACAGCGGCTCGTGATCCGCTTTCATGCCCAAGCTCGATGTTTGATGATCACATGTATGCACAAATCCTCTCCGCTTCTTGAAGTGAGGGCTTTTTTACGTGGTCCAATGCCAAATACCGTGCGTACTATCTTATGACGACAAAGCTTACCTGGCGGGAAATATATCAGATGGCATGAATTGTGATGCTCACAAGACTGCTTCCAAGCTCTGGTTGCAGGGTTGCATCGGGTCAGCTGTGATGGGATCTGGGCTTACCGCAAGCCACAATTTGAGCAGCCCCAGATCTGAGGAGGCTTGCCAAGCCAGGAGAAAAGTATTTGCGAGCCTAGAAATGTTTCCGCGCTTACCTAGGGACTTAATAGGCTCCACACAATACCGTTATTGAGACTTACAGCAATGAACTCGAAGTTGAGGTTTTGAGATAGAGGCCCCGTCGAGAACAAGAGAATTCTTGGTTTATCTTAAGTCTATCAAATTGTACATGGTTTCATGCCCCCGGAATGTTGCCTTTTTCCACTTACCTTGTCTTTTGTAAGTAAACCACGATCATGTGAAGTCAAATTGCCTTCTGTTAAGGTGTGATAATCCACCAAGCCATAGGAGAATTGCAAGCAGGTTCGAAAGATACAAATATGTAATTTATTAGTATAGACAGCCCGCCACCATTTCCAGACACACAATCCCGCCCTAGAAGACCGATCCTGTACCCCTTCCCTTCCTTACAAATGCTAAAAGATCTGGGGTATAAATGCCGCTCATGATTGACAAAGGAAATTTACATGTGGAACGCGTCCAACCCCTTCCCCATTATAATCCCCAAATAACCTCGTGCTCGTTCTCATCTAGTAAGAAGTCTGGGGTATTCACAACCTTCGTATCGTCCACAAACCGAACCCCAGTCAGTTTCTTCTTTCCTCCCAGCTCTTGAGCAATGGCCCTCGCATCCCTGAAGCCACCTATTGCACCAACAGCACTAAGCCTCGCCGCCGAGGGAGGCGTCTTTGGTGAGATTTTGGACCCGCGGGATTGCGGAGATATAGCAGAGTCGGGTCTCGCATTGCCTTTTGGAGGGGCGGCCCAGGACGTCCTCGGCGTTGAGTCCTCGTCCGATCCAAAGCTCAGAAAATCACTCAGATCTGGGGAGGGCTCAGATGTATCTATTGCTTGTGATTCGGAGATTGGCGTGTCGAGGTAAAGAAGTACTTTCTGCCCCTCACTTGTACCTCTATTACCACGAATCGTGCTGACGGAGGATGTGGTGGAATACCGAGAGGCAACCCGTTCTGGGATTCGAGGAGGCGACTTGGCGGTTTCATGCTCTTGGATTATCTTCTCCCGCATTCTTGCCCTCTTCTGCCGCAGAGCTTCTAATAGCGCTTCCTCTTGCTTTGTGACGGCCATGAATCGACTGCTCCGTTGAAAGGATTGGCGGAATTCCACAGAATTGGGTGAGATTGGAGGTGTTGGCTGTTGATGGGACAATTTTCCAGTCGAACTAGATGACCCCTTCTTTGTGGATCGTTTATCCTTCTGGCCCGGCGTCCGAGACTCCTTTCGGCGAAGATCAGACGACGTATGGGATTCGTCGCCGTTTGAAATCATCCATGGACCTGATATACGCGATGATGGGAGGGATGACTCGGGAATGGTAGGGAAAGGGGTCTCTTTGGCAGAACCTTTTCTATTCCCGCTTTGTCTTGTTGACACCTCGGGCTGTTGATTTTGACGATGCCCACTTTCTCGGGGTGTCTCAGACAACCCATTAAGCACTCGCGAGGCTTTGTTGTCTTTAGATGGCGCTTTTGGGGATCGAACAGGCTCGGCTTCTGAATCATCTTCAGAGTCTGATGATAATGATAGCACACTTCTCTGCTTAAGGTCCGAATTTGACAATACACTATTACTCGTACGCCTCGATGTTCCTGTGTTGCGGCTGGAGAAACTTGCAGCACTCGAAGATTCCCATGGTGGAGAAATAACGGTTTCCTGAACATTTTTCCAAGAGAACGACTCACTGTTAGAAGGGCTTAAATACACGTCTCGACCGTTGATCGATTTCGAACTTGGGGTCGCGCGGAGTTGCTGTTCAGATTTGGACGTCGAGGATTCCTCGCGATCGGGAACACTCGACTCTGGAATACGGTCCATACGGGCCGAGCGGGCTGGCATACTCTCATAATGGTCATATAACTGGTCCAGGGTGCCACTAGTCTGACGCTGCCTTCGATCCTCTGACCGAGTGGAGTGGATGCTGTGGTTTTGTGACTGTAGCGACTCTTTCGAGGATACCTTAGTAAGTTTTCGGCGTGCAGAACCAGATGCGGAATGAGGCTCTGATGTTCGAGAAAGATTTGTGGCTATTGACGATGGGGATAACATGTCACTATCTGATTTCTTCCCTTGCTTTCGAGATGGGAAGAGCATCGACAAGTCTAACCGCGCTGGCTTCTTCCGCGAATTCTTGTCCGCCGCCGCATCTGCATGGAAATCGTTCTCGCCGAGATGGGGTTGGTGTCCTCCAAAATGCTGGTCAAAGCGATCAACAGACTCGACGTTTAGCAATGGACTTCTTTGGATAATAGGGGGGAAGCCTTTTCTCAAGGCTAAGTCGCGCGCAGATGAATTTGACGTCTGCTGAGAAATGGATAATGGCGATTTTTGGCGATCGTAGAATGACCGAAGGGTAGAAGACGAACCTTCATTTCGTAAACGACTATTTATACTCGGAGTTGACGTTGCTCCATCTTCAGCATAGCGCTGCCCGAGCAATGTAGAGGACGCCTTGCCACGCGGAGCTCTAGGAGAGATACCTGACTCGTCGTCGTCCAGTAGATCATATTGTGACTCGTAAAAGCTCCCGCTCTCGTTGGTTGACTGCGTAGACTCTGAGATAGAAATGCTCATGCCGCTTGACCTGGAACCAGGATACCGCCATGGATGTCCATCTTCCCGAATTGGCGAGTCGATATTCAGATCGTTATCTGTCCCCAAGAACCTTTGAGCCTTTGATAGATTGCTGCCTGTGATAATCGTGGGTGAGCTCGTCTGTACGCTGTCTTTACTTGACTTGTGTTTCCGACCCGGTAAGGGAAAATGGAACTTCGAGGTTCTTCCCATGTTGCCGGTGGTCCAGAGCCAAGGAAAAGTCCCCGGGTTGGCAATTGGCAACTCTTCACGAGTGCCGACGGGGACCAATTCCTGGCCGCTGGTCGAGGAAAGATGACTTGTCGGTCAGAAAGGCGACCGGTAGTATTCGATTTCGTCAGTGAGACATTGTGAGGGCGACGGTTCAGCAGCAGACGAGGGCAGATCTCGGCAGCGGGGTCGAAGAGAAGGTGGGAGGTGGGGAGGAGGGGAGACGAGGTTTGCATGCAGACCACAACGTTCTTGTCGATGCTCGTCTTGTTTTCACGATGGAATGGACACGACACACTCAGAGGGGGAGCACCAGAGAGTGAGGTGAAAGTGGAAGAACGCTCGGGCATATCTCATATACGGCCAGATGGAGGCATGGCCGTGCTAAGAAGCCATGTGAGTGGGCAATTGGGCAATTCGTGGAGCGGTCCCCTGTTGAGGATGGGCATGCCCCTGCCCTACCGTATGTCGTTAGTTTCAATGATGATTGATTCAAGCCGGCCCAGCTCAGGGATCTTGATGAAGCTGGCCAGGGTTCTGCCTGCAAGTCACCGCCGCGTAGCTTAGGACGGTAAATCAGCGAGTCCACCAGGAGCGCGTTTGCGATTCGGAACACGACAGGCTCATGGCTTCTCCCAGGCTCCCAGCGCGCGGCTGGCTACCCGCACAAGTGGCAGCTGGTAGAAGTATGGCTGGCCGCTGGCAGCCGGCAGCTTCGATGCTGGTAGCCTGTGGAGTGTGGGCTTGGAGGCTGCGATGCGCGGTCGAGTTTGCATCCCCTTTGGGACCACTCGTGAGTCGTGAGTGGTTGTGGGATGAGGATAAGATGTGGTGGATGTGGATATGGATCTGGGTTTGCACTGGATACCGCCCCAACGATGATGTACAGGACCTCCCTCGCTCCTATCGTCGTAGCT